>Ga0164243_10007419_pt1 | contig 16376 bp, 13 predicted proteins | sample OricompcompostOP_FD_108781 | JGI IMG/M metagenome (GOLD analysis project Ga0164243, IMG submission 108781) | Organic Plus compost microbial communities from Emeryville, California, USA - Original compost - Organic plus compost (OP) | ecosystem: Engineered > Solid waste > Mixed feedstock >...
GGTTGGCGCGCACGAACTCGTCGCGCAGGTTCGCCGCGTCGCGATGCGCCTGGCGCACCTCGTCGAGATACTGCCCCGCGTCGCGCGACGCGCCGTCGGTCCACCACGTCTCCTGGTTGTTGAGCGCGGCCTCGCGCGCCCGGTAGAGCTCGCGTACGACCGCGTCGATATGGACGCGATCGAGGTCGAGCTGCCGGAGCTGGACCGCGGCCTCCTTCGCCGCCGCCTGGAGCTTCTTGATCATCCGGGCGTCGGGGCGAGCGCGCTTGGACTTCGCGATGTCGTCGAGGACCTTCTGCAGCTTCGGGAACTTCACCGGCTGCTCGAGGTTCGGCTCGATCATGGCGAGGATCGGGCGCACCACGTCCGGACGCGACAGCACGCGCTCCCACGTCAGGATCTCGGTGTCCTCGATCCCTTGCGACAGCTCGCGCTCGTCCTCGGGCGAGAGCAGGTCGTGCTCGGCGAGCTGGCGGAAGTACGCTGCCAGATGATCGTCGGAATCGGGCGTCCGGATCGATCGCACCGCCTTGGCCGGTGCCTCGGGCGCAGCTTCGACGGCCGGCTCCTTCGGTGCGGGAGCGGGCTTGGGCGCTACATTGCCTGAGGCCACCGCGCGGTTCTGGCGCGTGCTCACCGCGTGAGGACGCGTGTGCGCCGAGCCCGTGGTCGTCCGACGCGTGGTCCGCTGCCGGCGACGAGTTGTATGGGTGGTGGCCATCGCGAATTACTCCTGATCTTCGTGGTGAGACGACGTTTCGATGCGAACCGTTGCAACCCCACTCGTTGTTCCCTCACAGGACGACGAACGGGGGCGCATACCCGCTGCCCGTGCACGATGCGCACCGAAATCGAGTGCGTCTACCCGCTGATGAGGTAGGTCAGATCGGCTCGAGCAGAATCAACTGCTTGGCGGGCCCGCGGTCTCCCGGCCCGGAAAACCGCGGGCGCGAACTCTCGCATGGAACGCAGTTTTGTCCAGGCGAAACGACGGCGGTGTCAGTTCGGCAGACACCCGTCGCTTCGGCGACAGGTGCGGCGCCGTGCCGCGCGCTATGGAACGCCGTGTCAGAAACGCACCGTCAATCGGATCAGGCAGACGTTTTCTCGGCAGCGTCCATACGATTTTCCGCGCCGAGGTAGCGCTGCAGCCGATCGAGCAGGGCGGCCTGGTCCGGGTGGATGATCCGGCGCGCTCGCGTGATCTCGATGAACTCGGCCTTGTCGACCTCCCAGGACGCACACCGCGGCGCGGCTCCGTCCGGAGCGGGGCCGGCGAACGCGTGCACCCGCTTGCGCGAGCGCGTGTAGTCCACGTGACCGAGATCGACCAGCGGGGTCGTGATGTCGAGCCCGGTCTCCTCGAGCGTCTCGCGACGAGCGGTCGCCTCCAGCGTCTCGTCGGGATCAGGCGCGCCCTTGGGGATGCCCCATGGCGCGCGGCGGTTGTAGTTCCCTGCTGGATGGACCAGCAACACCTCGATCTCCCCGTTCACCACCCGGTACAGCAGGGTGCCTGACGAGAGCTTCGAGCGTGCGTCCGACATCCCTCCCTGACCGTGCAAGACAGAGCCAGCCAAAGCAAGCTTCTTGCGGGTGATTCAAGAATCCCGGTCAGTTGTCGGCCGGTATGGTAGCCTTTTCGGCCCCGGGTGTACCGTCGAGGGGGAGGAGCGACGGATGAATCAAGATCAGCGCCAGGCCTGGTTCGCGCGGATGATGGAGTCGGGCCTGGAGAACCAGATGTTCGCGCCCGCCGACGTCCTGGCACACGCGACCCCGGACGTGCTCGCGAACCACCTCCCGCCGGAGCTGCTCAGCCAGGTGCTGTCCGGCGCGCTCGCCGCGGGCTCGATGACGCCCGAGCGCGTGCTCGAGACCGTCACGCCCGAGGTGCTCGCGAAGCACCTCCCGCATGACGTCCTGTGGGCCTGCATCGCCGCGGCGGCCGCGCGCGCCGGGGTCACGACGTCGTGAACGTCAAGGCCTTCTTCGTCGACGCGCTGACGTCGGCGCTGGACCTCGGGATCGCGACCGCGGACGACGTGCTCCGCCACGTCACTCCGGACGTGCTCGCGGCCCATCTGCCTCGGCCGCTGTGGGCGCGGCTGCTCACCGCGTGTGTCGGCGCGCCGCGGGTCGACGCCCAGCTCGTGATCGAGACGATCGGCGTACCCAACCTGTGCGAGCACATCCCGGCGCCGGTGATCTGGGCGTGCCTCGCCGAGGTCGGCGACCGCTCCCTCGGCGTCGAGATCGCGATGGGCACGCCACCTCCGCATCCGATCATCACGACGGCGCCGCTGCCGATCACGAGCCCGCCGCCTCCCGAGCCGGTCAAGGAGCCCCCGCCGCCTCCGGCCGCGCTCGGCCCGAGCATCCCGGCGCCCGGGGCTGTCGAGGCCGACGAGCGGCCGCGTCCGCGCGGAGCGGCGCGGTTCCGCCCGTCGAGCACGGGCATCGGGCGCCTCGCGGCGAGCGCACGCCGGCCGCAGGCGCAGGCTCCCGCGCCGATGCACCTCGAGGAGGACGATCGTCCGAGCCGTCCGCGCCGCGCGGGGACCGAGCTCGAGGTCGAGGTCGAGACCGCGATCGCCGTCGAGGACGAGCAACTCCTCGACTGGCCGGCGTCCGAGGAGACCCAGACCTCGGCGGGCGACGATCCGCTGTTCGGCCGCAAGCGCTGATCTCCCTCCAGCGCACCGGATCACGTGCGCACGTCTCGCCATTGACACCACCTCGGAGCGGAGGTAAATCCACGAACCTCTCGGGCGCTTAACTCAGCGGGAGAGTGATTCCTTCACACGGAATAAGTCGCAGGTTCAATCCCTGCAGCGCCCACCACGAGACGCCCGGTCGCCCACACGGTGACCGGGCGTTTCGCGTTTCACGCGCGCGTGATTTCGGCGGACACCGAGCGCTGGAACGCCAGGGGCGGCGCCGATCGGAAGCTCGGGCCTCCCACGTGCGATCTGCCGAGCGCCGTCGGGATCCACGACGACGTTCCGATCGCGGCGCCCCGTCACGGGACCGTTCGTGGGCAGCCGCGCTGGTGCTGACCTCCCTCGAGCAGAGGTTCGAACGCCGCGACCGCGCGGATGGCGGTGCGATCTGGCCGCCAGCGCCGGGTCGGACGACGTTCGCTTCGAGGTCCGGACGGGGAAGGTGACGGACCGGAGCATCGTCGCGATCGAGCCGGGCACGACCTGGAGATCGCGGTGGACGGAGCCACGCCGAGGACCTCCCGCGACGTCGCGTCGACGGGTGCGCCCGGTCGATGCGTCGCCTCTGGTGGGAGCAGCGCGCGCTCGCGCGCGGCCGTCCGGAGCGTCGGCGGGCGTCCGGTCGACCTGCGCGCCGTCGGTGCTCGACGCGGCTGTGATACGACTTCCCGCATGCAACGCAGCATCGTGCGCACGTCGCAAGCTCCCGCCGCGATCGGCCCGTACTCGCAGGCGGTCGTGGTCCCCGTCGGTGACAAGAAGATGGTGTTCTGCTCCGGCCAGATCCCGCTCGACCCGGTGACGGGCCAGATGGTCGAGGGCGACGTCGAGGCGCAGACGCGCAAGGTGCTCGAGAACCTCGGCGCGGTGCTCGCGGCCGCGGGCGCGACGTTCGCGAGCATCGTCCGCACGACGATCTACCTCGCCGACATGAACGACTTCGCGAAGGTCAACGCCATCTACGGCGAGCGGTTCCCGCAGGACCCGCCGGCGCGGGCCACGGTGCAAGCGGCGCGGCTCCCGCGCGACGCGCGCGTCGAAATCGACGCCATCGCGATCATCTGACAAGGTCGCCGTACGACGAGGAGGAGGGGACTCATGAGCTCGATCACGTCCGTCCTGACCGAGAACCGCAGCTTTCCGCCGCCTGCCGCGTTCGCGCAGGACGCTCACGTGAAGAGCATGGTCGAGTACGAGGCGCTCTACGAGCGCGCGGCGCGCGAGCCCGAGTCGTTCTGGGCCGAGGTCGCGAGCGAGCTCGCGTGGGAGCGGCGCTGGACGCGCGTCCTCGACGGTGGGTTTCCCGATCCGAAGCGCGGCGGCGACGCGCCCCGGTGGTTCGTCGGTGGCACGCTCAACGCGACCGTGTCGTGCCTCGACCGGCACGCGCGCGGTCCACGCCGCAACAAGGCCGCGATCCTGTTCGAGGGCGAGCCCGGCGACACGCGCGTGCTGACGTACGGGCAGCTCCACCGCGAGGTGTGCAAGGCCGCGAACGCGCTCGTCTCGCTCGGTGTCCGCGCCGGCGATTTCGTCGCGATCTACATGCCGATGGTGCCGGAGGCCGCGATCGCGATGCTCGCGTGCGCGCGGATCGGCGCGCCGCACACGGTGGTGTTCGGCGGGTTCTCCGCCGAGGCGCTCGCGGATCGGATCAAGGACTGCCGCGCCAAGGTCGTGATCACGGCCGATGGCGGCTGGCGGCGCGGGCAGATCGTGCCGCTCAAGGACAACGTCGACAAGGCGGTCGCCGGGACCACGGTCGAGCACGTGGTCGTGCTGCGCCGCTGCGGCAACCCGGTGCAGTGGCATCCGCGCGACGTGTGGTGGCACGCCTCCGTCGACGCCTCGCCGGCGCGCCACGAGGCCGCGGCGTTCGACAGCGAGCACCCGCTGTTCGCGCTGTACACGAGCGGCACCACGGGCAAGCCGAAAGGCATCCTGCACACGACGGGCGGCTATCTCGCGGCGGTGGCGTACACGACGAAGCTCGTGTTCGACCTGCGCGAGGAGGACGTGTTCTGGTGCACCGCCGACATCGGCTGGGTCACCGGCCACAGCTACGTCGTGTACGGGCCGCTCGCCTGCGGCGCGACCGTGCTCATGTACGAGGGCGCGCCGAACGCCCCGCGCGCGCCCGAGCACGGCGGCGCACCGGGCACGGGGCAGGACCGGCTCTGGGAGATGATCGCGCGCTGGGGCGTGACGGTGTTCTACACGGCGCCGACCGCGATCCGCGCGTTCATGCGGTGGGGCGATCAGTGGCCGGCCAAGCACGACCTGTCGTCGCTGCGGCTGCTCGGCTCCGTCGGCGAGCCGATCAACCCCGAGGCGTGGATGTGGTACCGCAAGACGATCGGCGGTGATCGCTGCCCGGTCGTCGACACGTGGTGGCAGACCGAGACCGGCGCGATCATGATCTCGCCCGTGCCCGGCGCCACGCCGACGAAGCCGGGCTCGGCGACGCGGCCGTTGCCGGGCATCGCCGTCGATGTCGTGACCCGCGAGGGTACGCCGGTCGGGGCGAACGAGGGCGGCTTCCTCGTCATCAAGCAGCCGTGGCCGTCGATGGCTCGGACGATCTTCGGTGACCACGCGCGGTTCCTCGCGACGTACTTCTCCGAGATCCCCGGCGCGTACTTCGCGGGCGACGGCGCGCGCCGCGACGAGGACGGCTACTTCTGGATCATGGGGCGCGTCGACGACGTGCTCAACGTCTCCGGTCACCGGCTGTCGACGATGGAGGTCGAGAGCGCGCTCGTCTCGCACCCCAAGGTCGCCGAGGCCGCGGTCGTCGGCCGCCCCGACGAGCTCAAGGGCCAGGCGATCGTCGCGTTCGTGACCCCACGCGCGGGCGTCGCCTCCGACGAGCCCTTCGCGAAGGAGCTGCGCGAGCACGTGTCGGCGCAGATCGGCGCGCTCGCGCGGCCCGAGGAGATCCGGTTCGCCGAGGCGCTGCCCAAGACCCGCTCGGGCAAGATCATGCGCCGCCTGTTGCGCGAGATCGCCTCCGGCTCGAACGCGCGCGGCGACACCACCACCCTCGAGGACCAGGGCGTCCTCGAGCGGCTCGCCCAGTCCTACGCCCACGACGACTAGGGACGCTCTCGAGTCAGGCACGTTGCGGTCTGCAACCCAGCGACATGATGGATGGCGCTGGGACGCTTTCGAGTTGGCGGGGTTTGCGGCCGCGCCGCGCGCGCGATACGCCACGACGTGCTCTCCCGCGGGCCCTCCACGGATCTCGAGGTCGAAGGTCTCGCGCTCCGGCGCGCGCGCGCCGCAGACGCCTGCGCCATCCAGCACGTCCTCTCGACGGATCCGGCGACGTGGGAGCTGCTCGAAGGAACGAGCTTGCTCCCCGACGCGGCCGCCCACCTGCTACGCGAGCGGCCGCCGGGGGTGCCTCCCGAGCGCAAGCACGTTTACGTCGCGGACGACGTCTGCGTGATCGATCTCGTGACCGGTTTCCCCGACGAGCCCACGTGGTACCTCGGGCTCCTGTTCCTCGCACCGGCAGCGCGCGGGCAGGGGCTCGGCACGCGCGTCCTCGACGCGATCGCCGCGCACGTACGCGCGCACCAGGGACACGCGCTGCGTCTCGCGGTGGTGGTCGAGAACGTGCGAGCGCGCCGGCTCTACGAGCGGTGCGGGTTCGCGCTCGTCGGGCGGCGGGCGCGCGAGACCGCGCGGGGCGTGCAGCAGGTCGACGTGCTCGAGCTCGCGATCGCGCTGCGGTCGTGAGCGGCCCGGCGCGAGGCATTCGTCGAGAGCGTCCCTGGGTCCGAAGGATCTCGCGTGGATCGAGACCGTGACGTGCCCGCGTCGGCCCTCCGACCGGACCACGCCGTGCGCCGGGCGGCTCCTGCACCGGGGCTCGCGGCGAGGCGGTCCTCGCGTCACGTGGCCACCGAGCCAGGGCGAAGCGGGGCGCAACTTGAAAGCGTCCCAGGACCCTCTACGATCTCGCGGGGTTGCAGACCGTAACGTGCCTAACTTGAAAGCGTCCCTAGTTCGGGGCGGAGTCGTCGAGGTCGTACGGATCGAGCGGCTCGACGTCCACCGGCTCGTCGGAGGGGAGCTCGGTGGGCGCGGTGCTGCTCCCCGCCTTCGCGAGGTACTCGCTGAGGATGCGCATGACCTTGTCGTGGGCCTGGCGCACGCGGTGCTTCGACAGCGGCGTGTCGGTGTTCGTGACGAGCGAGAACGCGAGCGGTCGCGCGGCGTCGACCTCGAGGACGCCCGACATCGCGATCACCGTCGACAGCGTTCCGGTCTTGCCGCGAACGCGCGCGTCGGTGCCGCGCAGCCGGCCGCGGAGGGTGCCGTCGCGGCGCGCGATGGCGAGCGAGTCGAGCCAGGCCTGGGCGAGCGCGGGATCGACGTCGTCCTCGGTGAACCCGGCCGCGCTGCGGATCACGGCGACGATCTCGGCCGGGGTGATCTGCGTCTTGTACGACAGCCCCGAGCCGGTATCGAGGACGATGCCCTTCGGCGCGAGGTGCGGGTGCCGCGCGAGCCAGCCGTACATCGCCTCGATCGCGAGATCCATCGACGGGGGCTGCTGTCGGGACAGCGCGGCCGCCGTCATGATCACGCGATCGGCGAGCCAGTTGATGCTCCACTTGTTGATGCGCGCGACGATCTCCGCGAGCCGGCGCGACTCGTGGCGCGCGAGCTCGACGGGGAGCGCCCCGCGCGCGGCGCTCGCGGCGGTGAACTCCTCGAGCTCCTGGACCTTCATGTCGCCGGTGATCGCGACGTGGTGCGCGCGGAGCGCGGCGCGCAGGGCATACACCGCGGTGGCCGTGCGCTCGCGCGTCCACAGCGCGTATCGCGTCGAGCGGCCCTTGCCGATGGTGCCGCTGATCGTGAGCTGCACGACCGGCGGCTTGCCGTCGGGCTCCACGGTCTCGACGTGGTATCGCAGGCGCGACCGCGTCGAGCGCTTGTGCGTCGTCGCCTTCACGACGACGGAGACGTGATCGGCGCCGACCGGGACGCTCACCGTCGGAGGCTTGCCCGGCTCGCCCGCGACGATCTCGATCGGGATCATCGCGCGGAAGATGCCGTCGCGTGTGGGATCGCCACCGACGACGATGTCTCCGTCGACCGCGGTGATGCCGCGCGCGGCCATCGCGGCGGCGAGCTTGTCGAGGTGGGCCGTCGTGAGCGTCGGATCGTGGCTCCCGAGGAGGTACACGTCGCCGGGCACCACGCCGCCGACGGGGGCGGGGCCGAGCAGGCGCGTCGGGTAGCGGAAGTCGGGGCCGAGCAGCTCGAGCGCCGCGGCCGTCGAGATCATCTTGACGTTCGAGGCCGGGTTGAGTGGCTCGTCGGCGTTGACGGCGAACAGCGGCTGTCCGGTGCGCGCGTCGGCGACGTAGAGCCCGGTCACGCCGTTGCGCAGGCCGGGCGTGCGCAGGAGATCCGCGATCTGCTTCGCGGTCTCCTCCTCGAGCGTGAGCGGCTCGCGGCGCCGGCCCACCGGCTCGCCCGCGGTCCGCAGCTCGCCCTTGCGCGCGAACGACACGCGTGCGGCGGCGCCGCGCTTCGACGGGACCGCGCGCTTGCCGCTGCGCTTCTTGACCGAGGTCTTCGTGCTTCGCTTCGGAGTCCGACCCGGTGCAGCCTCGACCGGCGCGACGAGCGCCAGGGCGACAGCAGCTACCAGCCCGAATCGCAGGTTCATCGACGCCCCCTGAGCATCACGTACGTGGCGCCGTCGTCTCCGTCGGCGGGTGCGGCGGTCGACAGCGCATGGACGAAACCGGAGCACGGCCCGAGCAACTCGGCGAGCACCGCTTCGCGGAGAGGCGCCCCATGTTCGGAGTGCGTGCCCTTGCCGTGCACCACGAGCACGCAGCGTCGCCCGATCCGGCTCGCCTCGGCGAGAAACGTGCGCAGGCGCGCGGTCGCCTTCTCGATGGTCTCGCCGTGGAGATCGAGGGTGTCCTCGACGTGGACGCGCCCACGCCGCAGCTCCGCGATCTGCGCCAGCGACACACCGGGCGCTCGCGCGCTGTAGCGCCGCGCGTCCCCCTCGACGGCGAGCTTGCTCTCCGGCGGGAGCACGGCGATCCGGGCGACCGGGGCCGCGGGGCGGGGTGGGGGAACGCGCTCGCGCCCGGCGAGCGGCGTCACTCCGTCGAGCGCCTCGAGGAACAGCGCCTGTTCCTCGGGGGTGACGAGCGAACGCTTCCGCGACACCCAACCATTCTGTACACGGTCGGACCACGCACGGCCAGAAATTCCGCGCCGCTCGTCGACGGACGTGACGTCGTCGACACGCGCGGCCCGTCGCGCGCCGCGACCCGCGCGTCGGCCGGCGTGCCGCGACACGCCACGCGCGCGTGCCCGGCGTGAGCGCTCCTCGCTCGCGGCCCCGATCGCCGCCCTCCGACGTCGCGCGGTGCGCGCACGCGACGCGCGCGGCGCGGTGTACCGGGCTCGCGTTGTTTTTCGCAACATTCCGCGGGTTTGTCCCTCGATGCCTTGATCCATCGCGCGCTGCCGGGGCACGTTCCTCCCGATGTCTTCGTGCCCCCGCGTCGCGTACTTCTGCATGGAGTACGGACTCGACTCCTCGTTCCCGATCTATGCCGGCGGTCTCGGCATCCTCGCCGGCGACCACATGAAGTCCGCGGGCGACCTGCATGCCCCGATCACGGGCATCGGCCTCCTGTGGGACGAAGGGTACACGCGCCAGGTCCTCGCGCAGGGCGGGGGCCTCGAGGACCAGTATCCGAAGACGCCGCGCGAGGCGCTCCGGCCCGTCGACGCGCGCGTCGAGGTCTCCGTGCGTGGCAAGACGGTGCCGCTCCGCGCGTGGCGGGTCGATTGCTTCATCACGTCGACGCTCTACCTCCTCGAGCCCGAGCGGGACGAGGATCGCTGGATCACCCAGCGGCTGTACGGCGGTGGCGGCGAGGACCGCCTCGCGCAGGAGATCGTGCTCGGCGTCGGCGGCGTGCGGCTGCTCCAGGCGCTCGGCGAGGCGGCCGACGTGTATCACTTCAACGAGGGCCACGCGGTGTTCGCGGGGCTCGAGCTCCTGCGCTCGGGCCGGTTCGGGGGCACCTCGCTGCTCGAGCGGATCGAGCGGCTGCGCCCGCACGTCGTGTTCACGACGCACACGCCGGTGCCGGCGGGCAACGAGGTCCACGACCTCGCGCTCATGCGCAAGATGGACGCGGATCTCGGCTTCACCGACCGCGAGCTCGAGGTGATCGGCGGCGATCCGTTCTCGATGACGGTCGCCGGTCTGCGGCTCGCGCGCATCGCCAACGGCGTCGCCGAGCTCCACGGCGAGACGGCGCGCGAGATGTGGAAGCACGTCGAGCGCGCGGCCCCGATCGTCAGCATCACGAACGGCGTCCACGTGCCGACGTGGCAGGACGCGCGCGTGCGCGCCGCGCTGGTCCCGGAGAAGCCGCGCGAGCAGCAGGACGCCGAGCTGTGGGCCGCGCACCAGGCGATGAAGGCCGAGCTCCTCGCGGAGATCGAGGCGCGCACCGGCGTCCGCTACGCCCACGATCGCCTGTTGATCGGGTTCGCGCGACGCGCCGCGACGTACAAGCGCGCCGACCTCCTCGTCAGCGACGACCGCGCGCTGGAGCGGCTGCTCCATCACGGCGTGCAGGTCGTCTACGCCGGCAAGGCGCACCCCCGCGACCTCCAGGGCAAGGCCGTGATCGGCAAGCTGATCGAGGCCTCGAAGCGCCACCCGCAGAACATCGTGTTCCTCGAGAACTACGACATGCGGCTCGGCGCGCTGCTGACGCGCGGCTGCGACGTGTGGCTCAACAACCCGCGCCGCCCGCTCGAGGCGTCGGGCACGTCGGGGATGAAGGCGGCGATGAACGGCGTGCCGAACCTGTCGATCCTCGACGGATGGTGGCCGGAGGGTTGCCAGCACGGCGTCACGGGCTGGAAGATCGGCGATCCCGATCCGAACGACGACGCGTTCGACGAGAAGGACACCCACCGCGTCGACAAGCGCGACCGCGAGCTGCTGCACGCCGTGCTCGAGAACGAGGTCCTCCCCGCGTACCGCGAGCGCGCGCAGTGGCTGTCGATCATGCGCGCGAGCATCGCGATGTCGCAGTGGCGGTTCTCCTCGGATCGCATGATCGAGGACTACATCCGCCGCGTGTATCAGCCCGACGCCGGCCGGTAGAGCACCTGGCGGCGCTTGCCGCGCCACTCGAGGATCAGGTAGTCGCCGATCTGCTCGGCGGTCGCCTCGTCGAGTGCTCGCTGCGGGAACGCGCGCAGGCACGGGTGGTCACCCGGCTCGACGCCGCGCTCGTAGAAATGCCAGTGCTCCTCCTCGCGGCGCCCGTCGAGCACGTACGCGTCGTCGAAGCTCCACCGCGGTCCGCTCGCGCACGCGATCGTCGCGCCGTCGGGGCTGCGCACCGTGACGCGCCGGCGGTACGTGGCGTCGAGCTGGGTCTCGTCGCGCCGCGTGATCTCCCACCACTCGCTCTCGTCGTGGACGTTGCCCTCGTCGTCGTAGCTCGTGGCGTCCCACCGCCATGACCCCACGATCGCCGGCTCCGCGGGCCACGGATCGGCGGGGAGCGCGGCGAGCTCGCGGTCGATCTGCAGCAGCGTCTGCTCGCCGTCACCCCACGACAGGCGCAGGCGCTCTCCGTCGAGCGCACCGGTGTACGAGCCGAGATGGCGGAACCCGTGGTCGCACGGGCTCGGCTCGACGCGGTACGCGCGCTCGTGGATCGCGAACCCGCCTCGCGTGAGCTCGACGGTGACGTCGAACACGGCGCGCTGCCGGTAGACCGGGCGCTGGTTGCACGCGAACGGAGCGCCGCTGTCGGAGTGCACGTCGACGGTACGCACGTAGCGCCCGACGAGCTGGGTCGGGACGTCGCCGGGGCGGAGCTGCCAGACCTCCTCCTCGACGCGCGTCGTGCCTTGCTCGGTGGCCCGGTGCTGCCATCGCCACGCGCCGATGAGATCGGCGAGCGAGAGCGCGTGCGCGATCGGTGGGCGCGAGGCGCTCGTCCCGTTGGGGCTGCGTGGCTGGCACGCCACCGCGAGCCCGAGCGCGAGAGGCACGGCCACGACGACCGAGCCCGCAGACGATCGGCGACGGGCCATCAGGCCGGCTTGCGCGCGTACGTGTCCGCCACGATCCGCGCGATCGCCTCGTCCGACAGCGCCGCGGGGCGCTGGAAGGCGCCGTGGCACGGCTGGTCGTACTCCCAGCGCGTGCGCGCGATCAGTCGGGCGGTCGCGTCCTGCGCGGAGAAGCCGAGCCGGTACAGCAGGCCGGCGCGGCTCGCGAGCTCGGCCGCAGCGACCTGCGCGCGGCGATCGACCGCGTCGGGGCGCGGCGCCGTGGGGGAGAGCCAGGGGAACATGGCGACGAGTATACTGTGCCGGTGAGGGTGCTGATCGCGTGCGCGCTGATCCTGTCGAGCCCGCGCGCGGTCACCGCCGACGGGGCCGGCGTGATCGCGGTCTCGAACCGGGATCGAGGCGCGGTCGCGAGCGCGATGGCCGACGCGATGGCGGAGGCGCCCACCGCCCGCCCGGGCGGCGCGCCGGGGCGCGTGGTTCCGGATGCGATCGCCGCGGCGCGCGCGAACCTCGCCGCGGGCGCGCTGCCGGCCGAGCAGCTCGCCGCGTTTCGCCGCGCGCGCGCGCAGATCGACGAGGGCTGGCGTGCCTACCTGCGCGTCGCGATCGAGACCGCCGCGACCCGGCTCGCCGCCGCCCGCGCGTCCGCCGAGCCGCTCGTCGCGCTGCCCGGCGGCGCCGAGCTCTACGCCGACGGCGCGCTCCGCCTCGGCGCCGTGCTCGGCCACCTCGGGCGCAAGGACGAGGCGCAGGCGGTGCTCCGGCTCGCGCTCGCGCTCGACCCGGACCGGCCGATCACGCTCGCCGAGTTCTCGCCGGACGTCGTCGAGGCCGTCGAGGCCGCGCGCGCCGCACGGCTCCCCGTGAAGCGCGTCCGCATCGAGACGGTGCCCTCCGGCGCGCAGATCCGGGTCGACGGCCGTGACGTCGGCCGGGCGCCACTCGACGTCGAGGTGACCCGCGGGCAGCACCTCGTGATCGCGCGCGCGCCGCTGCACGAGCCGGCGGTGCAGGGCCTGCCGAGCGACGCCACGCGCGCGGAGCTGCGGCTCGTGCCCGACGAGGACGCGGCGCGGATCGCCGGCGGTGCGACGCTCGGGCTGCCCGAGGCCGCGGCGGGCCCGCTCGTCGCCGCGACGCTGCGCTACGCCGATCTCGACGAGATCGTGCTCGTCGCCGACACGCTCCGTCGCGGCGGTCCGACGCTGCTCGTGCAGCGCTGCGCGGGCGCGCCGCCACGGTGCACCGCGGCCGTCGAGATCGGGTACGCCGATCGCGCGGGGCTGCCGGCCGCGGCGCGCGCCGCGTGGGAGGCCGTGCGCACGGCGGAGCTGCGTGTCGCGCCGACGATCCTCGGCGAGCGCGACGGCCAGCGGCTGGTCGACGAGCGCTGCGACGTGTGCCGGAGCCCGTGGCTGTGGACGGGCGTCGGCGCGGCGGTCGTCGCCGCGACGGTGATCACGCTGATCGCGACGTCCTCGTCGTCGTCGCCGCCGCACGTCGGCGTCGATGGCTCGCAGTTCGGTACGCGGTAACCGGGCTACGGCCGCGTGAAGTCGACCACGAGCTCCTTGACCTCGTCGGCGGCGACGTCGAGCTCGAACCGCTGCGCGCGCGGTGGATCCTCGCCGGCGAAGATGATCTCGACGACGTGGCGCCCCGCGGGGACCTCGACCCGTTTCGGCGTGCGACCTCGCTTCACGCCGTCGATCACGATCTCGCCCCACGGATCGGCGCCGAGCTTGAGCGTCGCGAGCGCGGGCGCGCTCGACGCGGTCGATGCGTCGGCGCGTGGGCGCACGTCCCGGCGCGCCGCGTCGCGCGGGGGAGCGGCACCGGCGTCGCGCGGGACCGCGCGCGGCGTGCGCACCTCGGTGGCGGCGCGCACCGCGGCGTCGGGTGCGGGGGTCGGGTCCACGCTCGCGCCAGGACCCGCGTCGACGGGCACGTGCGCCGTCGCCGTGCTCGGCACCGCGTCGACGGCGACCTCGAGCGCGCGGGCGTCGCGCGGCGCGGCGACGTCGCGAGCGAGCACCGCGTCGCGGCCGCGCACGAACACGACGACGGCGGCGATCGCGAGCCCGACGGCGCCGAGCCCGGCGACCACGAGCAGGCCGCGGCTCCGGGGACCTGCGCCGCGCTGCGCGGCCGCCGGCGCGAGGTCTCCCTCGCGCCCTGGGCGCGGCCGGATGCGCGGCCGGATGCGCGGCGGGATGCGCGGCGGGAGGCGGAGCGTGGCCTCGGGCCCCGCGGGATCCGGGGCCGGGCGCGGGGTCTCGGAGCGTGCCGCGTCGGGGTGGCTCGTCGTGGTCGCGTCGCGCACGTCCTCCGTCGAGCGCGCGGTCGCCGCCTCTGTGCGCGGAGCGGGCGTGGTCGCGGGGCCAGGATCGGCCGCGCGCGGCGTCGGCTCGCGGAGCGCGGAGACGCCGAGGAGCGGCGTGCCGCGCTCGAGCAGGCCCTCGAACTCGACGTTGGTCGCGAAGCTCTCCTGGCGCGTCGGCGCGCGGCGCTTGCCGAGGGGGCGCGCGTCGCGCGGGATCACGGCCGTCGCCGGACCGGCCGCTGGAGGCGGCGTGCGCTGGGTGTCGCCGCCGTCGGCGTGGGTCGGCAGCCGTCGCGTCTCGGGCGGGCAGTAGCGCGCGACGAGGGACGCGACGTCGCGAGGGCCTGGTGTGGTGTCGAGCCCGTACAAGTACTTGTTGAGCGCGGCGAGCATCTCCGCCGCGTCGGCCCATCGCGCGTCCTGATCACGCTCGAGCGCGCGCATGACGATCTCGTCGAGCCGGGCCGGCACGGCGGGTCGCTGGCTCGACGGCGCCGGGATCTCTGCCTCGACGACGGCGCGCAAGGTCGCGTCGGGATCGCTGCGCGTGAACAGCCGGCGCCCGACGAGCATCTCCCACAAGAGCACGCCCGCGGAGAACAGATCGGTCTGCCCGGTCAGCTGCTCCTTGCGAACCTGCTCGGGGGACATGTACGGGAACGAGCCGGTCGGCGCCGAGTGGGCGCTGTCGCCTTCGCTACCGCTGCCGAGCGTGACGGCGATGCCGAAGTCGACGAGCTTGACCTCGCCGTCGCGCGACAGCATCACGTTGCGCGGCGACAGGTCGCGGTGGATCACGCCGTCGCCCTTGCGGTGGGCGTAGTCGAGGCCCTCGACGATGCGCGCGGCGATCCACGCGGCGACCGCGGGCTCCATCGCGTCGTCGCGCCGGGCGAGCGCCTCGGTCAGCCGGTAGAGGGTCGGCCCGTCGATGTACTCCATCGCGATGAAGTACGTGTCGTCGACGACCCCGAGCTCGTAGACCGGCACGATGTTGCCGTGGGCGAGGGTGACGAGCGTCTTGGCCTCGGCGACGAACAGGTCGACGAAGTGCCGCTGCCCCGACAGCCGCGGGTGGATCTGCTTGATGACGAGCTGCTTCTCGAAGCCGCCGGGACCGACGATCTTCGCGAGGTAGATCTCGGCCATCCCGCCGGTCGCGAGCTTCTCGGTCAAGAAGTACTTGCCGAACGTCGTCGGCAACTCCGGCATTGCGACGAGAGTATCATGCGCCTGGTGATCTCTCGTCCCGGCTGGAGCGTCGTGGCCGCCCTGCTCGCGGCGTGTGGCGATCCACCCGCGCGCGTCGCGCTGGTGCCGGTGGAGCACGCGTGCGGCCGGCCGGCCGGGGTGACCGCGGTGCGCGTGACGGCGTACGCCGCGACCGGCGAGATCACGCGCGCGGTCGGGCCCGACGAGCGCGTCGACATCGCGGACTTCCCGGCCGACACCGAGCAGCTCGGCGTCGAGGTCATCCTCGGCGGGGGCGTCGTCGGCGCGATCGGCAAGACCGCGCCGCTCGACTTCTCCGAGCTCCCCGACGGCGCCGAGATCCCGATCTTCATGGCGCCGCCCGACGCGTTCTGCCCGACGGTGGCGCCGATGACCGAGCCGCGGATCGCGCCGCTGCTCGCGCGCGTCGGCGATCGCGTGCTCGTGCTCGGGGGGCACGACGGCGCCGGCACGTGGCTGCCGTCGGCAGAGCTCTACGATCCGGCGACCGGCAGGTTCACGGCGGTCGAGGTCCCCGCCGTGCTCGGCGAGAGCGGGTTCGCGGGCACGGCGGCGGCGACCCTCCCGAGCGGCGCGGTCGCGCTCAGCGGGGGGCCGCAGCCGGTGATCACGCTGTTCGGCGACGGCGAGGACGGGTTCGCCGAGTCGGTGCTGATCGAGAAGCGCGGGTTCCACACCTCGATCGCGCTCGACGAGCACCGCGTGCTCGTGGCGGGGGGCTGCCCCGGCGTCGACGCGAGCGGTGCGTGCGAGGGCGTCCCGCGCCGGAGCACGCGCATCTACGACGTGACGGATCTCGGCGCGTCGCTCGCGGGCCCGTCGCTCGAGGTGGGGCGCACCGGCGCGACGATCTTCGACACCGGCATCGGCACCGACGGTGCGCGCGCGTTCGTGATCGCGGGCGGCGCGGCGAGCCCGGACGCACCGGGCGCCGCGGATCGGCTGACGCTCGCGGCCGATCGCTCGATCGCGATCACCGGCACGCACGAGCA
>Ga0164243_10007421_pt1 | contig 16375 bp, 18 predicted proteins | sample OricompcompostOP_FD_108781 | JGI IMG/M metagenome (GOLD analysis project Ga0164243, IMG submission 108781) | Organic Plus compost microbial communities from Emeryville, California, USA - Original compost - Organic plus compost (OP) | ecosystem: Engineered > Solid waste > Mixed feedstock >...
GCCAGGTAGTCGTTGGACCCGAGGACGAACGCCCCCGGCGTGCCGAGCAGGGGTTCGAGTGCGTGGAGCAGAGCCGGCATGGCGTCGAGGTGTGCCCAGTTGTCGCCGGTGTCCACGACGAGGTGCGGCTCGAGTGACGCGAGGTCCCGCACCCAGTCCACCTTGCGACGCTGACCCGGGGTGAGGTGCAGGTCGGACAGGTGCAGCACGCGCAGCGGTGGCTGCCCCGGTGGGAGGACTGGCACGGTGACCGTGCGCAGCGTGTACCAGTGCGCCTCGACCACCGCCCAGCCCAGCCCTGCGAGGCCGGTGGCAGCGGTCAGCGCAAGGGCACCGGCGGCGCGGCCGCTCGCCCCGCCGCCGGACCGCGTCGTGCTCAGGGTCGACCACCCGGGCCGCCGCCGGAACCTTGTCCGGCGCCACCTTGTCCGCTACCCGGTCCGGCACCACCCTGGCCGGGGCCACCGTCGGACCCGCCGGGACCACGCGTCCACGACCGGCTCGCGTCGTCGTCCCCACGGCCGTCGCCGTCGTCCTGCTCGTCGTCGTCCCCGGAGTCACGTTCCGGCGCCGGTCCTGCGGACAGCGTGAGCGTCACCCGGGCGCCGCGTGCGGCGCGGCTCTGGGGGGACTGGGCCGCGACCGTCCCGGCCGGGTAGTCCGAGCTCACCGGGTCGCTGGCGACGGTCACCTCGAATCCGGCGTCGGTGAGGGTGCTGCGCGCGTCCTCCTCGGTCTTGCCCAGCACCGACGGCACGGGGAGCCGCTCGCCGTAGACCAGGTTGCTGTCCGGGTCGGGGAACGCCGGGTTCGGCTGCCCGTCGTCCAGGGCCTGGGTCATGAACCGCTTCCAGGTCGGTGCGGCGATGGTCGCCCCGAAGGCCCGCCGGACGTACGAGCCGTTGATGGTCATGTCCTTGATCTGGCGCTTCGACTCGTTGGGGTCGCCCACCCACACAGCGGTGGCGAGCCGCGGGGTGAAGCCCACGAACCAGGTCTGCTCGTTCTCGCTCGTCGTACCGGTCTTGCCGGCGGCGGGGAACGACGGCGCGCCGACCGCCTTCGCCGTCCCCTGCCAGACCCCGCTGAGCGCGTAGCTGATCGTGTTGGCGTACTGCGGCTCGATCGCCTGGTGGCAGTTCGCCTGGGGGATGGGCAGCTCGTTGCCGTCGGTGTCCCGGACGCTCGTGATGGCGATCGGCGTGCAGTAGACGCCGCCGGACGCGAAGGTGGCGAAGGCCGCCGCCATGGACAGCGGGGCGACCGAGTCGGTCCCGATGACGTTCGACGGGTTCGTGCCCGGCGGGTCGCCCTTGGCGGTGTGCATGCCCAGGTCGGCGGCGCCGTTCATGATGTCGCACATGTCGAGCTGCATCGCCATGCTGAGGTAGGCGAGGTTCACGGAGTTGCGTGTCGCGTTGAGCACCGACATGTAGCCGGCGCCGCCCTCGGAGTTCCCTGGCGTCCACCGCACGTTGGGGCCCTTGGTGCCGCACGTGGTGAACATGTTCTCGTTGAGCGGGCGCACGCTGCCGTTGACCGTCTCGTAGAGGCTGTGCCCCTTCTTCAGCCACTCCAGCAGCGTGAACGGCTTGAACGTCGAGCCGGGGGCGAAGCCGCTCGAGCCGCCGTAGGCGAAGTCGGTGTTGAAGTTCACCGAGGTGTCCCGGTCGCCGTGCTCGGCGACCGCCGTGTAGTTGCGGTTCTGGGCCATCGCGACGATCTTCCCGGTGCCCGGCTCGACGGTGATGATCGCGCTGCCCACACCGGACGGGTCGTCCACCGGGATGCCGTTCTTCACCTCGGTGTCGGCGATCGTCTGCAGCCGCGGGTCGAGGGTCGTGGTGATCGTCAGGCCGCCGCGGTACAGCAGCGCCAGCCGGTCGTCGCGGTCCTCGCCGAAGGCCGGGTCGTTGGTGATGACCTTGGTCACGTAGTCGCAGAAGAAGCCGGAGCCGGCGACGACGCTCCCGGCCTCCATGCAGCCCTGCCGCAGCGGCTGCACGTGGAGGGTGTCGGCCAAGGGGGTGGCGACGCCCGTCGTGTACTCGTCGTCGGTGATGTACCCCTGCTCGTGCATGAGCCCGAGCACGGTGTTGCGGCGCTTCTGCGAGTCCTCCGGGTGCTTGACCGGGTCCCAGGCGCCCGGGCTCTGGGTGATCCCCGCGATCGTGGCGGCCTCGAGGTAGCTGAGGTCCTTGGCCGGCTTGGAGAAGTAGTACTGCGCCGCGGACTCCGCGCCGTAGACGGACGGGCCGAACTGGGCGATGTTGAGGTACTTCTCGAGGATCTCGTCCTTCGACATCGTCTTCTCGAGGGCGATCGCCAGCTTGGCCTCGCGCAGCTTGCGCGCGTAGTTGGCGCCCCGGGCCTCCTCCAGCGCGGCGGCGCGCTTCTGCGGGTCCGTCTCGGCCATCGCGGCCTCGATGAGCACGTTCTTCACGTACTGCTGCGTGAGGGTGGACGCGCCCTCTTGGTTGCTGTCGTCGATCTGGTTGCGGACGAAGGCGCGCAGCATGCCGGTCGGGTCGATGCCGGCGTGCTCGTAGAAGCGCTTGTCCTCGGTCGCCACGACCGCGTGCTGCAGCTGCTCGGAGATCTCCGACAGCGGGACGACGACGCGGTTCTGGTCGTAGAAGGTCGCCAGCAGCGTGCCGTCCGCGGCGAGGATGACCGACTTCTCCGGCAGCGGGCGCTGCTCGAGCTCGGTGGGCAGGTCGTCGAAGGCGTCCACCGTCAGGTCGGTGGCGCCGTTGGCGACGGCGACGCCGGGCAGCAGCAGGCCGGCGGCGAGCACGCCGCCGAGACCGGCGACGAGCACGAAGGCCAGCAGCAGCGCCAGCGCCTGCGCGGCGTTGACCTGTCGGCCGCGCGACCGGGGAGGGTTCGGCATCCCGCCAGGGTAGTCGGCGCCCCTGACACGCCGCGCCCGGCCGGGAGGGGCGCGCGTGACCTGCACGGGACCTGCACACGGGGTCACGCTCCCGCGCCAGATTTCACCCGCTCCTCGTTGTCACACTTTTTGGTCGTCCATCTGCCGAAATGCAGGTCAGAAGACTCTCGTCAGGCCGTGCACCGGCGGTTAGCGTCCTGAAAACCCGGCCGTGGCCCGGCGATGCGCCGGTGGCTCCGCCCGGGTCCTCGACTGGGGTCCACGTACCTCCGGCCGGGAGCGGACGTGTCGTGTGGGGAGGGTGCGGTGTCGGCGGCTGTGCAGGAGGAGCACTGGTCGGCGGTCGCGGCGTGCGGCGGCGGTCGGCTCGCACCGGACGCCTTGTTCGTGGAGGGCGCCGCGCAGCGCGAGGCGCGCGCGGTGTGCATCACCTGCCCGGTGCGGCTGGAGTGCCTGGCCGACGCGCTGGACCACCGGATGGACTTCGGCGTGTGGGGCGGGATGACGGAGCGTGAGCGGCGCGCGCTGCTGCGCCGTCGCCCCGAGGTGCGCTCGTGGCGTGCCGAGCTGCTGCGTGCCGGCGGGGACGGCGCCGCGGGTTGACCGCGCGACGGAGCAGCGTCGCCGGCGCGGGTCCTTCCCGGTCGGACGTCACGCCGGCAGCGGGACGGGCCGGCACTAGGGTGAGGCGCATGGCGACGCAGTGGGAGTACGCGACCGTTCCGCTCATCATCCACGCCACCAAGGCCATCCTCGACCAGTGGGGTGCCGACGGCTGGGAGCTCGTGCAGGTCGTCCAGGGACCCGACGCCGGGCTGGTGGCCTACCTCAAGCGGCCCAAGGAGTCCTGATGGCGGACGCCGGAGCGGTGGCCGCCCGGCTCGCCGACCTCGGCCTGACGCTCCCGCCGGTGGCCGCCCCCGTGGCCGCCTACGTGCCGGCCGTCCGTGCCGGTGCACTGGTGCACACCTCGGGTCAGCTGCCCTTCGTGGCCGGCACGCTGCCCCGGACCGGCAAGGTCGGCGTCGGTGCGGGCCTGGTGCCGCCCGAGGAGGCGGCCGGCCTGGCCCGCACCGCGGCGCTCAACGCGCTCGCGGCCGTCGCGGCGCTGGTTGGCGCGGAGGGCGGCCCGGTCGGTGCGGACGCGCTGGACCGGGTGGTCCGGGTGGTGAAGGTCGTCGGGTTCGTGGCCAGCGACCCGGGGTTCACCGGGCAGCCGACCGTCGTCAACGGTGCCTCGACGCTGCTGCACGACGTGCTCGGTGATGCCGGGGTGCACGCCCGGTCGGCGGTCGGGGTGGCGGTGCTGCCGCTGGACTCCCCGGTCGAGGTCGAGCTCGTCGTCGAGCTGGCCTGAGCGTCCGCTCGCGGCCCGCCCGCGTCACGCTCCCCGCTCGGCGACCCCGTGGCCCGGCACCGGGGGCTCGCCGCCGGGCCCCCGCCCGGCGTCAGCGGGCCCGGCGCTCCAGCCGGTCCACGTCGAGCAGCACGACGGCCCGCCCCTCGCGGCGCACCCACCCGCGGGCGGCGAAGTCGGCCAGCGCCTTGTTCACCGTCTCCCGGGAGGCTCCGACGAGCTGCGCGAGCTCCTCCTGCGTCAGGTCGTGCGCCACCCGGATGCCCTCGTCGACCCGCTCGCCGAACCGCGTCGACAGGTCCAGCAGGGCCTTGGCCACGCGTCCCGGCACGTCGGAGAACACCAGGTCCGCCAGCGCCTCGTTGGTGCGGCGCAGCCGCCGTCCGAGCGCCTGCAGCAGATGCTGCGCCACCGACGGGTTGAGCTCCAGCCAGCGCAGCAGGTCGCCGTGGCCGAGCTCCAGCAGGGAGGTGTCCGAGACGGCGGTCGCCGAGCTCGAGCGCGGACCGGGGTCGAACAGGGAGAGCTCGCCGAACATCTCCCCGGGCCCCAGCACGGCCAGCAGGTTCTCCCGGCCGTCGTTCGACCGGCGACCGAGCTTGATCTTGCCGTCACGCACCACGTAGAGCCGGTCGCCCGGCTCGCCCTCGTGGAACAGCACCTCGCCGCGCGCCAGCTCGACCGGAGCCATCGTCGCGACCAGCGCGTCGGCGGCCTCCCGCTCCAGCCCAGCGAACAGCGGGGCGGACAGCACGATGTCGTCCTCCACCGTGGTACCTCACCTTCCGGCCGCCGCGTGGGACGCGGTTGTGCTCGGCCCTGTGGGTCGTGCGCGAACGGTGCGATGCGCACGACCCTTCGCAAGTCTTCTCACGAGACGGGCCGCCCGTCGGCGGCCGGCCCACCCCTCAGTGTGCCGCATCGGCCTCATCCCCGGCCGACAGGCTCGTCCAGCGCCGTCCGGTGCGCGTCGGGGTCGGTGGCCAGCCGGGTGATGAGCCGCTCGGTGGCGAGGGCGAGCGCCTCCTCGACGCCGCTCTGGTAGCGGGCCAGCCGGGCGTCCAGCGCGCGCAGCTCCTTGAGCCGGGCGACCTCCTCCGCCGGCCCCGGGCCGACCAGCACGTCGGCGAGCTCGCCCGGCCGTGGGACGTCCAGCCCGACCTCCAGCGGGAGCTGGAAGGCGATGTTCTCCCCGAGCGGCTGGGGGTTGGCGGCGCGGGCCACCGCGAGGTCGAGCCTCGCGCGCACGAGCCGGCGCCACCAGTCCACCCGCGCACGCTCGGCACGCAGCGCCCGCCGGTCCAGGCGCATGTCAGCGACCCGGGGCTCGGTGGACGGGATCATGGACGGGTTCTCCTCAGGCCTGCACGTACAGGTGTCCTCTGTGTTCGACGCGGACCAGTGTGCTCTTGAGGCGGACGACGAGGTAATCACCCGGCCACCCGACGTCGTTGCGGGACCGTAGTCTGCCGACCATGGCCCCGACCCGTCCCGTACGCTCGCCCCGTCCCACCGCCGGACCCGGACGTGCCGCGACGTCGCGCCCTGGATCGGGTTCGTCCTCCGGCGCCGGGCCGGCGGCCCGACGTGCGCGACGGCTCGACGTCACGGCGGAGTCATCGCTGGCGCGCACTCGGCGGGCGCGGCGGATCGACCGGCTGCTGGCCGAGCGCTACCCGGACGCACGCTGCGAGCTCGACTTCCGCAACCCGTTCGAGCTGCTGGTCGCCACCGTGCTCTCCGCGCAGACCACGGACGTCCGGGTGAACCAGACGACGCCGACGCTGTTCGCGCGCTACCCCGACCCGGCGGCGCTGGCGGCGGCCGACCCGGAGGTGCTGGAGGAGATCCTGCGCCCGACAGGGTTCTTCCGGGCCAAGGCCCGCGCGGTGGCCGGGCTGTCGCAGGCGATCGTCGAGCGCTTCGGCGGTGAGGTGCCCGGGGCGCTGGACGAGCTCGTCACGCTGCCCGGAGTGGGACGCAAGACAGCCAACGTCGTGCTGGGGAATGCGTTCGGCGTGCCGGGGATCACCACGGACACGCACGTGCTGCGGCTGTCGCGGCGGCTGGACCTCACGACGAGCGACGATCCGCTCGTCGTGGAGCGCGATCTCGGCGCGCTGCTGCCGCGCCGGGACTGGACGATGGCCTCGCACCGGCTGATCTTCCACGGCCGGCGGACCTGCTTCGCCCGTCGGCCGGCGTGCGGGGCGTGCCCGGTCGCGGCGCTGTGCCCGTCGTACGGGGCGGGGGAGACGGACCCGGAGCGGGCCCGGGCGATGCTCAAGGGCTGACCCCGCCCGGCACGGCCCGCTCCCGGTGCTGCGTACGCATCGACGGCGCTGGTCATTGCCGGCGCCGTCGGCCGGTAACCGGCGCCGTGGAACCGTGACCAGGGCCGTGGGTGGGGGCGGGTGGCCCGGGGGTCAGTGGGTGACGGGGTCGAGCGTCGCGAGCCAGTCGAGCAGCAGCGCAGCCACGTGGTCGGCGGCCTCCTCCGGCAGGAAGTGCCCGGCGTCCGGCACCAGCTCGTACCGGTAGCGGGAGGCGACGAGGGCGGCGGTGCGGCTGGTCAGCGCCGCGTGCGCCGGGGAGCGCAGCCCGTCGCGCCCGCCGTGCACCTGCAGCACCGACACGGGCCGTCCGTCCTGGAACGCTGCGGCGTACCGGCGTCCGTCGGGCCGGGGTACGGAGCGCACCAGCCAGCGCAGCTGCTCCATCTGGCTGTGCGCGGCGAACGGCACCCGGGCCGCCATCCGGTAGGTCCGCTCGGCCTCGGCGCCGCACCAGCCGGGCCGGGCGCCCCACTCGTCGAGCAGCGCCGACACGAGCCCACCGTCGGTGAGCGCCCGCTCCGGCAGCGAGGGGAGCTGGACGAACGCGATGCGGCGCAGCGCGCGGGCGCGCAGGGCGCGCACGAGGTCGTGCCGGGCGTCCAGCGGGTGCGGAGCGCCGAGCGCGGCGACGGCGTGCACCAGGCCGGGGTGCAGCGCGGCGGTCGCCCAGGCGATCTCCCCACCGGTCCCGTTGCCGACCACGACCGCCTGGCTGGCGCCCAGCGACCGCACGACGCCGGCCACGTCCTGCGCGAGGGTCGGCACGTCGTAGCCGTGCGGGGGCTTGTCCGAGCAGCCGCTGCCGCGCACGTCCATCGCGGCGACGCGGTACCCGGCCTCGGCCAGCACCGGGAGCTGGTGCCGCCACGCCCACCAGAACTGCGGGACGGCGTGCAGCAGCACCACGAGCGGGGCGTCGCGGTCCTCGGGGCCGGCCAGCGCGACGTGGAAGCGCGAGCCGTTCGCGGCCACGAAGCGGTGCTCCCAGGGTCCGTCGAGGAGCAGCGCAGCGGAGTCGACGGTGCTCACCCGAGCGAAACTACCCGGCCGGAGGCGCGGACGGGGCAGCCTCGGCGGCCTCGTCGCGCACCCGTTGGTGGTGACGGCCCCGCAGCGAGAGCGCGATTCCACCCAGGACGGCCGCGCACAGCGACCCGACGAGGACCGCGACGATGACGTGCTCGTCGCGCAGCGACCCGTCACCGAATGCCAGCTCGCCGATGAGCAGCGAGACGGTGAAGCCGATCCCGCCCACGAGCCCGACGGCCGTCACGTCGCCCCAGCCCAGGCCGGGAGCCAGCGTCGCCCGGGTGAACCGGGCGACCAGCCAGGTGGCGGCGAGGATGCCGATCGGCTTGCCCAGCACCAGTCCGAGCGCCACACCGCGCGCCACCGGGTCGCCGACCGCGGTGCCGATGATCTCGGCCGAGAGCGTCACCCCCGCGGCGAACAGGGCGAAGACCGGCACGGCGATCCCCGCGGACAGCGGCCGCCACCGGTGCTCCCAGCGTTCCGCCAGCGACTCCTCGGGCGTGCTGCTCAGCCGCAGCGCCCTGCGTGTCGCCTCGGGGGTGGCCGGGACGGTCAGGCCGAGCAGGACCCCGGCGATGGTGGCGTGCACCCCCGACGCGTGCACGCAGGCCCAGGCGACGACGCCGAGCGGGACGAGCAGCCAGCCGCTGACCCAGCCGCGCCGGGTGGCCAGCGCGAAGAGCGCCACGACGCCGAGACCCGCGACGAGCCAGCCGAGCTCGAGCCCGTGGGTGTAGACGGCGCCGATGATGACGATGCCCAGCAGGTCGTCGACGACGGCCAGGGTGAGCAGGAAGGCACGCAGCGCGTTCGGCAGCCGTCTCCCGACGATCGTCAGCACGGACACCGCGAACGCGATGTCCGTCGCGGTGGGCACCGCCCAGCCGTGCGGTGCCCCGTCGGCCGCCGTGAGGTTCATCGCCAGGTAGATCAGCGCCGGTCCGGTCATGCCGCCGACGGCAGCGACGATCGGCACCACGGCCGTGCGGATCTCCCGCAGCTCACCGGCGACGAACTCACGCTTGAGCTCCACGCCGGTGACGAAGAAGAAGATGGCCAGCAGCCCGTCGGTGGCCCACTGTGCGATGGAGAGGTCCAGGTGCAGCCCGGCCGGGCCCACCACGGTGTCGGACACGGCGTGATAGGACGTCGGCGACAGGTTGGCCCACAGCAGCGCGACCACGGCACCGGCGAGCAGCAGCGCCCCGCCGACGCGCTCCTCGCGCAGCGTGTCGAGCAGGTTGCGCTCCCCGCCGGGGGTCAGCGCGGTGAACAGCCGGCGGCGGCGGGTGGGGACGGGGTGCGACATCAGAGCTCCGGGACTCGGCGGCGGGCAGGGCAAAGCCGTGCCGACCAGACTTCCCGGCGCACCTCGGCGACCAGGTTAGCGGACGGCGAGGTCGTCGCCGTCAGGCACCCACGCGCTCGGCGACGTCCGCCCCGTCGGCTCCGTCGTCCGACCCTCCGCGGCGGTCCTTCGGCGGGTCGAACCGGTAGCCCACGTTGCGCACCGTGCCGATGAGCTGCTCGTGCTCGGGCCCGAGCTTGGCGCGCAGCCGGCGCACGTGGACGTCGACCGTGCGGGTGCCCCCGTAGTAGTCGTACCCCCACACCTCCTGCAGCAGCTGGGCGCGGGTGAAGACGCGGCCCGGGTGCTGCACCAGGTGCTTGAGCAGCTCGAACTCCTTGTAGGTGAGGTCGAGCGGACGCCCGCGCAGCCGGGCGGTGTAGCCGCCGGCGTCGATGGTGAGCTCGCCGGAGGAGATCTCCTGCGGACCGTCATCCGGGCTGCGCTGAGTGGTGCGCTCCATGGCGAGCCGGAAGCGGGCCTCCACCTCCGCGGGTCCGGAGGACTCCAGCACCAGGTCGTCGGCGCCCCACTCGGCGGTGACCGCCGTGAGGCCGCCCTCGGTGAGCACGAGCACCAGCGGCACGGTCAGCCCCGTCGCCCGCAGCAGTCGGCACGTGGTGCGGGCGGTCACCAGGTCACGCCGGGCATCGAGCAGCACGATGTCCGCATCGGGGGCGTTGACGAGCGCGGACGGCTCGACGGGAAGCACCCGGACCCGATGGGAGAGCAGGCCCAGGGCCGGGAGCACCTGGGCGGAGCCTCCGGACGCGGGGGTGAGCAGCAGCAGGTCTGCCACCAAGTACCTCCTGGCGTGCGAGTGGGGCCACGCTACCGCGTGCCACAATCGTCGCCGTGCTGCTGTCGACCGCCCCGTCGCCCGTCGGCGCCCCGGTGACGGTCCTGGCCGGCGCGCGGCGCGCCCCTGCCCCCGGGGCTGCGGTGGTCGCCGGCGTCCGCACGGCAGGGCGCTGAGGCGATGCAGCTGCCCACGCGTGCCGTGCTCACGGCCGCCCTCGCGGCGGTCGTCGCCGTCGCCGGCTACCTCGGGGGTGTTCCGCTGGCGGTCGCCGCCGCGCTGCTGACCGTCATCGTGGCGCTGGGCTGGCCGGCCCTGGCCGACCTGCCGGCGCAGCCCGGCTCGGCGGCCGTCGTCGGCCTCGGCGGGGTGGGTGCCGTGCTCGTCACCGCGCTCACGCCGGGGCAGCCGCACCTGCGCCACCTGCCGGTCGCGTTCGCCGCCGCCGTGCTGCTGGCGGTCGTCAGCGAGCTGCTGCGCCGCGACGGGCGCGAGCGGCTGGTCGAGTCGCTGTCCGGCACGGTCGCCGGGACGCTGCTGGCCGTCACCGCCGCCGGATGGGTCGCGGCCGGACGGGACCCGGGCGGGGAGACCGTCGTCGTGGTCGGTGCGGTGGCGCTCGCCGTGGGGTCGGTGCTCGTCGCGCTACCGCTGCCCGTCTGGCTGGGCGCGGTGGTGACGGCGGTGGCAGCCGCGGGGGCGGGCACCGGCGCCGCCGTGGTGCTGCCGGACGTCGAGGTGCCTGCGGGCCTGCTGCTCGGGCTGGCGGTCGGTGTGCTCGTCGCCACGCTGCACGTGCTGTTCGACCGGGTGCCCGCGCTGTCCCGGCGCACGCCGGCGCTGGCGGCCGTGGCGCTGCCGGTGGCGGTGACGGGGCTGCTGGTCTACGTGATCGGCCGGGTGCTGGGGGGCTGAGGCCGCCCGGCTGCCGTCCTCAGTAGACGAGCGCCTGCGCCCGCTCGGCCAGCGCCTCCTCGACGAACACCGCCGACCCCGCGATCCGGACCCCCGGCAGCACGTCGTCGGGCCCGATGCCGCGCCGGGCGGCGCACTGGGTGCACACCGTCACCGTCCCCGCCTCCAGGACGAGCTCGAGGAGCTCCGGCAGTGGGGTGGCGTGCTCGAGCACCAGCTCGGCAGCCCGGCCCGGCAGCGCGAACCACGCCGCCTCACCGGTCAGCCACAGGCTCACCCGCGCCCCGGCGGTGACGGCGGCCGCGGCGACGGTGAAGGCCTGGTTGGCGGCCTCGGGACGGTCCAGCCCGCTGGTCGCCTTGAGGACGAGGGGGCGGGGCGCAGGCGTGGGCTCGGTCACCGGAACAGGGTAGGCGCCGATCGTCGTTAGGATCGTGGGCATGACTGCGCTCGAGGGAGTCTTCATCGGCCTGCTCGTCGCGGCCAGCCTGGCCATCGTGTGGTTCGCCGGGTTCGTCGTCTACCGGCTCTTCCGCGGCCAGCGCTGAGGCCGGGACCGGTGCCAGGCCGTGGGGTCCGGCACCACGGTGAGCCCGGCGCGTGCCCGGCTGTGCTCGGTCGAAGGAGGGCCTGACATGACGTTCGTGCTGCCCGACGGCCTCGCCCCCGAGGTCTACCCGCTCGCGTGGCTCGTCGGCCGCTGGCGGGGCGAAGGTGTGGTGGGCTACCCGGGCATCGAGGAGTCGGCCTTCACCCAGGACGTGGAGTTCACCCACGACGGCGGCCCTTACCTCGCCTACCGCTCGACCATCCGACTCGTGGTCGCACCGGACGACACCTCGGCGCTGGACGGCGAGCCCGCCGAGCCGGGGCCGGTGTGGTCGACCGAGTCCGGGTACTGGCGCGTGCCGCCCGAGCGCCCGGACGGGCTGAGCCCGGAGCAGCACCCCGTCGAGCTGCTGCTCGCCGACCCGTCGGGTCACGTCTCGGTGTACATCGGGGCGGTCGGCAACGGGCGCATCGACCTCGCGAGCGACCTGGTGGCGCGGACCGCCACCGGCGCCGAGGTGACCGCGGGCACGCGGCTGTACGGGCTGGTCAACGGCGAGCTCATGTGGGCGCACGACCTGGCGGCCTTCGGCCACCCGATGCAGTCGTACGCCTCCGCGCGGCTGTCCCGGGTGCCGGACGGCCCGACGACGACCGAGGGCGGGCCCCACCACGAGGGGCGGCCCGGCGAGGACGGTGAGCGGCCATGACCGCCCCCATCACCGACGAGGACGTCACCCCCTACGGCGAGCCGCCGAGGCACGTCAGCCCGCTGCTGCAGCGCCATGGCGCCGTCGCCGGCTCCGGGCCGGACGCCGGGGTGGCCTGGCACTACGGGGACCCGACGGCCGAGCAGCGTGCGCTGGCCCGCGGGGGCGCGGTGGTCGACCAGTCGCAGCTCGGCGTCGTGCGCGTCACCGGCCCCGACCGGCTCACCTGGCTGCACTCCATCACGTCCCAGGACGTGGCCGCGCTGCCGCCGCGCACGTCCACCGAGCTGCTGGTGCTGAGCCCCCAGGGGCACATCGAGCACGCGGCCGGGGTGGTGGACGACGGGGAGGCTACCTGGCTGCTCACCGAGACGCCGGTCGGGCTGTCGACCTGGCTGGACCGGATGCGGTTCACGCTGCGCGTCGAGGTGGCCGACGTGACCGACGACTGGGCCGCGATCGGTGAGCCCGTCGACGCCGAGGGCGAGCCGGGCGAGCCGGTGACCTGGCGCGACCCGTGGCCGACCACCGCTCCGGGTGGCACCCGCTATGGCCGGGCCGACGACGAGCACCCCGGCGCCGACCGCGCCTGGCGCCTCGTGCTCGTGCCGCGCGACCGGCTGGTCGAGGAGGTGCGGGCGCGCGAGGCCGCTGGCTGGCCGCTCGTCGGGACCTGGGCCAGCGAGGCCGCCCGCGTCGAGGCGTGGCGCCCACGGGCCGCCCACGAGGTTGACCACCGGACGATCCCGCACGAGCTGGACTGGCTGCGCACGGCCGTCCACCTGCACAAGGGCTGCTACCGCGGGCAGGAGACCGTCGCCCGTGTGCACAACATGGGTCGCCCGCCGCGACGCCTGGCCATGCTGCACCTGGACGGCACCGGGCACCTGCTGCCCGAGCCCGGCGCCGCCGTGCGCGAGCTGGTGCCCTCTCCCGACGGCAGCCGGGAGCCGGGCCGCGAGGTCGGACGGGTCACCACCGTCGCGCGGCACCACGAGCTGGGGCCCGTGGCGCTCGCGATCCTCAAGCGGTCGGCGCCGACCGACGTCGAGCTCGTCGTCGACTGCGAGGGGGGTGCCGTCGCGGCCGGCCAGGAGGAGATCGTGCCCGGCGATGGGGTCTCGGTGGACCGTCCGGCGCCGCGCGGTCCGCTGGCCCGCGGCTTGGGGCACCACCCGAGTCTGTAGGGACCGTGACGGCGGCGGAGCAGCGGGCGCCCGGCCGCCGTGCGCCGCGCCCCGGGCGGGTCCAGCTCGAGGCGCGGGTCCGGCAGGGCTGGTCCCGGGTCGTCGCGGCGTGGTTCCCGATCGTCCAGTCCGCCGTCGCCGGAGGTCTGGCCTTCGTCTTCGCCCACCAGGTCGTCGGCCACCCGTACCCGTTCTTCGCCCCGGTGGCGGCGTGGATCTCGCTCGGCTTCAGCACCGACCGGTCGGTGCGCAAGGTCGCCGAGCTGGCCGTCGGCGTCGCGCTCGGGGTCGCCCTCGGGGACGTCATCGGCCACGTCATCGGCAGCGGGGCGTGGCAGGTCGCCGCCGCGCTCGTCGTCGCGGCCCTGGTCGCACGGTTCCTCGACCGCGGGCAGATGTTCACCATGCAGTCCGGGGTCCAGGCGATGATCATCGTCGGGCTGCCCGCCTCGGCGGTGAGCGGCGGGCCGTTCGGGCGCTGGCTCGACGCGCTCATCGGCGGCGTCGTCGCGCTCGCCGTCGCGGTGCTCACCCCGAGCGACCCGCGCCGTCACCCCCGGGCGCTCGCCCGTACCGCCGTGGAGGAGCTGGCCGGCGTGCTGCACGTGCTGGCCACGGGGCTCACCGACCGCTCCGAGCAGGACGTCGAGCACGCGCTGGTGCGGGGACGGTCCTCGCAGCCGCCGCTGAACGACTGGTCGGAGACGACCTCCCACGCCGTCGAGCTGGCCCGGGTGTCGCCCTCTGGACGCCGGTACCGCGACGACCTCGTGGCGCTGGCCCGTGCGGCCACCCGGATCGACCGGGCGATGCGCAACGCCCGGGTGCTCGCGCGTCGTGCGCTCGCGGTCGTCGCGTCGCCGGCGCCGCACGAGCTGTCGGGTCTCGGGCGGCAGGTGGAGGAGACGGCGCTGGCCGTGGACGAGCTCGCCGCCGCGCTGGGCGCCGGACGGGAGCCGGGCCGGGCGCGGGAACGGCTGCAGGCGGTGGCCGCGACGCTCGACCCGTTCGCCCTGGTGCCGGACGACTGGCAGGCGCAGAGCCTGGTGCTGCTGCAGCGCTCACTCGTCGTGGACCTGCTGGAGGCGGCGGGGCTGAGCCCGGCAGCGGCGCGCGAACGGCTGCCGGAGATCTGAGCGGGCGCACGGCGGGGACACGGCTCGTGCCGGCGCGACGACGTGTCTCGTAGGCTCTGGGGCCGTGGGCATCCTCGGTCTCCAGCAGGTCCTGTTCCTCGTCTTCAACGTGGTGATCTTCGGGTTGTCCGCGTGGGCGCTCGTCGACCTGCTGACCCGGCCGGCACGGGCCTTCCCGGTCGCGGGGAAGCGCACCAAGGGGCTGTGGGGTGCCATCACGGGCGGGGCGACGGTGGTGTCCTTCCTCAGCATCCCGCTGGGGATCCAGTTCCTCCCGTCGTTCTTCGCGCTGCTCGCCGCCGTCGGCGCGATCGTCTATCTGGTCGACGTGCGCCCGGCCGTCGCCCCGTACTCACGCCGCGGGCCGCGTGGGCCGCGGGGGCCGTCGGGCGGGGGCTGGTGACGGCCGTCCCCGGAGCCCCCTCGGCCGTGCGGGGTGCGGATGCGGGGGCGCCCCGATGAGGGCCGTCGTCCAGCGGGTCACCCGTGCGTCGGTGACCGTCGACGGCCAGGTCGTCGGGCGCATCGACCGTCCCGGCCTGCTGGTGCTCGTCGGGGTCACGCCCGGCGACGGGCCCGCGCAGGTGGAGCTCGTCGCGCGCAAGGTCGCCGAGCTGCGCATCCTGCGCGACGAGCGCAGCGCGCTGGAGGCCGGGGCACCGGTGCTCGTGGTCAGCCAGTTCACGCTCTACGGGGACACACGCAAGGGCCGTCGTCCGACGTGGAACGCCGCTGCGCCCGGGCCGGTGGCCGAGCCGCTGGTCGACGCTGTCGTCGCGGACCTGCGTCGACGCGGGCTGGAGGTCGCCACGGGGGTGTTCGGGGCGGACATGGCGGTGGAGCTGGTCAACGACGGGCCGGTCACGATCCTGCTGGAGTCGGCGCCGTCGTCGGCGAGCGGTGCGGGTGCAGACGACGAGAAGGCCCCTCGGAGTAAGCGTCCGAGGGGCCTTCCCTGACCGCAGGTCACGTGCCACCGGCCGAGCCGATGACCGACGCCGCCGTTGACGGTGCGGCTGAGACCCGGCACCCGGTGGTCCGGCGAACCGGTCCTCCGTGGGCGGGCCCACTGCGGTCGGCGTCCCGGTCCGTTGCGGCCCCTGCGTCGTCATCCGCAGGTCGTCAGGTCACCCCGACGATGTGGTCGCCCGTTCTCCGGTCGGCCCGACCCGACGAGCTGTCCTCGCGGTGTGCGGCTCCTCCGGGGAGGTTCCGTGTCCCGCGACTCTCGATCCGTCGAGGTCGATGTGAGATGTCTAGTCCGGTGTGAGGGGCGCCACAAGGGGGTGTCCGGGGATTTCTTTGTGCACTTTTTGTTCCACATGGATGTCCACAGGCGCACCAGCGCAAACGTGCGGTGAACACAGGGGTGTGGACAGAAATTGTGGACACGCCGCCCGGCGTTCACCGGGTGGGCGCGAGATGCTCCTAGGCTCGTTCCTGGCCGAGGCCCCTCGGAGTAAGCGTCCGAGGGGCCTCGTCGCACCCGCGCCCGGCACTCGTGGTCCCTGCCGGGGGCGCATCATGGCCGGATGAGGCTCGAGGCGGTGCGCGGGGACCTCACGGTCCAGCCGGTGGACGCGATCGTGAACGCGGCGAACTCGTCGCTGCTGGGCGGCGGCGGTGTCGACGGGGCGATCCACGCCGCCGCGGGGCCGGAGCTGCTGGCGGCGTGCCGCGAGCTGCGACGCACCCGGGTGCCGGACGGTCTGCCGGTCGGTGCGGCGGTCGCGACGCCGGGATTCCGTCTGCCCGCCCGCTGGGTCGTCCACACCGTCGGCCCGAACTGGCACCGCGGTGAGCGGGACCCCGCGTTGCTCGCCTCCTGCTTCACGGCCAGCCTCGACGTGGCCGTGGGACTGGGTGCGGCGACCGTGGCGTTCCCGGCAGTGAGTGCCGGCGTCTACGGCTGGGACGTCCGCACGGTGGCTCGGGTGGCGGCCGACGCGGTACGCGGCTGGGAGGATCCCCGAGACCCGTCTCTCGACCGTCCCGACGAGGAGGGCCGACGGCGGGGCGTCGAGCTGGTCCGCTTCGTGCTGTTCTCGGACCCCGCGCTGGAGGCCTTCCGCACCGCCCTCGCGTGCTGAACCTCGTCCCGGACGTGGGCGGC
>Ga0164243_10007422_pt1 | contig 16374 bp, 14 predicted proteins | sample OricompcompostOP_FD_108781 | JGI IMG/M metagenome (GOLD analysis project Ga0164243, IMG submission 108781) | Organic Plus compost microbial communities from Emeryville, California, USA - Original compost - Organic plus compost (OP) | ecosystem: Engineered > Solid waste > Mixed feedstock >...
ATGGCGAGCGATACGGCATCGCCGTTGGCGGAATGAGGTTTTGCCGGCGGAGCGCGATCGGGTCCTTGCCGGTCTCGCGCGCGGCCGCATCGACAAGGCTTTCCATCACCAATGCCGCCGCCTCACGGCCGGCGCCGCGATAAGGACCGGTCGAGGCGGTGTTCGTCATCACCAGCTTAACGGTCACGTCGATTGCAGGCGTGCGATACACCAGCGGCAAGCCATTGGTGGTGTTGCGGATGGTGACGTAAGGGCCGTGCACCGAGTAATAGGCGCCCATGGCGTCGAGCACATCGAGACGCACGGCGAGGAAATTGCCATCGGCATCCAGCGCCAGTTCGGCATCCATCACCGCGTCGCGCGCATGGTTGTCCGACAGAAGATGCTCAGCGCGCGTGCCCTGCCATTTGACCGGCCGGCCGATGACGCGCGCGGCATGCAGGATGGAAATGTCTTCCGGGTAGGGCTGTTCTTTGACGCCGAAGGCGCCGCCGACATCATGCGTGAAGACCAGCATGCGTTCACGCGGAACGTTGAAGGTGTGGTTGCACAGAACGCGCAGCATATATTGCACGCCCTGGCTGGCGCAGATCAGCTGCCAGGCTTCATTGTCAGCATCATAGCTGGCGATCGCACTGCGCGGCTCAATCGGGTTGGCGATCACGCGATTATTGACGATGCGAAGCCGTGTCACATGCGCAGCGCGCGAGAATGCCTCTGCCGTCGCAGCGGCATCGCCGCCCTGCCACGTCAGGCCGATATTGTTGACGGCGTCATCCCACACGCGCGGCGCGCCGGGCATGACGGAGGCTGCTGTATCGACAGCGGCGGGCAACGCCTCGATATCGACGCGGACCAACTCGCTCGCATCCTCGGCTTGCAGGCGCGTCTCCGCGATCACCACCGCGACCGGCTCACCCACATGGCGCACAACGTCACGCGCCAGCGCCGGACGCGGCGCATTGACCGGCGTCGGCATCGCAAAGCCCGGAATCGGCAGATAAGGAATGTCGCCGATGCCGGCGGCGGTGAGATCCTGTGCGGTGAAAATGCCGAGCACGCCGGGCGCTTGCAGCGCCTCATCGATCTCGATGCTGCGCAGAATGCCGTGGGCGACCGACGCGCGTACGAATACCGCGTGCGCCTGGTTCGGCAGATTGAGATCGTCGGCGAACACGCCGTGGCCTGTCACGAGGCGTTCGTCCTCGCGCCGGCGCTGGGGACGGGAGATACTCAAGGGATTTCTCGGCACCCGGTTTGCGGCGAAAGCCGCTCAACCACCGCCAGATCCTGGCCCTTTTGCATGCAAGCCTCCCTCACGGCTCTTGCGCGCAGGGCGGCGAGCCTTGATTAAGTGTTTAGTTAAGAATAGCGTTCGGGCGTTTGCGGGGTCAAGTGCCATCGGCTGCATTCAGGGCCTTGATTGCATTCAGAGGCTTGCGCTTTCGTCCGTCTGCTGGGACAAAACGGCCATGAGCAAAGCAGCCACTCGCCGTCGTTCGCCCAAAGCCCGGGCCGAAGCACGCCCTGACGCCAAGATCGTTGCCAAAAAGCCGCGCAACGGATCGAGCGTTGATACGCGCCAGCGCATCCTTGCGTCCGCGCGGAAGGAGTTTGCCGACAAGGGCTTTGCGGGCGCACGCACCGAAGGCATCGTGCGCGCAGCCGGCGTCAATCCGAACCTGCTCTATCATTATTTCGGCTCCAAGGAGCAGCTGTTCGTCGCGGTGATGGAGGATGTTTATAGCGATGTCCGCTCGCATCACGGCGATCTTGAGCTGGAAAGCCTCGGCCCGGAAGAGGCCATTCGCCGCTTCACAGAAGCCACTTTCGATCTGTTCGTGTCGTCCGATGATGTGATCCGGCTGTTCTCGACGGAAAACATTCATCACGCCGAACACATCAAGGACTCCGAGCGGATCGCGCATTTCTACGATCCGCTGCTGTCGCTGCTCGATCGTCATCTCGCCAAGGGACGGCAACTCGGACTTTTCCGCGCTGCGGTAGACGCGGAGGAATTGTTCATCACCATCACGAGCTTATCCTATTTCTACCTGTCGAACCGGCACACCCTCAGCGTGATTTTGCGCTCCGATCTCAACACCCGCGCGCGGCGCGAAAGACGGCGGCGGCACATCGTCGATGTGGTGCTCACCTATCTGCGCGCCGGCGATGACGGGGCACAGCATTTGACCAAAACGCCGGCTTGACGTTTGTATCCGGAACGGCCTACGTTAATTAACTACTTAATAGGGTCATTGAGCCCGAAACCTTTCAAGACGGCAAAGACCGTCCACCGGAGGAGACATCATGGGAAGGTGGTTGACAGCGGCTGTCGCCGCGATCGGTTTGCATTGCGCAACGGCTGCGGTGGCCCAGGAGCGGGTCACGCTGGTTCTGAACTGGGTGCCGTCCGGCGATCACGCGCCGCTTTATTACGCCATTCAGCAGGGTTGGTATCGCGACGCGGGCGTCGACGTGAAGCTTGAGATTGCCCGCGGCTCCGGCGCTTCGGCGGCGCGGGTCGGCTCGGGCGCGGAGATGGGCATTTCCGATCTCGGCTCGGTGATGGTGGCGCGCGGCGCCGGCGCCGATCTCGTCGCAGTCATGAATATCTTCGCCAATTCACCGCAGGGATTTTACTGGCTGAAATCCTCCGGCATCACCTCGGTGAAGGATTTCGCCGGCCGCAAGCTCGGCAATCCGCCCGGAGACGCCGCGCGTGTGATGTGGCCGGCGATCGCCAAGCGCGCTGGCATCGATCCCAACGCCGTGACCTGGGTGAATATCAATCCGGCCGCCAAGCCGGCGGCTTTGCTGTCGAAGCAGGTCGATGGCACGACATTCTTCTACAACTATCACTATATCATGGAGCGCGAGATCGGCGCTGATCTCGGCTTTGCCTCCTGGCGTTCGCTTGGCCTCAATCTTTACGGCAACAGCCTGATCGCCAACGGCAAATTCCTGAAAGAGAAGAAAGACGTCGTTCGCGCGGTGACACGCGTCAGCCAGCGCGCCTATCTGCATTGCATCGAGAATCCCGCACCTTGCATCTCGGCGATGACGGCTGTCGTCTCCGGCATCAAGGCCGAAGAGGAGCGCCAGAACTGGGATCTCACCGTTTCGGCACTGTTCGATGACGATGCCTTCCGCAGTCAGGCTTTCGGATGGTTTGTCCCCAAGCGCGTGGAGGATGATCTGGCTGTCGTTAGTGAGAATTTCGAACTGAAACAGCCCTTCAAGGCTGATGCCGTGGTGACAAACGAACTGCTCGACACCTCGCTCCGTCTGCCTGCGCGTCGCACGAACTAACGACTCCGGTGAAACGCAAAACACTCAATATGGTCAGCATAGCCGTCCTGGCTCATGCGCTGGCCCTGCTGGCCTGGTATCTTGTCGTCGAACTCGGCAAGATACCGGCCTTCATTCTTCCCTCACCGGTCGCCACTTTCGCGACGCTGGCGAATGATCGTTACGACTGGTGGTCGAACAGCGTCGTCACCGCCATCGAGATCTTTGGCGGATTTTTCCTGGCGACGATACTGGGCGTGTTCTTCGCGCTGATCTTCACCTGGAGCCGCACCGGCCTTGCACTGCTGATGCCGCTGCTCGTGACCTTCAACATGATCCCGAAGGTGGCGTTGGGGCCGCTCGTCATCGTCTGGATGAGCTATGGCGTCGTCACCAACATTGTGATCGCCTTCACGATCGCCTTCTTTCCGATCTTGCTGACGACCTTGCGGGGCTTGCGCGAAACCGAACCCGAACTTCTTGAACTGGTGAACGCGCTGCACGCCACCCGCTGGCAGATTTTCACGCGCATTCAGCTGCCAGGCTCCCTGCCCTATCTGTTTTCCGGCATGAAGGTCGCCGCAGTGCTGGCGGTGGCGGGCGCTATTGTCGGCGAATTTATCGGCTCGGAAGCCGGCCTCGGCTATCTGATGCTGCAGGTTCAGGTGCGGCTCGACACTGCTGCCATGATGATGGCGGTGCTGTTGATCAGCGCCATCGGCATCGTTCTTTACGGTCTTGTTTCAGCGCTTGAGTCGCTGGTGGTGGTGCGCGATGCCCGCATTGACTGAGCAACACAACGACGCCGCGACGGGCGAAGCGCCCTTCATCCGACTGCGCAATGTCGCCAAGACCTTCACGCGGGACGGCACCGAGTTCAAGGCGGTCACCGATGCCAGTTTCGATGTCGACAAAGGCGAACTGGTCAGCCTCGTCGGGCCGTCAGGCTGCGGCAAGAGTACGCTGCTGCGGATTCTCGCCGGGCTGATCACGCCGGATGCCGGATCGACCATCGCCATCGGCGGCGGCGTGCCCTTCGCGCCGGGCCGCGATGTCGGCATCGCCTTTCAGCAGCCGCTGCTGCTGAAGTGGCGGCGGGTGCTGGAGAATGTGCTGCTGCCAGCGGACATTCTCGGTCTGCCGCGCAAGGAGAGCAGAGAGCGGGCGCGCGATCTGCTCAATCTGGTCGGCCTTGCCGAGGCGGAGCGCAAATATCCTTATGAGCTGTCCGGCGGCATGCAACAGCGCGTCGCCATTGCACGGTCACTGGTGCATGATCCGAAACTGGTGCTGATGGATGAGCCGTTCGGCGCGCTCGATGCGTTGACACGCGAGCGCATGAATGTGGAATTGCTGCGCATCTGGAAGAAGAGCGGCAAGACCATCATTCTCGTCACGCATGGCATCGGCGAAGCGGTGTTTCTGGGCCAGCGCGTCGTAGTGCTGACAGCAGGCCCGGCCCGCATGGCGGCCGATATCAAGATCGACCTGCCGGCCGAACGCACGCTCGAACTGAAGACGACGGAAGAGTTCGGCGCCTATTCGCGCAAGATCTATGAGCTGCTGGGCATGAAATGATGGGGCGGATGGTCCGGCGATGGCCGGACCCTCAACGCCCGGTCACATGGGCCTGAATTTGTAGAGACCGAGATCGATCGCGCCGGTCTCGAAGCCAACCTCGCAATAAGCGGGATAGTATGTGACGGCATCGTCGGGTCGCGCGCCTGTGCGCATCGCCTATGCATCGGAGCAATGGCATTGCCGGAGCGGTCATGCTTTATTGCGCGCGATGCCGGAGCCCACAAAAGACCAGGTCGAGCAGCTGACGCGCGCGTTCGAACGCTTCACCCGCAAATTCAAGGTGGCTGAAGCCGCCGCTGCGGCCGACAATGCCCTCAACCCGTTGGACGCCCAGACGCTGGTGTTCATCGCCGAGAATCCCGGCTGCGGCATGAGCGATGTAGCGCGCTATCTGAAGGTGGCGATGACGACGATGTCGTCGGCGGTCGATCGGCTGGTGAAGAAGGGTCTGGTCGAGCGCAAGCGCCCCGAGGACAATCGCCGCGCCGTTGCCCTGACGGCGAGCGACAAGGGCCGGCAGGCGGTGGCGGATCACGTCGCCGGCTATCGTGAGGCCTGCCGGACCATGCTGCGGGCCCTTGAAAAACCTGAACAAACCGAGCTGATCCGGCTCACGGAAAAAATCGCTGGCAACGAAACTTGAATAATACGATTTTCGTATTATTAGAGGGTGCGCCGCCGGGCTTCGGTCCGGCTGAAACAGGAGCGCACCCATGGCGATCGTCATCAATGGAACGCCTTATCCGCCGCCCGACGATCCTCGGGTCTCGCTCGTGGACTTCCTCCGCGAGGAGCTGGGCCTGACCGGCACCAAGCTCGGCTGCAATCAGGGCGGCTGCGGCGCCTGCACCGTCATCATCGATGGCAAACGGGTGTTGTCGTGTCTGACCTTTGCCGTGCAGGCCGACGGGCGCGAGGTGCGCACCATCGAAAGCCTCGGCGCCGACAATACGGCGCTGCATCCGTTGCAGCAGGCCTTTATCGATCATGACGGCTTTCAATGCGGCTATTGCACGCCGGGCCAGATCTGCTCCGCCATCGCCATGGCCGACGAGTTGCGGCGCGGCGAGCCGAGTTACATCACCAGTGATCTCGCTGCGGGGCCAAATGGCGACCTGCGGCAGGAAATCCGCGAACGCATGAGCGGCAATCTGTGCCGATGCGGCGCCCATAACGGCATCGTCGACGCCATTGAGAGCATGCTGACCGCTGCCGAAACGGCAAAGAAAACGGGAGTGGCGGCATGACACCGTTTTCCTATCAACGCGCAGTCAGCAGCGGCGCCGCGGTCGCTGCTGGCACTTTGCAGCAAGCGCGTTTCATCGCCGGCGGCACCAATCTCGTCGACCTGATGCGGCAGAACGTCGAAGCGCCAGCATCGCTGATCGATGTGACGGATCTGCCGGATAGCATCGAGGAAAAGCCTGACGGCAGCCTCGTAATCGGCGCCGCCGCCCGCAACAGCACGGTCGCTGCGCATCCTGTGGTGCGTGCACATTATCCGATGCTGTCGCGCGCGCTACTCTCTGGCGCATCTGCGCAAATCCGCAACATGGCGACAATCGGCGGCAACATTCTCCAGCGCACCCGCTGCGCCTATTTCTATGATGTCGCTGGTGCGCGGTGTAACAAGCGTCAGCCCGGCGCGGGGTGCGATGCCATCGGCGGCTTCAATCGCTATCACGCAATTTTGGGCACATCCGGCTCTTGCATCGCCACTCATCCCTCGGACATGTGTGTGGCTTTGGCGGCGCTTGACGCCGTGGTGCATCTGCAAGGACCGGATGGCGCACGCAGCGTGCCGCTAAACGATTTCCATCGCTTGCCGGGCGCAGCGCCGCAGATCGAAACCGTGCTGCGCGACGGTGAACTGATCACCGCTGTCGAAATTGCGCCGAGCGCCGCAGCCGAACATTCGGCCTATCGCAAGGTGCGCGATCGCTCGAGCTATGCCTTCGCGCTGGTGTCTGTCGCGGCCGGCCTCGACATTCAGGACGGCAAGATCGTCGATGCGCGCATCGCGCTGGGCGGTGTCGCCGCCAAGCCGTGGCGCGCCACCACGGCAGAAGAAAGCCTGCGCGGCCAGACGGTAAGCATCGAGCGCTTTCGCGCGGCTGCGGAAGCCGAACTCGCGAGCGCCACATCCTTTGGCGATAATGACTTCAAGATCGAACTCGCAAGACGCACGATCGTCGCCGTTCTTGGCGAACTTGCCGGCACGACCGAAAGCGGAGTGGAAGCATGAGCAAACTGCAGAATGCGATCGTCGGCGGCGTCCGCGCGGCGATGAATTATGTGCCAGGCAGCTGGCTGCCGGGTGGCACGCCCGATCCGCTGAGTGAAAAGCGCGTCAATCTCGGCAAGCAGCAATCACGTATCGATGGCCCGGACAAGGTGCGCGGCGCCGCGCGGTTTGCCGCCGAAGTGCGGATGGAGGGCATGCTTTATGCCGCGCTCGTGCATTCGACGATCGCGCGTGGCCGCATTGCCGAACTCGATGTGTCGGCCGCCGAAAATGCCGATGGCGTCGTCCTCGTCATGACCCATCGCAACGCGCCGAAAATGGCGGTGCCGCCGGGCATCGGACTGACCAATCTCAAGGCCGCAGGCAACAATCTCCTGCCGATCATGCAGGATGCCGACATTCGCTGGAACGGACAGACCGTTGCGCTTGTACTGGCGCAGACGCAGGAACAGGCCAATCACGCCGCATCGCTGATCGTCGTGCGCTATGAGAAAGCCGCCGCGCGCACAGATTTCGCAGGCGAGAAAATCAATGCGCGAACGCCCGAGTCGCTGATACTCGACAAGAACTGGCTGAAGAAAGGCGATGTGCAGGCGGCCTTGCACGAAGCCGCCGCCAAGATGGATGCAGTGTATCGCACCCCGTGGGAAACTCATGCGCCGATCGAGCCGCATGCCACGACACTGCGCTGGGAAGGCGACAAGCTGATCGTGCATGACGCGACGCAGATGCTGTATGGCACCGCCGGTTCGCTCGCCAAAGTGTTCGGCCTCAAGGACGGCCAGGTCTATGTCAGCTCGCCCTATGTCGGCGGCGGTTTCGGCGCCAAGGGCTTGTGGGATCACCAGATCCTCGCCGCAGCCGCTGCCAAGCTGTCGGGTCGCCCCGTTCGCATCGCGCTGTCGCGCGCCAGCATGCAGCGTCTGGTCGGCGGTCGCTCGCAGACCGAGCAGCGCGTTGCGCTTGCAGCCGATCGCGACGGCAAGATCACAGGGCTCTTGCATCACGGCTATTCGGTGAAGCCGATGCACAGTTTGACCGATGAAGCCTTCACCTTGTCGAGCCGTTCGCTCTATGCGGCCGGCAGCTTCGATATCGTCCAGCACGCCGTCGATCTCGACGTGCTCGCCAACACCGCCATGCGCGCGCCCGGCGAAGCACCCGGCACCTATGCACTGGAATGCGCGGTGGACGAACTGGCGCATGAGTTACAGATCGATCCGATCGAACTGCGCCGCCGCAACATCGCTCATTGCGATCCCGTCACCGGCGCACCGCATTCGCAAAGCGACCTGATGAAGGCTTACGACCTTGGAGCCGCACGCATCGGCTGGAGCAAGCGCACATCAGCGCCGCGGTCACGGCGAGAGGGCGAATGGCTGCTCGGCATGGGCTGCGCCACCGGCTCTTTTCCTTTTGTGCGAATGCCCGGCATGTCGGCGCGCATCATCATCGATAGCAGTGGCCGCGCCACAGTGGCGAGCGCCGCGCATGAGATGGGTATGGGCACGGCGACGGTGCAGCGTCAGGTGGCCGCCGATCGTCTCGGTTTGCCGCTTGACGACGTCACGGTGAAAATCGGCGACACCAGTCTTCCCTTCGGCAGCATGGCCGGCGGCTCATCGCAAACCGCCTCACTGGGCGCTGCGATCCATGCGGCCAGTATCAAGCTGGCCGGTGAACTTGTGCGCCTCGCCGGCAACGACACGCCGCTGGCCGGGCTGCGCGCGAATGAGCTGGAATTCGCCAATGCCGGCGTGCAGAAGATCGGCGATCCTGGCCGACACGAAAGCTTCGTCTCGATCCTGAAGCGTGCGAGGAGAAGCGATATCAGCGTGGTCGGCGAAAGTCCGGCGCCGCTGGAGCTGTTGAAATTCTCAATGCACAGCCGCTCCGCGATCTTTTGCGCGTTGCGTGTCAGCGATGTCACCGGCGAAGTGCGCGTCGACCGAATGGTGGGCGCGTTCGATTGCGGCCGCATCCTCAATCCGAAAACCGCCGCCAGCCAGTTTCGTGGCGGCATGATCATGGGCCTTGGCATGGCGCTGACCGAGGAGACCGTGTTCGACGAACGCAAGGGCCGGGTGATGACCACCTCGATCGCCGATTATCACGTGCCGTCGCATCTCGATGTGCCGGATATCGACGTGCTGTGGACCGATATTCCCGATCCCCGTACGCCGATGGGCGCGCGCGGCATCGGTGAAATCGGCGTCGCCGGTGTCGCTGCGGCGGTTGCCAATGCCGTATTCAACGCCACCGGCAAACGTGTCCGCGATTTGCCGCTGACACCGGATAAGTTGCTGTGATGTTTAACCGCCTGGCATAACGAACCGCATCGCGGCTCGTTATGCCGCGTGCTGAAACTTCGCCATCACGTCGGCTGGCACCGGCTTGGTCTTCAGCTTACCCGTGTCGGGATCCAGCATCGCCCAGACGCGGGTTTCGCTGCCGTCGACGCCGAGCTTGCCATCGACAAAGATCTGATGGCGGATTTCGAAGCTGGAGCGGCGAAATTCGCTGATCTGCGAATGCATCTCGACGGTGTCGCCAAATTTGGCCGGCACGGTGAAGGTGGCGCGTGCATCGACCAGCGGTATGCCGAGAATATTGAAGGTTTCGGCAAGCGCCTGCTGTTTCACGCCGAGCGCTTTTTCAAACATCTCCCAGGTCGCGGTGTCGAAAAATTCAAAGAAGCGGGCATTGAAGACGATCCCGGCCGGATCGCAATGCGCCCACTCGATCTTGAAATGCCGTTTGCTGACGAAATCGCCCACCCGCATCCTCGCATCATTCCTGTGATGCAGGGGATGCCTCAGCCGCTGCGCGGTGTCAATTTTCGCCAATGCGCTCAGACCGTGGCGACGACCTGCGTTGCATCGTCGTCCTTCTGAGGGCCGATCAGCTCCTGCAGCGGCGCTTCCAGTTCATACTCAAATCCTTCGGCATCGTAGCGCACCTGGCTCTTGCCGGCGACGTCGCGCGGCGCGATGCGCCGGACCAGCAATTCGCCGAAACCACGGCGCTGCGGAGCATCGACACGCGGACCGCCGCTCTCCTTCCAATGCAGATGGAAGACTGGATCGCCGCCGAGGTTATCGATGCGCCAGGTCAGGTTCACCTTGCCGTCCGGCACCGACAGCGCGCCATGTTTGGCGGCATTGGTGGCCAGTTCGTAGAACAGCAGCGCGAAGGTCTGCGCGGCCCGCCCGCGCAAGGCGATGTCGGGGCCATCGAGCGTGATCCGGCCGGCAAAGGGAATGATGTCTTCCGACACCAGTTCGCGAAGGCTGAGGCTCTTCCAGTCGCTATCCGTCAAAAGCGACAAGGCGCGCGCCAGGGCCTGCAACCGGCCTTCCGCGGTCTTTTGAATTTCCGCCATTGTCAGGCCGGGCGTGAAGCTGAGGCGCACCACCGCCTGCGCCACCGCCATCACGTTGCGAACGCGATGGTTGAGCTCATGGATCAGAATCTTCAGCCGATCCTCGGCCGAGCGCCGCGACGCCACTTCTTCGGCGAGCACGGTTGCCCTGTTCCAGATGAAGCCAAGCAGCAGAGCGGCTGCGCCGGTTAAAGCAAGGCCAACGCTCGCCATCCACAAGCTGCGGAGAAAGCCCTCGCGCGGCAGATTGCGCGGCATCGCATAGACAAAGCGCAATTCGCTGCTGCCAAAATCCATCTTGCGCTCAAAGGCGGTAACGGCGCCGGATGAATCGGGAGCATCCGATGATGATTGATCAGGTCCGAGACGGTAAAGCGGCTCGCCCTTGCCTTCGGTGAAGACACTGACGCTCATGCCCTTCGGCAAGGCTTCGGCCGAAAGGGCCTGGCGGAAGAATAGATCGAGCTGAAAGCCAAAGCCCATCACACCGACAAAGCGGCCGCCATCGTCGAAGATCGGTGCATAGAGCACGAGCGCGCGTTCATTCGGCGACTGCCACAGATCGAGCGGCCGCGTGCGCTGCACGTCACGGGTCTGTTTGGCCTGCATGATGACGCGAAAGCGCTCAGGCGAGGTGGCGGCATCGAGGCCCAGTACCGCACCACTCTTTTCCGGGGCGATATCGACGACGGGAAAAAGCGGACGATTCAACGTCTGCACATCGATCGGTTTGCCATCGATGGCCCGAATGTCCAAGGGTTCGCCGCTGGTCGCGCGGATCGCCGCCAGAACCTCCGGCACTTGCGCGGGCTGCACCTCTGGCAGCCAGCCGACACTGACAAGATCCGGCGCGAGATCCAGCGCGCGGTTGCCGAAATAGCCAAGCGCATGCGGCGTCGATAAAGGCGGCGGCACGAAGAATCGGGCAACGGTTTTGGCAAGCGTCGATCGCGCAAGGACATGCTCGTTGACGCTGCCGAAATGATCGTCGACGCGCTCAGCGATGCGCAGCCGCTCCACCATTTCATACTGGCGCGCGTCCTGCCGGGCGACATAGATCGACAACGCGATGCCGGCCAGGATCAGCAGTAACAGCAGGACCCGCGGGAGAAGCGGACGTGTCGGGCTGACGCGCAAAGGCATGAAGCGGTGGGTCCTGGCTCGGCGATTATCGTATAGATTTCAGCAAAGTTACGCCGTCAAGACGGGGCGCAGTGGATATTTTGTGATGGAACCGATGCGGACGCAGCCGGTTAATCCATTTGGGCCTTGTTTCTTACCGGGGGGTGACCGATGCGCGAGCCAGTGATGACCGATATCCCGGCGCGGCTCGACCGCCTGCCGTGGAGCCGCTTTCATACGCTTGTCGTTGTGGCATTGGGCATCACCTGGATTTTCGACGGCCTCGAGGTCACGCTGGCCGGCGCGCTGTCGGGCGCACTCAAAAATAGCCCGGTTCTGCAATTCACGAATACCGATATCGGCATTGTGGGCAGCACCTATCTCGCCGGCGCCGTGCTCGGCGCATTATTCTTTGGCTGGCTGACGGATCGTCTCGGCCGAAAGAAGCTGTTCTTCATCACCCTCGGTGTCTATCTCGTGGCGACAGCGGCAACGGCGCTGTCATGGAATTTGTGGACCTTCGCGATCTGCCGCTTCTTCACCGGGGCGGGAATTGGCGGTGAATATGCCGCGATCAATTCTACCATTCAGGAGCTGATCCCGGCGCGCGTGCGCGGCTGGACCGATCTCGTCATCAACGGCAGCTTCTGGATTGGCGCTGCGATCGGCGCCTTCGGCTCGATCGTGCTGCTTGATCCCGCGCATATCGATCCCGAACTTGGATGGCGACTTGCTTTCATGACCGGCGCAGCGCTCGGCCTCGTGGTGTTCTTCATGCGGATGTGGCTGCCGGAAAGTCCGCGCTGGTTGATGACACATGGGCGCGCCGAGGAAGCCGAGCGAATCGTCGCAGGTATCGAAGCCAGCATCCCGAGCTTCAAGCCGCCATCGCGGCCACTGCCGCGGGTGAAGCTTGTACCGCGCACACATACGCCGCTGATCGAAGCGGCGAAAACATTGTTTGTCGTCCATCGCGGCCGGGCCGCGGTCAGTCTCATCCTGATGGCTGCACAGGCCTTCTTCTACAATGCGATCTTTTTCACTTATGCATTGGTGCTGACGGATTTCTTCGGCATCGCCGCCAATCATGTCGGCTGGTACATCCTGCCTTTTGCGCTCGGCAATTTCCTTGGCCCGGTGATCCTCGGCCGCTTCTTCGACACCATTGGCCGCCGGCCGATGATCTTCTTTACCTATCTGATGTCCGGTCTGCTGCTCACCGGCACCGGCTATTTGTTCATGGAAGGCATGCTGACCGCTACCACGCAGACGATCTGCTGGATGGTGATCTTCTTCTTCGCCTCCGCCGCCGCAAGCTCGGCCTATCTCACCGCCAGCGAATCCTTCCCGCTGGAAATTCGCGCGCTGGCGATCGCGATCTTCTATGCCGTCGGCACCGGCGTCGGTGGCGTTGCCGGTCCACTGGTCTTCGGCCATCTGATCGATAGCGGCTCGCGCGCCACCGTATTCGGCGGCTATCTGTTCGCGGCCAGTCTGATGGCGGTAGCCGCCTTCGTCGCGCTGCGCTTCGGCATCGCCGCCGAGCGCAAGTCGCTGGAAGAAGTGGCGCGTCCGCTCGCTTTCTACGACTAAAGCTTGAGCAATGCGCGAGAGCGCGGATGCTCTGCGCGCAGACTTGCTCCGCATTCGTTGATCTCGCACGACCTTCGCTTCCGCGATAGAATGGAGGCATGAAGCCTGACACTGCTCCGCCTCCCGCGCCGGGCGATTACGCCCTCGTCCAGCGTCGCAACCGGCTGTCGGGAATCGGATTGATGTGCGCGGCGGTGATCGCCTTTGCCTGCCTCGACGCCACCGCAAAATTTCTCAACGGCTACATGGACACGCTGCAGGTGGTGTGGGCGCGCTATACCGGCGGCTTCGTTCTCGCCTTTCTCATCTCCAATCCGTGGTCGCGGCCCGGCATCACCCGCACCAGGCGGCCGGGTTTGCAGATCCTGCGCGCGGCGATGATGCTGGGTTCGACCGCCACCAATTTCATGGCGTTTCGCTATCTGCAGCTCGACCAATCATTATCGATCCTGTTCTCGACGCCATTTCTCGTCGCCATCCTGGCCGGTCCGCTGCTCGACGAATGGATCGGCTGGCGTCGCTGGGTGGCGATCCTGATCGGCTTTGCCGGCGTGCTGCTGGTGACGCGGCCGGGTGACGGCGGCATGCATTGGGCCGCGCTTTACTCGGTCGCCAGCGCGGTTTTCTATTCGCTGTATATCGTGCTGACGCGCATTCTGTCGCGCCACGATTCCAGCGACACGACTTTGTTCTATGCCAACATCCTTGGCGCTGCGGCGATGCTGCCGGTGCTGCCCTTCGTGTGGTCAACGCCGAAGGATCCCTTCATCATTTTCCTGATGGTGGTGTTCGGCGCCTTCGGTAGCCTCGGTCATTATCTGCTCATCGTCGCGCATCGGCTGGCGCCTGCCTCGACACTCGCGCCCTTCATGTACACGCAACTCGTGTGGGCGACGGCTTTCGGCTATTTCATCTTCGGTGACGTTCCCAACAGCTGGACGTTGGCCGGCGCATCCGTGGTGATCGCGTCAGGACTATATCTGCTGCACCGCGAACAGGTGCGAGGCGCGGCGTGATACTCGCTCTTTGTCTGTCGCGTTTTCTTCACGCGAACCGGATTCCACTTCGCTTGAAAACGCTCTATGGTCCGCCCGTCGGCACCGGACGATTGAAACGTCCATTACGCATTCAACCGCAAGGGCTAGATCATGGCGACCACACGCGACATCAGCACATTAACGCTCGGTCCGATCGGCGATTATGTGATGTTTGAAAACGATCAGGTGCGGGTGTGGGATTTCGTCGTCGAGCCTGGCCGTAGCAAGGGCTGGCATCGCCACGAATTGCCTTATGTGATCATTCCGATGACGGAAGGACAGATCGAAATTGAATCCGCGCTGACCGGCCAGATCGAACGGCCCAAAAGCGTCATCGGCAGCCCGATCTGGCGCGACGCCGGCGAAGTGCATGACCTGCGCAATGTCGGCGAGTCGTCCTATCGCAACATCATCATCGAGCTCAAACAGCAGCCGAAATAGACACGTGCAAAGCGCACACGTCTTCGCAGGCAAGCCAGACTGCTACGGCAGCCTCAGCAGCACCGGTATGACGCCGCTGTCCTGAAGATATTCGAACAGTTCGGCAATCGGCACCGCCAGCAGAAACACCAGCGCGTCCGCGAAGGTCATCAACACGCGCGGCGGGCGAATGGTGAGTGTCGGCTCGTCGCGCCACAGCGACGGGTTGGGGATGAAGCGCGGCACACGAGCGAGATAATCGCGATAGGCCTCGTGATAGCGCGCGGTCAGCACCTCTTCTTCCCGACGCACCACCACATAGAAAACGGCATAGGCGATGAGGGCGCAGATCAGGCCCAGCACAACGCTGCCGACCTGCGCGCCAACACCGGCAGCGCCGAGGAATGAAAAGAAGTAGAGTGGATTGCGCGTGACCGAATAAGGACCGGTCTGCACGAATTCCTCGATCTTGCGGCCGCCGATATAAAGCGACGCCCAGGTGCGGCCGAGAATGCAGATCACGATCAGGACGATGCCAGCCCATTCGATCATCTCATGCACGGCTCCGCCGCTGGGATTGACGGAGGTGGTGACGGCAAAGATGAAGACCCCAAGGGCAACGAGGACATATAGGACGATCTTGCGGATCGTCTGGACCGTATGAATCTTCATGGGCGCCGACTTATGAATGGGGTTCAGAAAAGGTAATTTGCGGTTATTTCGCCAGCGCGTATAGATGGATTATGGCGGAAAACAAGCCGCCGGTCCGATGACGAAAGCTGAAGGGAAGACCGCCGCATGGCCGCAGACAAGCCGGAAGTGTTGTTGATTGGCATGGCCAAGCCAACCATCGTCAATGGCATCGAGCGTTTTGCAACGGTGCACAAGCTGGTCGCCGCCAAGGATCCCGACGCGCAGATCAAGGAGATCGCGCCGCGTATTCGCGGCATCGCCATCGCCTATACGGCTGACAAGCTGGATGGGGCGTTGATGTCGAAGCTGCCGAAGCTTGAGATCGTGTCGAGCTTTGGCGTCGGTTACGATCACGTCGATGCCAAATGGGCCGGCGAACATGGCATCATCGTCACCAACACGCCCGACGTGCTGAACGAGGAAGTGGCCGACACCGCGATTGGCCTTCTGCTCTCAACCATCCGCGAGTTGCCGCAGGCCGATCGCTATCTGCGCGCCGGCAAATGGCTGGAGCGCGGCTATCCCTTGTCGAAGGCGACTTTGCGCGGCCGCACTGTCGGCATGGTCGGCATGGGCCGCATCGGCAAGGCGATTGCGCGGCGGCTGGAAGCCTTCGGCGTCGATGTCGTCTATCACACGCGCAATCAGCAGGCGGGTCTCGCTTACAAATACTATCCGGATCTCGTGGCAATGGCGCGCGATGTCGATACGCTGATGGTGATCGTGCCGGGCGGCGCGGCAACCAAGAATCTGATCAATGCCGATGTGCTGAAGGCGCTCGGTCCCGACGGCATCCTCATCAATATGGCGCGCGGCTCGGTGGTCGATGAACCCGCGCTGCTCAAAGCGCTGCAGGATCGCACGATCCTGTCGGCTGGACTCGATGTCTTCGTCAACGAGCCGCATGTGCCGCAGGAACTGATCGAGATGGAGCATATCGTGCTGCTCCCGCATCTGGGTTCAGCCTCGGAAGCGACGCGCAGGGCAATGGATCAGCTGGTGGTCGATAA
>Ga0164243_10007424_pt1 | contig 16373 bp, 15 predicted proteins | sample OricompcompostOP_FD_108781 | JGI IMG/M metagenome (GOLD analysis project Ga0164243, IMG submission 108781) | Organic Plus compost microbial communities from Emeryville, California, USA - Original compost - Organic plus compost (OP) | ecosystem: Engineered > Solid waste > Mixed feedstock >...
GGTCGGCCGCGGCAACCACTTCGTCGAGCTGGCCCGGATCGGGACGGTTGCCGCACCCGACCACGCAGACCGCCTGGGCCTCTCCGCCGGCGACCTCGTGCTGGTCGTCCACAGTGGCTCCCGAGGGCTGGGCGAGCGGATCCTCCGCGCGCACACCGAGGCCCACGGCGCGGGCCCGGCCCCGGACCCCGCGGCGTACCTGGCCGCGCACGACGAGGCGGTGCGCTGGGGCTCGCTCAACCGGCGGCTGCTCGCGGAGCGGGTCGCGGACGCCCTCGGGGCACGGCTCGCCGCGCCGGTCGTCGACCAGTGCCACAACCTGGTCGAGGTCCGCGACGGCGGCTACCTGCACCGCAAGGGTGCGGCCCCCGGAGACGGCCGGGACGTGCTCGTCGCCGGCACGCGCGGCACGCCGTCGTACCTCGTCGCCACCCATGCGGGACCGGCCGCCAACCACTCGGTGGCGCACGGCGCGGGCCGCAAGATGTCGCGGGCCGACGCGCTGCGCCGGGGCCGGGCCAAGCACACCGTCGAGGAGCTGCGCCGCACGGCGCTGGGGTCGGTGGTGGTCTGCGGCGACCGCCAACTGCTGTTCGAGGAGGCGCCGGCGGCGTACAAGCGCATCGAGCGGGTGGTGGCCGACCTCGTCGAGCACGGCCTGGCCACCCCGGTGGCCACCACGATCCCGCTCGTCACCTACAAGACCGCCGCCAAGGCGGTTCGGGCCCGGCGCTAGCTGGACCTAGACTGCCGGGATGGCCAACCGCTCGTATCTCTTCGTCAGCGACCACGACGGCATCTGCCCGGCCTGGGTGGAGGGCGTCGAGGAGCCGGAGCAGCTCGTCCTCGCCGAGGACGTCTACTGTGTCCCGCTGCTCTGGCTCGCCCTGTTCCGCCCGGCGGACCTGCGGACCACGACGTTCCCCGCGGACGAGGACGACGACGTGGCGGAGTTCCCGGTGACGGCGCCGCTGGCGACCAAGGAGCGGGCACTCGCGCAGCTCGACGCCGCGCTGCCCACGCTCAACCGCCTGTTCGCGGCCGAAGGCCCGCTGGACGAGCACGCCGCGCTGCTGCGCGACGGCATCGCCGGGATGCCCGGCGGGTTCGTGACCGTCGACCTTTACGAGATCGCCGTGCTCCGGGACGAGGACGCGTACCACCGCACGCTGCGGGCCGCGCTGGCCAGCTTCGAGGAGCCCGGCGACGCCGCCGCGGACCGCGAGCGGCTGGTCGACCTGGCGCAGCTGCGGCCCGGGCGGCCGTTCCCGCCGGCCCGGCTGCTGCTGGACGAGCGCGACGCGGCCGACGACGACTGGTGGAACTTCGTCCGCCTGCTCGGCGCGGGCTTCGTGCGGCCGGTGCCGTGGGAGAAGGCCGCCGGTTAGGAAAGGCTCCTCAGCGATAGGAAGGGCCCCTTCCTAACGCCTGGGCGTTAGGAAGGGGCCCTTCCTTCGCGAGCCGTCAGCCGGCCAGGGCCGCCAGCAGGTTGTCCACCGCCGCGTCCGACGCGCGCCGCGCGCTCTCGGCCGTCGCCGCGCCGATGTGCGGGGTCGGCACCACGCGCGGGTGGCGCAGCAGCGGCGAGGGCTCGGGCGGCTCGCGGTCGAACGCGTCGACCGCGTACATCCCGACCCGGCCGTCCTCCAGCGCGGCCAGGAGCGCCGCCTCGTCCACCAGGGTGGAGCGGGCCGTGTTGACCAGGATCGCGCCGTCGCGCAGCAGCGCCAGCTCGGTCGCGCCGAGGACGGGGCCGGCCGGGGACGGCGGCAGGTGCAGGGAGACGATCTCGCTGGTCCGCAGCAGCTCGTCGAGGGGCAGCAGGGGGATGCCGCCGCCGTCGGCGACGAACGGGTCGTGCGCGGCCACCCGCATGCCGAGGGCGGCGGCCAGGCCCGCCAGCGTGCGGCCGATCGCGCCGAAACCGACGATCCCGAGCGTACGGCCGGCCGCCTCCCGACCGGTGTGCCGCTCCCAGCGGCCGGCGCGCAGGGCGTCGGCCACCGGTGGGAGCCCGCGCAGTCCCATCAGGGCCAGCGTCAGTGCCAGCTCCGCGACACCCTGCGCGTTGGCGCCGCGGGCCGTCAGCACCCGGATGCCGGCGGCCTCGGCGGCGGCGGTGTCGATCGCGTCGCTGCCGGTGCCGTTGCGGCTGATCGCGCGCAGCGCGTCGGCGTGGGCGAGGATGTCCGCGGTGATCGGCTCGACGCCGGCGACCCAGCCGACGGCGCCGGGTACGGCCGCGGTCAGCTCGGCCGCGGTCGGCTGCCGGCCCGGCGCCGGCGTGACCACCGCGTAGCCGGCGGCCTCCAGCCGGGCGACGGCGGCCGACCCGCCCGACGACATCGAGCGGGGGGTGACCAGGACGCGGGGCCGGCTCATCGTTCCCCTCCGAGGAGGAGCAGCAGGCGCTCCACCTCGGCGGCCATCGCGTCGCGCGCGGGTGCCACGTACTTCCGGGAGTCCAGAAGGGACGGGTTGTCGGCCAGCCGGGCCCGGACGACGCCGGTGAAGACCTTGTTCAGGTGCGTCGCGATGTTCACCTTGGTCATCCCGCGGCCGACCACCTCACGCAGCGTGGGGTCGTCCACACCGGACGATCCGTGCAGCACCAGCGGCACCGGCACCCGCGCGGCGATGGCGGCCACGAGGTCGAGGTCGAGGACCGCGTCGCGGGTCGCCATGGCGTGCGAGGTGCCGACGGCGACGGCCAGCGAGTCGACGCCGGTGTCGGCGCAGAACCGGGCCGCGTCGCCGGGGTCGGTCCGGGCTCCCGGCGCGTGCACGCCGTCCTTGCCGCCGACCTCGCCCAGCTCGGCCTCGACCGCGACGCCGTGGGCGTGGCAGTGCGCGACGACCTCGCGGGTGGTCTTGCGGTTCTCGTCGTCGGGGAGCTTGGAGCCGTCGTACATCACCGACGTGAAGCCCAGCGCCACGGCCTCGTGGACCAGCTCGACGGACTCGGCGTGGTCGAGGTGGAGCACGACCGGGACGGCGGCGTCGTCGGCGAGCGCGCGGGCGGCGAGGGCCAGCGGCCGCAGGGCCCCGTGGTAGCGGACGGCGTTCTCGCTGATCTGCAGCACCATCGGCAGGCGGGCCGCCTCCGCGCCGGTGACCAGCGCCTCGGCGTGTTCGAGCAGGGTGGCGTTGAAGGCGCCGACGCCACGGCGGGCGGTGCGGGCGGCGGCGAGTATGGGGCGGGGATCGGCGAGGGGCATGGCTCTCCTTACGGTGCGGGTGACGCGTGGGCCCGCGTCGCGGCCCGGGCGGCGTCGAACCGGGCACGCGGCAGTGCGTACTCGGGCTGGATCGAGGGTCGCGGCTCGGCGCGGGCCGCGGCCCGGCGGGCGGCGCGCAGCGGCGCGGTGTCGGCCCAGCCGCCGGTGCCGACGAAGGCGAGCGCGGCGGCGCCGAGTGCGGCGCTGTGCTGGGCGGCGTCGGGGCGGGTGACCGGCCGCCCGATGAGGTCGGCGAGCACCTGCAGGAGCAGGCCGCCCCGCGCGCCGCCGCCGGTCGCGCTGATCTCCGGCGCGGGCGGGACGGCGGCGAGCATGGTGCGCGCCGCGTCGGCGAGGCTGAAGCCGATCCCCTCGATCACGGCGCGGGCCAGGTCGCCGTGGGTGTGCCCGAGGTCGAGGCCGAGCAGCGCGCCGCGGACCGCGGGGCCGCCCTCGGCGACGGTGCCGCCCGCCAGCGTCGGCACGCAGGTGAGCCCGTTGGCGCCGACCGGCGCGGCCGCGGCCTCGGCCAGCAGCGCGTCGAGGTCGCCGGCCCGGCCCAGCGTCTCCGCGAGCCAGGTGAGGCTGCTGCCGCCGCCGAACGTGGAGAGCGCCGAGATGTAGAGGCCCGGCAGCACGTGGTCGAAGACGAACGGTCGGGCCACCTCGTCGAGCACCGGCTCCTCGCCCGCGATGGTCACCCAGTTCGATGAGCCCAGGGAGATGTACGCCTCGCCGGGGCGGTCGAGCCCCGCGCCGAGCGCCATGCAGGAGTTGTCGACGCCGCCCGCCACCACCGGGACGCCCGCCGGGATGCCGGTCGCCGCGGACGCGGCCGCCGTGACCTGCCCGACGACCGCGGTGGACGGCACGATCGACGGCCACCATCCGGCCGGCACGCCGAGGGCGTCGAGCACGCCGGGCATCATCCGCCGGGCCGCCAGGTCGTACGCGCCGCTGCCGGAGGCGTAGCTCGGGTCGGTGCGGGCGACGCCGGTGAGCCGCAGGTTGACCCAGTCCTTGCTGCCGAGCACCAGCACAGTCCGCGCCGCGACCTCGGGGTGGGTGGCGCGCAGCCAGGCGGCCTTGAAGACGGTGTACATGCCGCGCGGGAACCCGTTGCCGGTGCGCAGGTACCACTCGCCCTCGGCGGTGCCGGCGAAGTACGCGGCCGCGGCGTCCTCACCGCGGGTGTCGGACCAGATCGGCACGGCGTCGAGGAGGGCCGTCCCGGCGGCGTCGACCGGCACCATCGCGAGGCTGTGCCCGGAGAGCGCCACGCCGGTGACCCGGTGCCGCCCGCCGTCGGCGGCGAGCACCGCGCGGGCCGAGCGGGCCAGCGCGTCCCACCAGTCGGCGGGCCGCTGCTCGTGCCGCCCGGGGGCCGGATAGCTCGTCGGGTACGCCACGAAGTCGGTGCCGACCACGCGCGCGCCGGCGTCGACGAGCGCGGCCTTGCACCCTCCGGTGCCGAGATCGAACGCCAACGTCGCGACGCTCATGGCTCGTCCTGCGTTCCGGAGCGCATGCGGGACAGCCGGGCCTTCATCGTGCGGATGTCGCGCAGCGCCGACTGGTCGCGGCGCAGCAGCACCTTCGTCGCCAGCACGTCGACCACGACGAGCTGGGCCAGCCGCGAGATGGTCGGCGTGTAGACGTCGGTGTTGTCCAGCGACTCCACCACCAGCGCGATGGTGGCGAGGTCGGCCAGCGGCGACGGGCCGCCGGTGATGGCGACGACGGTCGCGCCGCGCTCGCGCGCCACCCGCGCGGTGTCCAGGATGGACACCGTACGCCCGGTGTTGGAGATGGCGACGAACGCCGTCGACGGCCCGCTCGTGGAGGCGGCGAGGAACTGCTGGTGGGTGTCGATCGGCGCCGAACACGGCACGCCGAACAGCGGGAACTTCTGCTCCGCGTCCATCGCCACGATGCCGGAGGCGCCGAGCCCGATGAAGACGATGTGCGAGCTCGCGGCCAGCGCCTCCACCGCGAGGTCGAGGGCCTGGAGGTCGAGGTGGCGGCGCACGTGGTCGAGCGAGGTGATGGAGAAGTCGAAGATCTTGCCGACGGTGGTGGCGGTGTCGTCGCCGGCCTCGATGCTGGACTGGGTGGCCGGGATGCCGAGCGCGACGCTCTGCGCGAGCTGGATGCGGAAGTCGTGGAAGCCGTCGCAGCCGATCGCGTTGGCGAAGCGGACGATCGTCGGCTGGCTGACGCCGGCGGCCTCGGCCAGCTCGGCGAGGGTCATCGGCACCACGGTGTGCGGTGCGGCGAGGATGACGTCGGCGACCTTCCGCTCGGAGCGGCGCAGCTCCGGCAGCCGCGCCTTGACGCGTTCCAGGACGGGTCCGTTGCTCATCGGCGGCTCGCCAGGTCGAGGGTGGCGCCGTGGCCGGGCACGCGGACGGCGACGCCGCGGCGGGCGGCGAGAGCGTGGTCGAACGTGGCCGGGTCGGCCGTGTTGAAGGCGAACATCCCCCAATGATGTGGGACGAGCGTGCCGATGCCGGCGGCGGCGCACAGCTCCACCGCCTCGGCGAAGTCGAAGTTGCCGGGCACCCCGTTGGCCAGCCGGTACGCGTCGCGGCCGTTGACCGGCAGCAGCGCCACGTCGACGGCGAGTGGGCGGAGGGTGTCGGCCAGGCCGTCCCACGGCGCGCAGTCGCCGGAGTGGTAGACGGTCAGGCCACCCGCCTCGACGACGTACCCGAGGAAGAGGTCGTCGCCGTCGCCGTCCACGACCCGCTCCTCGTGCGCGGAAGGGACCGCCGTGACGGTGAACGGGCCGTAGCGGACCGTGTCGCCGGCGGCGAGCGGGTCGAGGCGGCCGGGGTCGGCCGCCGATCGGCGCAGCGCCTCGGCCCGCACCGCGCGCGGGAACCCGAGCCGCGCCGCCGGCTGCGCGGCCAGCAGCGGCGCGAGCGTGTCGGGGTCCATGTGGTCGGTGTGCGCGTGCGAGCAGAGGACGGCGCGCACGGCCGGCAGCTGCGCCACCGTCACCGGGGCCGGGCGGAGCCGGACGTGCGGGAAGAGGGTGCCGGCGTACTTGCGGGCCAGCGAGTCCGAGAGGTACGGGTCGACCAGCAGGTGCTCGCCGCCCGCCGCCAGCAGGAAGCCCGCCTGACCCAGCCATCGCGCCAGCATGGTCACCGCACCCGCTGCGCGGCCTCGTAGAGGCGGTCGAAACCGGGGCCGGACGTGGGGATGCCGAGGTCGAACACGGCGTCGATCGCGCGGGTCCAGCCGTGCACGAAGTACCGCCAGCCGTCCTCCACGACCAGCTCGTCCTCGGCGGCGCGGGCCCGGGCCTGCCGCAGGAAGCCCAGCTCCCCGCGGTAGTTGAACTCCCAGGCGTAGCCCTTGCGCGGGAAGGCGGCGGCGTCGGTGAGCGGCGAGCCGGGCCGGTCCTTGCCCATCCCGGTCGCGTTGACGACGAGCGCGCCGGGCGACAGCTCCGCCACCAGCGCGTCGTGCGTCTCCCCCGGCGCCAGCAGGTGCGTGCGCCAGGCGATGCGCGGGTCTCCCCCCGCGGTCGCGGCGCTGACGGCGGCGAGCCGGTCGGCGGCGATGTCGGTGACGACCACCCGGGCCGGCGCGTCCGCCCCGGCGCGGTGCGCGAAGTAGTCGCAGAGCGCGAGGGCGGCGCCGCCGGCTCCCATCACCAGCACGTCGCGGCCGGCGAGCGCCGGCACGATCGCGTGCAGCGACAGCTCGGCGGTGATCGTGTCGAGCGCCAGCCCGTCGATCCAGCCGTCGCGGGCCACCAGCGCGCTGACCTCGCGCAGCCGGCCGGCGTCGTCGTTGACCTCGCGGAACAGGTCGCGGCAGGCGGCGTACACGTCGAGCTTGTGGGTGGTGACGAGCGCGCCGCGGGAGAGCGGGTCGTCGCGCAGGAAGGCCACGACCCGGCGGTACGCCTCGGCCGGCGCGCCGACCGGGATGTCGATGCCGGCCAGCTCCACGCCGTCGAGCCCGAGCATCGGCCGCCAGGCGGCGAAGACCCGGTGGATCGCCGACGAGCCGGTGGTCACGCCGACGAAGTACATGGTCGGGCGGGTGGCGGGCGGCGGGATCGTCATGCGCCGGCCTCCGCGACCAGGCGGACGGCGTACGCCGTGTTGATGCCGAACCGGGTGGCGCCGGCGTCGAGCAGGTCCCGGATCTGGTCCAGCGAGCGGATGCCGCCGGACGCCTTGATCTCGCGGTCCGGCCCGGCGACCGCGCGGATGGCGCGCACGTGCGCCGCCGTCGTGGCCACGCCCTGCCAGCCGGTGCCGGTCTTGAGCGAGGTGGCGCCGGCGTCGACCGCCGCCTGGGCCGCTGCCCGGAGCTGGTCGGCGTCGAGCAGCCCGACCTCCAGGATCACCTTCACCGGCACGCGGCCGCCGACCGCGTCGAGCACGGCGGCGACGTCGTCGCGGGCCGCGGCCAGCTCGCCGGAGCGGACAAGGCCGATGTTCATCACGACGTCCATCTCCTGCACGCCGTGGTCGAGCAGCCAGCGGGCCTCGGCGACCTTGACCGGGGTGGCCGAGCCGCCGGACGGGAAGCCGACCGGCGAGCCGGCGTTGGTCGTGGAGCCGTCGAGCAGCGGTCGCAGCACCGGCAGCCACGAGGGCAGCACGTGCGCGGCCACGAAGTCGCCCGCGAGCGCGTGCCGGGCCAGCTCCTCGACGTCGACGCGGCCGTGCTGGGCCTGCACGGCGCTGATGTCGACCATCCGGGCCAGCGCGTGCCCGGTCAGCTCAGCGGGGGACATAGCCGCTGTTCTCCTCCAGACGCCAGCCGTCGCCGTCGGCGACGACGCGGTGCCGCATACCCCCGGAACGGGCGATGATGCCGTAGTCCTGGCCCGCGTCGGCCGGATAGCAGAAGAGCGTGACGAGGTCGGTGTCGCCGACGTTGACGCTGCGGTGGATGTGCACCGGCGGCACGTAGGCGACGACGCCGGGCCGCAGCTCGGTGACGACCGTCTGGCCGTCCAGGGTCTCCATGAGCATCAGCCCGTGCCCGGACAGGCAGTGGTAGATCTCCGCGCGGTCCTGCCGGGCGTGGATGTGGCCGCGGGTCATGTGGAACTCCGCGCCGACCCGGCCCGGTGAGAGCGTCGAGATGCCGGTGATCAGGTCACCGGCGGCGTCCGAGGGCCGGAACTCGTCGACGTGGTAGATGACGCGGTCCCCCTCGCGGGCCAGGCGGGCGGCGTACGCCTCACCGTCGGCGAAGAGCCCCTCCAGTTCGGACAGCGCCTTCTCGTATCGACCGGTCCGCCCCGCCATCTCCGCCGGGGAGATGACCAGGGCATGCCCGGGCAGCGGTTCGGACACCGTTGCTCCTTCGTGCTCACCCAACCGTTCCCCAACTTTGTAGCAAACTTACAAGCTCATGTCATCCCCGGGTTCCCTCCTGTAGTTCTGATCCAAACTGTTCGATCGTTTCGTACGACGTTATGTGGTATTTGCCCGAAAAAATCGGGACAAGGACGCACGGGCCGGCAGCGGAAGAACATGGGCCGACGTCATCTTTGTGTAACCCAAAGCAAATCCACCGTTGACAACCGCCGGCCGGCTTGTAGTGTGCTGCCAGAACGGTGTGGGAACCCACATCGACCAGTGGAGGATTGCCGTGGGGATGGACGCGTCCGCCCGCCGCCGCGAGATCGCCGGTCTCGTGCGCGCGGCGGGTCGTGTCGTGGCGGCGGAGCTGTCCAGCCGCTTCTCCGTCAACGCGGAGACCATCCGCCGCGACCTCCTCGCCCTCGAGGCGGCCGGCGACCTGCGCCGCGTGCACGGCGGGGCGGTCGCGCCGACCGCGCTCACCGACGAGGGGCGGGTCGCGCAGCGCATCGCCGAGCGCCGCGCGGAGAAGCTCGCCATCGCCCGCGCCGCCGCGGAGGAGATCCCGCCGTACGGTGTGATCTTCATCGAGGCCGGTTCCACCACGGGCCACCTGGCCAAGCTCCTGCCCGACCGCGGCGACCTGCTGATCGTCACCAACGCGCTGCAGATCGCGCTGGAGTTGACCGACCTCGGCCGGTCGACGGTGATGACGATCGGCGGCCGGGTCCGCCCGGCCAGCTACGCCGAGGTGGACACCTGGGCCCTGGAACGCCTCGCGCGGCTCCGCTTCGACGTGGCGTTCGTCGGCGCGAACGCCGTCGACCCGGGCTGGGGCCTCTCCACCCCGGACCCCGCCGAGGCCGCGGTGAAGACCGCGATCCTCGTCTCCGCGCGGCGGTCCGTGCTCATGACCGACCACACCAAGTTCGGCCTGCAGGCCGCCTGCCGCTACGCGGGGACCGACGAGGTCGACCTCGTCGTCACCGACAGCGGCGTCGACCCCACGACGGTCGACCAGCTTCACGACCTCGGCGTGAAGACCCGGGTCGTTCCCGTCACCCCACCCTCTGGAGGAACCAGATGAAATACCGGAACCGTCGCGGGGTTCTCGCCCGCGGCGCCGCCGCGCTGCTCGCGGCGGCGCTCTTCACCGCCGCCTGTGGTGGCGGTGGCGACGACGACGCCGCGGCCAGCGGCCCGACCGAGCCGATCGCCGGCCGGCCGGTGCCGACCGACCAGGCTCCTGACAGCGAGGTCAAGATCGCGATGATCGGCTTCGCCAACAACCCGTACTGGGTCTCGGTGAAGGCCGGCGCGGACTACGCCAACCGCGTGCTCGGCTCGCACAAGGGCAAGGTCGACTGGATCGTCGCGGGCGACAACATCGACGTCCAGACCGTCTCCAGCGCGATCCGCGGCGCCGACGCCCAGGGCTACAAGGGCATCGGCTTCTTCATCGCCGGCGAGGGCAACTGCGCCGACATCAAGACGCTGTCGGCCAAGGGCATCAAGCTCGGCGCGTACAACACGCTCTTCGACTGCGTCGAGCAGTCCGGCGGCTCGGTGAACTACGCGCAGGAGCAGTACAAGGCCGGCCAGACCGCGGCGCAGGAGATGATCAAGGCCACCGGCGGCAAGGCCGGCAAGGTCGGCATCATCGTCAGCCAGTTCACCGCGCCGGGCTCCGAGCAGCGGCGCAAGGGCTTCGTCGACGGCCTGGCGGGCTCCAACCTGACGCTGGTCGGCCAGGGCGTCGAGGCGAAGGACTCCGCGTCGAACACCTTCGCGGCGGCGCAGAACTTCATCCAGTCCAACAGCGACCTGGTGGGCATCTACGCCACGGCCGGTGGCCCGTTCGGCGCCGCGCAGGCGGTGGCCGCGGCCGGCAAGCAGGACACCGTCAAGGTGATCGGCTTCGACATCACCACCGAGAACATCGAGGCCATCAAGAACGGCTCGATGTACGGCGTGATCGGCCAGGACGCCTTCGGCCAGGGCTACAACGTCGCCATCGAGCTGTTCAACGCGGCGGTGACGGGCCAGAACCCGAACCCGGTCAAGCAGGAGGCGGAGGCCCCCTTCGTGACCAAGGACAACCTGGCCCAGCACGACCCGTCGGCGGTCCCGCTCGGCACGCCGGGCGCCTCCTGATCGGCAGCACAGTGACCACGCATCACGTGGACGACGCCACGCCGGCGGCCCTCGCGGTCGCCGGCCTGGCGAAGTCGTTCGGGCCGGTCAAGGCGCTGCGCGACGTCACGCTCGCCTTCCCCGCCGGCCAGGTCACCGGGCTGCTCGGCGAGAACGGCGCCGGCAAGTCCACGCTCATCCGGCTCTGCTCCGGACAGATGCGGCCGGACACCGGCCGGCTCCTCCTCGACGGGAAGCCGGTCAGCTTCGACACGCCGCTGGAGGCGGTCGCCGCCGGAGTCGTGGTCGTGCACCAGGAGCCGCTGCTCATCGGCGAGCTCACGATCGCCGACAACCTCTTCCTGTACGACCTGGGCGAGCGGCCCGCCTACGCGCCGGCCCGCCGCGGCGAGAACGTCGCCCGGGCCCGCCAGCTGCTCGACCGGCTCGGGATGACCGACTACCTGCCGGACCCGGCCACGCTCTGCCGTGACCTGTCGGCGGCGTCGCGCCAGATGGTCGACATCGTGCGCGCGCTCTCCCGCCAACCGAAGGTGCTCTTCCTCGACGAGCCCAACTCCAGCCTCACCCACGAGGAGTCCGAGCGGCTCTTCGCCGTCGTCCGCCGGCTGCGCGCGGACGGCGTCGCGGTGGTGCTGGTCAGCCACCGGCTCGCCGAGGTCTTCTCGATCGTGGATAACGTGATCGTGCTCCGCGACGGCACCTTCGTCGCGGCCGGCCCGCCGGACGAGATCGACGAGAAGAAGGCCGTCGCGCTGATGGCCGGCGAGCGCAAGCGGGCCGTCGTGGCCGAGGTCGCCGCCGACCGGCGCGGTCCCGGCGACGGTGCCGAGGTGGCGCTCCAGCTCACCGGGCTGCGCGGCGAGGGCTTCACCGACGTCGACTTCACCGTGCGCCGCGGCGAGATCGTCGGCATGGCCGGCCTGGTCGGCGCGGGACGGACCGAGATCGCCGAGGCCGTGGTCGGGCTGCGCGGCGTCACCGGCGGCGACATCCGCGTCGGCGGCCGGCGGGTCCGCATCCCGGGGCCGGGCCGGGCCCAGAAGCTCGGCATCGCGTACGTGGCCGAGGAGCGGCGCACCGAGGTGTTCCACGCGCAGAGCGTCGGCTACAACCTCACCGTCCGGATCCTGTCCACCCTCGGCCGGTTCGGCTGGGTCTCGTCCCGCCGCACGGCGGCCGCGGCCCGCGACCTCACGAAGCGCTTCGGCGTCAAGACCGCTTCCACGGAGTCGCCGATCACCTCGCTCTCCGGCGGCAACCAGCAGAAGGTCCTGCTGGCCCGGGCACTCGCCGCCAAGCCGAAGGTGCTGATCCTCGACGAGCCGACCCGCGGCGTCGACGTCGGCACCAAGGCCGAGATCTACGCGACGCTGCGCGAGCTGGCCCACACCGAGGGCCTCGCCGTCTGGTTCATCTCCTCCGAGCTGGAGGAGGTCGTCGAGCTCGCCGACCGCGTCGTCGTCGTCCGTCGGGGACGGGTGACCCTCGACGCCCCCAACAACGCCGGACCCCAGCCCATCGTCGCCGCGGCCATGGGCTCGACCGAAGGATGAACATGACTGCCACCACCGTGACCGCGCGGGCCCGGGAGCGTTCCGTCAAGGACATCGCCCGCTCGGTCCTCAAGCGCCAGGAGACCGGGCTCCTCGGCGTCATCATCGTGCTCGGCGCGCTGGTCAGCCTCGTCAACGAGAACTTCCTGCGCAAGGACAACCTCTACAACGTCCTGCAGACCGTCGTCGTCGTCGGCATCATCGCGGTCGGCCAGACGTTCGTGCTCATCGCCAAGGAGATCGACCTCTCCGTCGGCTCCGTGCTCGCCCTCTCGGCGGTCGTCGCCGGCTCCGTGTACCGCAGCGGCGCCAACCCGTGGGTGGCCATGCTCGTCGGCATCGCGGTCGGCGCGCTCTGCGGCTTCGCCGTCGGCAGCGTCGTCGTGCTCGGCCGGGTCAGTTCGTTCATCGTGACCCTCGGCATGCTCTCCGTGGCCCGCGGTCTGACCCAGTTGATCACCGGCGGGTTGCCGCAGACCATGCCGAGCGAGCTGTCGTTCATCGGCCAGGGCCGCGTGCTCGGCGGCATCCCGGTCAGCGTCATCATCTTCGTCGTGCTGGTGATCCTCGGCCAGCTCCTGCTCACCCGGACCGTGTTCGGCCTGCGGGTCACCGCCGTCGGCGACAACGACGCCGCCGCGCGGACCGGCGGCATCCCGGTCGGCCGTACCCGGATCCTCACGTTCGTGCTCATCGGCACGCTCGCCGGCATCGCCGGCATCGTCTTCTCGACCCAGGTCGGCGTCGCCGAGGCGCAGGCCGGCATGGGGTACGAGCTGGACGTCATCGCCGCGGCCGTGATCGGCGGCGCCAGCCTCTCCGGCGGCCGGGGCACGATCATCGGCGCGTTCCTCGGCGCGTGCCTCCTCGGCGTGCTGCGCAACGCGTTCATCCTGCTCGCGCTCTCGCCGTTCCTCCAGCAGCTGAGCATCGGCCTGGTCATCGTGGCCGCCGCCCTCTTCGACCAGGGCCGGCAGGGCAACCTGCGGCACCTGAGCCCGAAGGCGCTGCGCCAGCGGTTCCTGTCCCGCTCCTGACCTCCGTACCCCTCGAAAGGACCGACGCATGAAACCGCAACCCTTCCGCGTCCACGACCAGCGGGTCGTGAAGGCGTTCATCGAGGCCCGGCGCGGGCACACCGCCGACGAGCCGCGGCTCAAGTTCGGCTGGAGCAACTGGGGCTTCGGCACCGAGTCGCTGGCCGAGTCGGCGGCGCGGCTGGAGAAGTACGGCGTGCGCTACATCGAGCTGCACGGCAACCTGTACTCCGAGGACCTGGGCTACAAGCCCGACGAGACGCTGCGGGTCCTCGGCGACCACGGCATCACGGTCTCCGGCATCTGCGGCATGGTGACGCCGGACCAGGAGTTCGCGCACCAGCTGCCGCACGTGCGGGCCCGGGCCATCGAGTACTTCCGGCGCCAGGCCCGCTTCGCGCAGGCGGTCGGCGGCAGCTACCTGCTCTTCGGCGCGGCGTCCGTGGGGCGGCCGGTGGCGGTCGACTCGTACGAGCTGGAACGATCGGCGCAGACGATGCGGCTGGTCGCCGACGACTTCGCGGCGGCGGGCATCCGCGGTGCCGTCGAGCCCATCCGGCCCGAGGAGACCAGCGTGGTGCACACGTTCGAGCAGGCACTGCGGCTGCTCGACCTCGTCGACCACCCGGCGATCGCGCACATCAACGGCGACCTGTACCACATGCTCAGCGGCGAGACCCACGTCGGCGCGACGATCCTCGACCACGGGCACCGGATGCTCAACCTGCACCTCGCCGACACCAACCGGCGCGCGCTCGGCCACGGCCTGCTCGACCTCGACATCGTCATCATGGCCCTGTACGCGGTCGGCTACCAGCGCGGCGACAACTACTGCTCCGCCGAGCCGCTCGGTGCCGGCGGCAACCCGTACGCCGCGATGAACCTGCCGCCGGACCAGGAGCGCCTCGACGAGCTGGTGCGGGTCACCGCGCAGACGTTCCGCGAGCGGGAGGAAGAGGTGCTGGCCGCCAGCGACGAGGAGCTGCTCCGCCTCTACCAGGTCGAGGCCGCCTGAGCCGATGCCGGACTTCACCCTCCACGTCGTCTGCCCCAACCCCGCCGTCGACCGCCTCCAGGTGGTCACCCGGTTCGTGCCGTTCGAGGTCAACCGGGTGGTGAGCGTCCGCAGCCTCGCCGGCGGCAAGGGCCTGATCGTGTGCCGGGGGGCACGGCGGCTCGGCGCGGCGGTGACGGCGCACGGCTTCGTGGGCGGCCCGTCCGGCCAGGTCATCCGGGACGGCTGCGCGTCGCTCGGGGTCGCCGACCGGCACATCGGCATCGCCGGCGAGACCCGGGTGACGCCGGTGGTCATCGAGGAGAGCACCGGGCGGTCGACGGTGCTCAACGAGCGGGGACCCTCGGTCACGGCGGCGGACCAGGACCGGCTGGTGTCCGGTCTCGCCGCCGTGCTGCGGGCCGGAGACGTCGTCGTGACCACCGGCAGCCTGCCGCCGGGATGCGCGCCGGACTTCCACGCGCGGATCTTCCGGCTGGCGCTGGACGCCGGCGCGACCGCGCTGGTCGACGCGCACGGCGAGCCGCTCGCTCGGGTCATCGCCGACCTCCGGTCCCGGCCGGTCAGCGGCGGCCGGCTCGTGGTCAAGCCCAACATCCACGAGCTGGCCGGCGTCCTGGAGAAGCCGCTGCCCGACCTGCCCGCGGCCGCGTCCGCGATGGGTTCGCTGCACCGGGAGACCCGCGCGACGTTCGTCGTGACGAACGGCAGCGCGGGGGCCGCGTGGGTCGACGACCGCCAGCTCACCGCCGACAGCCCGCGCGTGGAGACCGTCAACGCGACCGGCTCCGGCGACTCGTTCCTGGCCGGGCTCGCCGTCGCCCTCGGCCGCGGCGCCGACCCCGGCGCGGCCCTGGCGCTGGCGGCGGCGATGGGTGCGGCCAACGCGGCGTCGCTGGACCCGGACGTCGACCCGGACCTGGTGGCGCGGCTGCGGGAACGGGTCTCGGTGACGGGACTCGCGGCATGACGCAGTTCGTCGGCGTCGACATCGGCACCACCCGGACCAAGGTGGGCTGCTACGACGCGTCCCTCGGGACGTTGGTGGCCCTGCGGTCGGCACCCACCGTCGTCGACGACGACGCGTGGGGCGGGCGGCGCGACGCGCGGCGGGTCGCCGCGTCGGTGGGCACGCTCCTCGCCTCGCTGCTGGCCGATCCCGCGGTACGGCCGGCCGCCGTGGCCGGCGTGTGCGTCGGCTCCGTCGGCGAGGAGGTCGTGCTGCTCGCGCCGGACGGGTCGGTCACCGCGCCGGTGCTCGCCTGGTTCGCCGGTCACGGACACGAGGCGCGAACGGCCGACACCGCGTGGGTGGCGCAGGACCCGACGTTCTCGGTCTTCAAGCTGCTCTGGCTGGCCCGGCACATGCCCGCGGAGCTGGCGGCGGCGCGCACGTTCACGTCGCTGGCCGACTTCGTGGCCCGCGACCTGCTGGCGGACCCGGACGCGCCGGTGTTCCTCAACGTCTCGCACGCGTCGCGCACCGGGCTGCTCGACGTGCGCGCCGGCGTGCTGGACCCGGCGCCGCTGCCCGCGCTGGGACTGACCGGCGTCGCGTTGCCGTCGCTGGTCGGAAGCGCGACGGTCGTCGGTCACACCTCCGGCGGCGGGGTGCTGCCGCGCGGCGTACCGGTCGTGGCCGGGGGGCACGACCACATGTGCGGCGCGTTCGGCGCCGGCGTCCGCCGGCCCGGCGACGTGTACGTCTCGGCCGGCACCTCCGAGGCCCAGCTGATGCTGGTCGACGCGCTACCGGCCACAGTGGACCCTGGGGTCGACACCGGGGTCTTCGTCGCGGGCGGCCTGCGCTACCTGCACCGCGCGACGCCGTCGGGCCGGTACTACCAGTCGTGGCACCGCCTCCTCTACGAGGGTGTGGCGGACGACGTGCTGTGGGCCGAGGTGGCCGCGGTCGTCGACACGGTGGACCCGGCGTCGATCGACGCCGACACCCGCACCGCCCGGATGGCGGCCATGCCGATGGACGTGACCCGCGGCCACCTCATGGCCAGCCTCCTCAAAGGACTCGCCGTCTCGGCCGACGCGACGACCAC
>Ga0164243_10007425_pt1 | contig 16373 bp, 13 predicted proteins | sample OricompcompostOP_FD_108781 | JGI IMG/M metagenome (GOLD analysis project Ga0164243, IMG submission 108781) | Organic Plus compost microbial communities from Emeryville, California, USA - Original compost - Organic plus compost (OP) | ecosystem: Engineered > Solid waste > Mixed feedstock >...
CCGATGATTTCGCGCGGATGGGCCTGGAGCTGACCAGCTTCCAGATCGCCGCCATCACGCCGCCGGACGAGGTGCAGCAGCGGATCGACGAGCGCTCCGGAATTGCCGCACTGGGCAACCTGGATGATTACACGAAGTTCAAGACAGCCCAGGCGATTGGCGACGCGGCCCGGAATCCGGGTGGGGCCGGTGATATGGCCTCCACCGGCGCCGGCCTCGGCGCGGGGATGGCGATCGGCCAGACCATGGCCGGCGCGATGGCGAACCAGGGTGGCGGCCGGGCGACCACCGACGATCAGATCGCGCAGCTGGAGCGCCTGGCGAGCCTGCATACGGCGGGCGCGCTGACTGATGACGAGTTCGCGGCGGCGAAGAAGCGCATTCTCGGCGGCTGATCGCGCGCGGACATCTGAGCCCTTGTATCGAGCGGGCGGCAGGATCACGATCCTGCCGCCCGCGGTCTATCCCTGTCACCATCTGTCGTCATTCCGTGCAGACGGCTTCCAGACAATTGCGGGGTCAACGGCCCGTTCTGCGGTGTACGTACGCGGCAAAACCCTGATAACGGCGGGCAAAATAGCGTATACTTATGTGTCTAGGCTCATGCCCTTTTCGTCATTCATCAGGAGCCGAACCTCGTGGAAATCGGAAACGTCCGGATCGCCAGCATCGAAACCGAGATGCGGCAATCGTATCTCGATTATGCGATGAGCGTGATCGTGTTGCGCGCCCTGCCCGACGCGCGCGACGGTCTCAAGCCGGTCCATCGGCGCGTGCTGTACGCCATGAACCAGATGGGGCTGCGCGCCAACAGCCGCTATCGCAAGAGCGCGGGTATCGTCGGCGAGGTCATCAAGAACTGGCACCCCCACTCCGATACAGCCGCCTACGACACCCTCGTGCGCATGGCCCAGGATTTCAGCCTTCGCTATCCGCTGGTCGACGGCCAGGGCAATTATGGATCGGTCGATGGTGACGGCGCTGCGGCAATGCGCTACACGGAGGCGAAGCTCACGGCGATCTCCGAGGAGCTGCAGGTCGACATCGAGAAGAACACGGTCGACTATCGGCCGAACTACGATGCCTCCATGCAGGAGCCGACGGTGTTCCCGGCCCGGCTGCCCAACCTGCTCATCAATGGCAGCGCGGGCATTGCCGTCGGCATGGCGACGAATATCCCCCCGCACAACCTGAACGAGGTGTGCGATGCCATCATGCTGCTGCTCGACAATCCGGAAGTCGGTCTCGAAGAGCTGATGGAAGTGCTCCCCGGTCCGGATTTTCCGACCGGCGGAACGATCCTCGGACGCGAGGGCATCCAGGCCGCCTACGCGACCGGCCGCGGCCGCGTCGTGATCCGCGCCAAGGCCTTTGTGGAGGAGTCCGATCGCGGCGGACGGTTCCAGATCGTCGTCACCGAACTGCCCTACCAGGTCAACAAGGCGCTGCTCATGGAGCGTATCGCCGAGCTGGTGCGCGACGGGAAGATGGACGGCATCAGCAACCTGCGCGACGAATCGGACCGCACCGGCATGCGCATGGTGATCGAGCTGAAGCGCGATGCTCAGCCGATGAAGGTGCTGAACAACCTCTTCAAGCATACGGCGCTGCAGCAGTCGTTCGGCGTCAACATGGTGGCGCTGGTCGAGCGTGGCACCCAGCCACGTGTCCTGACGCTGAAGCGCGCCCTTCAGGAATATGTCACCCATCGCAGGGAAGTCATCACCCGGCGCACCGAGTTCGAGCTGGAGCGCGCCCGCCGTCGCGCCCACATCCTCGAAGGGCTCAAGATCGCCCTCGACAACATCGACGAGGTGATCGCTACCATCCGCCGCTCGCGGACCACGGAGACGGCCCGTACGAACCTTATGCGCGGGTTCAAGCTCACCGAGGTCCAGGCGAATGCGATCCTGGATATGCGCCTTGCCCGGCTGGCCGCCCTCGAGCGCCAGAAGATCGAGGACGAGCTGAACGCCGTGCTCAAGGAAATCGCCCACCTCGAAGCGATTCTCGCGAACGTCTCGATGGTGATCGACCTCATCCGTGGCGACCTGCGCGAACTCAAGGAGAAGTACGGCGACGCCCGCCGCACCCGCATCCAGGATGTCTCCGGCATCCTCAGCGAGGAAGATCTCATACCCGAGGTCGATGTGCTGGTGACCGTCACCGAGAAGGGGTATGTCAAGCGCATCGCCGATGAGGTCTACCGAACCCAGCGGCGCGGCGGGCGCGGCGTGACCGGCGTCACGATGCGTGAGGAAGACGCCATCCACGACATCCTCTCCGCGAACACGATGGACTGGATGCTCGTCTTCACGAACCGGGGGCGGGTCTACCAGATCAAGGTCCACGAGCTGCCGGACGCCGGGCGCACCGCCAAGGGACTGCCGATCGTCAACGTGATCAACATGCAGCCGGACGAGTCCGTTACCACGTTGATGAACATCCGCGACTATAGCAGTGCGAAGTACCTCTTCTTCACCACCAAGCTGGGCCGGGTGAAGCGTGTCTCGCTCGACCAGTTCAAGTCGGTTCGCTCGACCGGGATGATCGCGATCGGGATCGAGGAGGACGACGAGCTCGCCTGGGTGCGGATGACCGAAGGCGACAACGACATGATCCTCGTCACCACCGGCGGGCAGGCGATTCGCTTCCCCGAAAGCGACGTCCGCCCGATGGGCCGCACGGCTGCGGGGGTGATCGGCATCCGCCTCGATCCGGGTGACAAGGTGATCGCCTCCGATGTCGTCGACGAGAGCAAGCAATTGCTCGTCGTGGCCGCGAAGGGACTCGGCAAGCGGACCGATATCGCCGAGTACCGCGCCCAGAGCCGGGGCGGCAAGGGCATCCAGGCGATGCGCCTTACCTCCCGCACGGGCAAGATCGTCGCAGCCGGAATGGCCGGTGAGGAGGATGCCATCATGCTGATGAACAGCCGTGGTATCGCGATCCGGATCGCCGCGAGCCAGATCTCCAAGATCGGCCGGGCCACGCAGGGCGTGACGCTGATGCGGCTGGCGGAGGGCGAGGAAGTCGTCTCCATGACCGTTATCGAGCCGAAGGATCCGACAGCCACCGCCCGGCTCAATGGCGTGGTGGAGGCGAAGGTCGAGGACGTCTGATCCGCGTTGTAATCTGAATGCAGAGCGGGGCGGCCCGGATGGGCCGCCCCGCTCGTGTGCTGGAGTCGTTGGATCAGGCGGCGGCGCGGCTCGACGAGCGCACGATGAGCATCACCTGGCGCATCCAGTAGCTCGCCATGGGGACGACGATAGTGAGCGCCGCCGTGGCGGCCACCGCCAGGAAGAACAGGAGCCGGGATGAGACACCCGACCCTACCGGGAAGATATCCGCCCCCCGGATGGCCGTCAGCACCAGGAACTGGATCATGATCGCTGCCGGACCGATCAGGCGGCTGATACCGGCCGGGGCCATGAAAACGACGACGGTGAGCAACGCCGTGACGAGATAGATGCCCGCCACCATCAGCATGGCGGTGCGCAGGTTGGTGATCTCGGTGCTGCCCGCGAAGAATGGCACGAGCATCGCCGCCGGAAGGAAGACTACCCCGGCGTACTCCGGATCTTCCCGACAGAGGTAGGCGGCGAGCAGTCCGACACCGGTCAACGCGCCGATCAGGACCAGGGTCATCATCATCGGCGCCGCGAGGGTCCCGCTCGACCAGTCGATATACGGCACGCGGGAGACGCTCTGGCGCACGACCAGCACGGGGAACACGGCCAGCAGGATGGCGACGTTGGCCATGGACGCATGCGACCAGACGGGATGCGCCACTTCGTTCGCAAGGGCGAAGAAGGCGATGGCCGGCACGGCGGCGGCGATCGCCCACAGTGGAATCCCGAACACGCTGAGCGGGCCGAGCATCGCGATACCGAAGGCCGTCGCTACCATCACGAGGCTGGGAAGCGCCTGGTCGAGCAGGGAGCGCAGGGGCGGAAGCACGAAGCGGGTCGATGTCTTCGCACGGCGCGATGGCGTCGGGGCAACGACTGCGGGGGCAATCGACATCACCACATCATCGCGCGATGTTCGCCGGTCCTGCTGCGAACGCTCTGGTCTGGGGCGCGTTGTGCCTGGACGGCGGCGTGTGGGGAGGGCGGGCGCGTCCTCGGAATACGTCAGATGGTGTGTAGACGTAGCGGCGCGATACGGCTCGCGGGGAGCCTCGATATGGCTCGAGGGCCGAATGCGCGATGGTTCCGGGCTTTCGGCGTAGTTCCAGCGGGTGGATTCTGTGAAAGGCAGGTCGGGCAAGTGGGAATCGTGGCGAGGGTCCATCAGGCTATTCCCCCACCGGCGCGCCGGCCGGCGCCGTCAGTGAGGCGATCGGCACGAGGATTCGTTCACCGGTCCCGAACGATGAGACCGTGGGAATGCCCGCCTCGGCCAGCATGGCGAGGGCGGTGCCGAACCCGCCGCCAATCGTCCCGGGGACGTGCGAATCGCTGCCAAGCGTCACCGTCTGGCCGCCCATCTCCGCGAAGATGCGGACGAGATCGAGGCCGGGCATCGTCGACTTCGGCGCCTGGCGCAGGCCGGAGGTATTGATCTCGAAGGAGATTCCCCGGTCGATCACCGCCTGGAAGATAGGCCTCACCTGCGCTTCGTAGCGCATGGGCTCGTAGGGGCCGGACTCGGGCGGAGCATAGCGCTGGGGGAGGTCGAGATGTCCGATCGTGTCGAACAGCCCCGATTCGGCAGCCGCCTGGACGTTCTCGTAATACGGCAGGAATACATCGTCGAGCGTGCGGCCGTTGAAGTAGCGCGGGAAGATGATCTCCCCGTTCTCGCCGTAGTGGACCGAGCCGATGACGAAGTCGAAGTCGTGATTCCCCCGGAACGCGGCTACCTCGGCGGCTGTGCCAACGTTGAAGTCGATCTCCGCACCGGCCAGGATCGTCAGGCGGTCGGCGAACCGCTCGCGAACCCGGTCGATGTCATCCATGAACCCAGCGTAGTCGTAGAAGCCGTAGCCCTCGTCTGCCGGTTCGAAATCGACGTGATCGGTAAACGCAATCTCGGTGATCCCGCGTTCGATCGCCGCCTCGCATGATGCCAGGATCGGCGTGTGGCAATCGATCGACCGCGTGGTGTGAACGTGATAATCGAACAACTCAACTCCCCCCTTCCGGCTTTGGAGTGTATTGCAGGAGTCACAGGATGTAACAGATGTACGTTCGCCCAATTGTCACGGTGCTGTGCCGACGATGCTCAGAATGCCATGATCGGCGCGGATTATGGTGACCTGGCTGTGACCGCTGTCCCATCCGGGCACACCATGCATTCCGGATCGCCATGGAGGTCGACTCCATGGCACAATCCGGCAATTGTTCTCGGTATGGATGGGGTGGACGGTGTACGATCGGGCGATCGGCTATCTCAGGGATGTGGGCGGCGAGCTGCTGGCGATCGCTGGCGGGCTGGTGATGGCTGCGGCGATCGCGGCCATCACCTGGTTCGCCGCACGCGCAGTCAGCCGGCTCGTGGGCCGCGCGATGGAGAGCCGGCGCCTGAACCGGAACGGGGCCTTGCTCATCAGCCGCCTCTCGTTCATTGCCGTCTGGATCGTTGGCCTCGGCGTGATCCTCGCCCGGCTGGGCGTGAACACGACGGGGATCTTCGCCTTTCTCAGCGCCAGCACCGTCGCGATCAGCCTCTCCCTCCAGGATGTCTTGCGGAACTTCGTCGCCGGGCTCATCCTGCTTTTCGAACGGCCGTTTCAAGTGGGCGACCGCATCAAGGTGCGTGATGTGGTTGGTGAGGTTCAGGGCATCGACCTGCGGACAACGCTGATTCGAAACACCGACGGCTATCTGGTGATGGTGCCCAACTCGACGATCTTCACCGAGATCATCACGAACCGGTCGCACTACCGGACTCGCCGGCTGACCGTCACGATCACAGGAAACCGGGACCAGATGGCCGGGGTCGAACGACGGCTGCCCGAGGTTCTGGAGGGGATCTCCGGCGTCCGGCGCCCGCTGTCGTCGCCGGTCGTCACGACATCTTCAGCGGATACCTACGTCCTAGAGATGCCGCTCCTCGTGGAATCGTCGAACGATGCCGAGCGCGAGGTCATGCGCTACCTGTCCGAGCACTTTACCGATGTGACACTGGAAGTCAGGAAACCCGATTGACACACGCTGCGTCCTGGTCGCCACGCTCGCTGGGAATCTTCGGCGGCACGTTCGATCCCATCCACATCGGACATCTCGCGGTTGCCGAGCGCGCCTGTGATGAGCTCGGCCTGGAGGGGGTCGTCTTCGTTCCGGCATTGCTGCCTCCGCACAAGCCGCACCGCGTCATCAGCCCGATCGCCGATCGCGTGGCGATGCTCGAGCTGGCGATTGGGGGGAATCCCCGCTTCCGCTGGAGCGATGTCGATATGCGCCCGGATGAGCCCTCCTACACGGTTTCGATGCTCGAACGAATGCAGGCTGAGTACCCAGCGGCCCAACTCTCGTTCATCGTCGGTGGAGACTCGCTCCGCGATTTCAGCACGTGGCACGAACCAGAACGGATTCTCGACCTCGCCCGGCTGGTCGTCGCCGACCGGCCAGGTGTCGAGGTTGATGAATCCGTGTATGAGGCGGTGCCTCGCCTGCGTGAGCGCGTGATCCGCTTTCCGGCACCGCTGCTGGAAGTCTCATCCACGGACCTCCGGCAGCGAGTGGCCGAAGGGCTCTCCATTCGCTACCTGGTGCCGTGCAGGGTCCACGCCTTCATCGTGGAACAGGGGCTCTATCGCCAACCGACGACGTTTCATCCCTGACGTTGCCACGACCTTCCCTATGGTCAGCCCCCGCCGGGGCTGCGCGAGCCCGGTTTGACCACGGTAGGCGCCTTCCCTATACTCCAGTGTTTGCCGCTTTCGATCGACAGGACAGGCGAACGGTGCCTGGAGTCGCCCCGATGGAGCTTGGTCCGTGCGAACACGTAACTGGTGGATGCTTGGGTTTATCGTTCTGCTCACGCTGAGTTCGGTGTGGGTGGTGCTGCCCGGTACGGTCCTGGATATCGGCGGCTTCAAGGAGCGGCACCCGATTCGCGAGGGGCTGGACCTCCAGGGCGGTCTTCAGGTGCTGATGGAGGCCCGCCCACCTGACGGGGGGAGCGTGGACAAGGGGACGCTCGATGGAACGCGCGACACCCTCGAGCGGCGCGTGAATGCGCTCGGCGTCAGCGAGCCCCTCATCCAGACGCGCGGCGGGAACCAGATTGTGGTCGAGCTCCCGGGAGTCAGCAACCCGGAGCAGGCCGTGGCAGTCCTGCAGCAGACTGCGCAACTGGAAGTCATCGACCCAGCCGGATACTCCCTGAGTGCCGGCATGCAGGTTCAGACCTCCCTTTCGCAGCAGCGCGAGGCGCAGGATGCCGCTGCGGCGAGCCCCTCCCCTGGCGCCAGCCCTGCCGCGTCACCGGCCGCGACGGCAGCGGCAACCGCTGCCTCGTCCAGCGAGGTCGGGCCGGTGCTGGGGGAAACCGCCCCTACGCCGACGCCCGAATCGACTGCGAACGGACCGGTCTTCACCACGATCATCAGCGGCACTGACCTGAAGAACGCCTATGCGACGACCGATCAGACCGGAGCGTGGGTGGTCGCCTTCGAACTCCAGAGCGGCGCGGCGGACACGTTCTACAACTACACCAGCCAGCACATCGGCCAGCAGATCGGCTTCGTGTTGGACGGGACCGTGATCTCGGCGCCCGTCCTCCGTAACGCGATCGGGGCCCAGGGCCAGATCGACGGCATGTCGGCCACCGAGGCCCAGAATCTCGCGCTGCAGCTCAAGGCGGGCGCGCTCGGCGTTCCGCTTCAAGTCGTTTCCAGCCAGACCGTCGGCCCGTCGCTCGGGCGCGATTCCGTCGATCGCAGCTTGCTCGCCGGTATCATCGGTCTTGGCGCAGTCGCGCTGTTCATGATCCTGTACTACCGGATTCCGGGCGTCCTGGCCGTGCTCGCTCTGCTCATCTACACGTCGATCACCCTCGCGCTCTACAAGCTGATTCCGGTCACCCTGACGTTGCCGGGTATCGCCGGGTTCATCCTCTCGATCGGCATGGCGGTGGATGCGAATGTGCTGATCTTCGCCCGGCTCAAGGAAGAGCTGCGGAGTGGCAAGACCCTCGCGCGTAGCATCGAAGCCGGGTTCGATCATGCGTGGCCGTCGATTCGCGACTCCAACATCTCCACGATGATCACCTGCGCCATTCTCTACTGGTTCGGACAGTTCACCGGCGCCACGATCATCACCGGATTTGCGCTGACGCTGTTCGTCGGTGTTGCGGTCAGCCTCTTCACCGCGATCACCGTCACGCGAACCTTCCTGCGCGTCATGGTCGACTGGGGCATGATCCGGAATCCCTGGTGGCTGGGGATGGGACGCCTGGAGATGCGGGCCATGGCCGGCGATTAGGTCCTGCTCCCGTCGATTGCGGTTTCACTCTGGAGTTCTCTCTTCATGGAGCACATCGCCAGCCGTCGCAATACCTGGTTCGCCCTCTCAGCGGCGCTTCTCATCCCGTGTATCCTGGCCCTGATCATTCACGGACTGAACTTCGGGATCGACTTCACGGGCGGGTCGGCGTGGGAGATCCGGTACACGGATTCCGTCGATACGGAGAAGATCGTCGCGGTCTTCGCGGACAACGGCCTGCCGAACGCGCGTGTCCAGCAGGTGGGAGACGCCAGCGAGCATCGCTACCTGATCCGGACCGAGGAGATTCGCGAGGGGTCGGAGGAGAAGAAGAAGATCACCGACGCGCTGGGCACGTTGGGGACATTGGTGCCCGAGGATGAGAGCCTCAGCACGGTGGGCGCATCGGTCGGCACCTCGATCCGCAACCGGTCGGTGCTGGCCGTGGCCGCTGCCTCGGTGGGCATCCTGCTCTACATCGCCTTCGCCTTCCGCAACACCCAGCGGCCATTCCTCTATGGCATCGCGGCGATCATCGCCATGCTGCACGACGCACTGATCGTGCTCGGGGTGTTTTCCATTCTTGGCTGGCTGTTCGATGTCGAGGTCGATGCGCTCTTCATAACGGCGTTACTGACCATCATCGGGTTCTCGGTGCACGACACGATCGTGGTCTTCGACCGCATCCGCGAGAACCTTGCGAATCGCGTCGCCAGTTCGTTCGAGGAGATCGTGAACTACTCGATCGCCCAGACACTCGTGAGGTCGGTGAATACCTCGTTGACCGTGCTCATCACGCTGGCCGCCCTTTATCTCTTCGGCGGCTCGTCGACCAAGAATTTCGTCCTTGCGCTTCTCATCGGCGTGGTCGCGGGGACCTACTCATCGATCTTCAACGCCAGCCAGATCCTGGTCGCGTGGGAGACGCATGAGATTCAGAACGCCTTCAATCGGATTTTCCGCCGCAAGCAGTCGCCGAGCGCCACCACGCGCGCGGCATAGCGGTTTCGAGAGACGGGTGAAAGGGTGCCTCGGGCATGACTGACGCGCGACGGATCGGCATCATCGGCGGTGGGTTTGCAGGGTTGACCGCCGCGCTGCGCCTGGTCCAGGCCGGACATCGGGTGACGTTGTGGGAGAAGGGGCGCTTCGGTGGCCAGGCCGCGACGTTTCCCATTGCCGATACGCGCCTCGAAGTCTTCTATCACCACCTCTTTCAGAGTGACACCTCGATCGTTGCGCTCGCGGATGAGCTGGGCGTCGGCGGCGAGCTGATGTGGCTGCCCTCGAACGTCGGCTATTTCGCGGACGGCCGCATCTACCCCCTGAACGGTGCGCTCGACCTGTTGAAGCTCGGATGTATACCCTTCCACGACCGGGTGCGGCTCGGGCTTGTAACGGCCTACCTCCAGCGGAAGAAGGACTGGAAGCCCTACGAGAACGTCACGGCGCATGCCTGGCTGCGCCGGGCGCTTGGCAAGCGAGCGTACGACAAGACCTTCGGCGCCCAGCTTCGGGCGAAGTTCGGCTCCTATCAGGACCAGGTCGCGATGGTCTGGTTCTGGGGCAAGATCTGGCTGCGGACCACCTCCCGCCGCTCGCCGCTGGAGCAGGAGAAGCTCGGCTATTTCCGGGGCAGCTTCCAGACGATCGTCGACGCGCTGGTCGAGGGATGTCGGAAGGCCGGCGTGGACCTGCGGACCGCCGGAATCACCTCGCTCAAGCAGGACACCGGCGGCGCCTGGACGGTCACGACAGAGGGCGGCTCGGAGGCCGAGACCTTCGATGCACTGGTCGCGACCGTGCCGAGCAACATCTTCCAGAAGCTGGTCCCGGACCTGCCCGAGGCGTACCGGAAGAAGCTCGGCGCGCTGGAGTACGAAGCGGCCGTGGTTGCCATTCTCGAACTGGACCGCAAGCTGAGCGATGTCTACTGGTTGAATGTGGCAGACCGCGACCTGCCGTTCACCGGGATCATCGAGCACACGAACTTCATCGATCCGGCCACCTACAACGGCAAACGGCTCGTCTACCTGAGCAAGTACATGGAGCCGGATCATCCCTATTTCACGATGGACTCGGATGCGATCATTGCGGAATACCTCCCGCACCTGAAGAAGGTCAATCCGGACTTCGATCCATCCTGGGTGCAGCAGACGTGGGTCTTCCGTGAGCGCGCCGCGCAGCCGATCATCCCGCTTCATTACTCATCGATGATTCCAGAGCACCGGACACCGCTTCGTAACCTCTATCTGGCGAATACGACCCAGATCTATCCGGAGGATCGCGGGACGAACTACAGCGTGCGGCTCGGGAACGACATCGCGAAGATCGTCCTCTCCGATCTCGGCCAGATCCCTGCGGAATGGCGCTCCTAGCAGGACGCAACCTTCGAGGCTCGCGTTGGTTCAGCGTGCCCGCCAGAAAGCGCCGCGGTTCTCGATGACGTGCTCGATTGTCCCCGCCCGCTCCAGGTGCGCCAGATACGCGGCGACGGTCGGCTTGAGCAGGTAATAGCCGGAAGCATCGTTTACTGGCACGTCCAGCGCCATGAACAGGGCACGGGCAAGGTCGTCGGTGGTGGTTGGTTCGGGGAGCAGGTCGGGGATCGTCGCCAGCACCCGTTCAATCACCGCCCGGTTCCGTTCGATTGGGCCGCCGATGCCTTCCTCGATCGGTCCGTGGCCGGGGACGACTGCGACCGATTCGATCGTTGCCGCATGGTCCAGCGCCGAGAGGTGTTCGGTGAGCCCGTAGAGGTACGGGATCGGGTATTTCTCCAGCGCGGCCTGCGGGAAGACCACATCCGCGCAATAGAACACGCCATCGACGAGGTAGCCAAGCTGGTTCATCGAATGGCCCGCCAACGGGATCGCCTCGATGGCCACCCCCTCGATCTCCAGTGGCCCCGGCGTGACGATGTGATCGACGGGACCCGCCTCGGCAACCAGGAACTTTGTGCGGATTGGGTCGACCGGATCAGCGCCGCCGTAGAGCATGACTGCCTGCATCAGCGGGTGACGGAGGGTCATCTCGTCGAGATCGGGAGCCCACACCTCGGCGCCAGTGCGCTTGACGGTGAAGGCGTTGGCTCCGAAATGATCGGCATGGCCGTGCGTAATGAGAATGGCAACGATCTCGGATCCGAGTTCGTCACGGACGGCGCGCAGGACCTTCCGCGCCGTCGTGTCGTTCAGGCCGGTATCAATCAGAATCACCCGCCGGTCGTCGATGCGGACGACGCCGACATTCGTGCCGCCGACGACAACCCCGGCCCGACCGTTCACTACTTGGTGCATCGCGATTCCCCGCTGCTGGCCCGGTCCGGCGCGCCGGAAGGACCGTATACTCTGGCCGGACGTTGCGCGCGAGCCGGATGTCGCTCGCCGCATGGGCAATCCTATCGCGAAGGGGTCTCGGCGCGTGAACCATATCGTGGCAGTCTCACAATTCGAGCGGGCGTGGATCGAGCAGCTATTCGATGAGGCGGACCGCATGACCTCCGTGCGTGCGAGCCAGGGCGTCCTGCGGGACCGCATCCTCGCGACCCTCTTCTACGAGCCTTCCACCCGCACCCGCCTCTCCTTCGAGTCGGCGATGCTCCGGCTGGGCGGGACGGTCATCTCCACGGAGAATGCCCGTGAGTTCTCCTCGGCGATCAAGGGCGAGACGGTCGAAGACACGGTGCGGATCGTGGCCGGGTACGCCGACGGCATCGTGATTCGCCACCATGAGCGCGGCGCGGCGAAGCGGGCGGCGGCCGTGTCTCCGGTTCCGATCATCAACGGCGGCGACGGCCCGGGGGAGCATCCAACGCAGGCGCTGCTCGACCTCTATACCATTCGGAGGGAACTCGGCCAGCTCGACGGGCTCAAGGTGGCGCTGGTCGGCGACCTCCGCTTTGGCCGGGCTGCCCGATCGCTGGCGATGCTCTTCCGGGAGACGAAGGACACGGAGCTCATCTTCGTGGCTCCGGATGCGGTCCGAATGAACGCCGACGTCCGGGAAGCGTTGACGGCAGCCGGGGTGCCGTTCCGCGACGAGCCGGACCTGCTGAAGGCGATGGCAGAGGCCGATGTGGTCTACCAGACGCGCATCCAGAAGGAGCGTTTCGCGACGCCGGAGGAGTACGAGGCGGTACGCGGGATCTATGTCATCGCACCCGAATCGATGGCGGCGATGAAGGAACGGGCGATCCTGCTCCACCCGCTTCCCCGGGTCGACGAGATTGCGGCGGGCGTCGATAGCGATCCTCGCGCGGCCTATTTCCGGCAGGCGCAATACGGCGTCTACGTCCGGATGGCGCTGCTGGCGCAGGTCCTTAGCTGACGAGACGTGAGAACCGAGGAGCGAGGCATCTGCAACGATGCCGAGCAATGGTGAAGCGATTCTTCGCCTCACTCCTCAGTCCTCGGTTCTCACTCCTCACTCCTCATCAATAATCGCGGCCCTCCAGCTTTGCGGGAATTGCCTCCGGACCCTCCCGGTGCAGGGTGCGCACGCGCGACCATTTCAGATGCTCGCCTGTAGCACGGTGGAAGAGGAAGGTCGCGCCGAGCGAGAAGACGATCACCGCCACGACGATCAACACCTTCACCACGCCGAAGAGGTCTGCAAAGGCGGCGGCGAAGAAGATGGGGATAAAGGCGACGGTGTTCGAGATCGTGAAGAACGTTGCGTAGACCCGCGCCCTCACCTCCTCGTGTGAGCGTTCCTGCAACATCGTCTGGGACGGCACGAGGATGAACGAGTTGCACAGGCCGAGGAAATAGGCCAGCACCGCGCAGACGACCGTCACGATCGCGACGGTTGGGCCCCCCGGGATGATCGCGGTCAACACATCCTTCGTGGACGCCAGTCCGAAGAGCAATAGCCCCGCGAAGACGAGCGAGAGGTCCACGAGCCATTCTCGGCCAACCCGCCGGACCATCCGCGAGACGAGGAAGACGCCGGTCAGGACGCCAATCCCTGCCGGCGCGACGAGGTAGCCGATATCCTCCTTGCTCAGGCCCATGATCCCGGTCACGAACTCCGGACCGAGCGAGGCGAGCATCAGGAACGTGGTCGAGGCAAGCGTCAGATAGCCGATCGCCCGCATCAGGACGGCATCCTGGAGGATGAAGGTAAGCCCCTCCTTCATGTCCGTCCAGAGCGTCGTCATCATGCCGACCTTTGGCGCCGACAGGTCCCTCGCCGGGACCGGGGTCGCCGGGAGCGTCATGATGATGCCGGCGCAGATCAGATAGAGCACCGCAGTCGTTCCGAACAGACGGTCGATCCCCAGAATCCGGACCAGCACCGGCCCGACCGCCGCGAACCCGATCAGCTGGGCGGCGGTGTTCGTCAGGCTGTAGAGGGCATTGGCAGAGAGAAGCTGTTTTCGGCCGACGATCAGTGGGATTGTCGCTCCCTCCACTGGCGCGAAGAACTGTCCCGCGACCCCGAAGAGGAACGTCACGATGTAGTACGCTGCGAGTGTCGTCTCGACGTGCCAGCCTGGACGGATCGCGAGGAAGAGCAGGACGGCGACCGCCCGCCAGAGGTTCAGGATCGCCATCAGCGCCCGCTTGTTGACCCGGTCCGCGATGACGCCCGCCACCGGGCCGAAGAGGACGGCCGGCAGCGAGAAGGCGAGAATGACCAGGCTGATCGCCGTGTTGGCTTGGGCCAGCTGGTGATGTTCGACGATATCTCGCACCCGGAGCAGGAGCGAGAAATTGATCATGTTCTGGCAGGTCTGCGAGATGATCTGGACCAGCCAGAGACGGAGGAAGGCATGGTTGCGCAAGACGGCCTGGAACCCGCCTTCGCGCTCGCCATTGTCCACACCCACTGCGTGGGCGCTCATGAGGCGTTATCCGGCGTCTGGGCGGGCGCATCGTCCGTGGGGGCGCTTGGCCCGCGGGAGACGAAGGTTTTCAGGCGCTTCTCGACCGTGCGCCGGGGCAGCAGGACGCGCCGCCCACACCCAAGGCAGCGAAGGCCGATATCGGCTCCGATGCGCACGACCGTCCAGTCATAGGAGCCGCAGGGGTGCGGCTTGCGCAGGCGCACGACATCATCGATGTAGAAGGGTGTGGGCGGCTTGAGCACCATCGGCGGCGGCTCGATTCCAACAGGGAACGCTACATCAGGCCCGGGATCTTGATGCCGCCGGTGAGGGCGCTCATCTTGTCCTCGGCCAACTTGGCCGCACGGTCCATCGCGTCCTGCACCGCGGCAAGGACGAGATCCTCCAGCATCTCGACATCGTCCGGGTCGACGGCGGACGGATCGATCTTGATCGACAGGAGTGCTCGCTGCCCGTTGACGGTCGCCTTTACCACGCCGCCCCCGGCGGTACCTTCGACGACGGCCTCGTCCAGCTCCTGCTGGATCTTGGCCATGCGATTCTGCATCTGCTGGATCATCTTCATGTTCGGCTGCATGGAAACTCCTCGGGCATATGGTTGGCGCGTTCCCGCACCGGCGCAAGCCGGGCGGACGCGGGATGAGGTTACGACCGCAGACAGTATAGCGGCAGGGTCAGGCCGCCGTGCTCGCCTGAGGCGTCAGGATGCGCTGCATCGCCTCGTCGCTCCGCCTCACCATCTCCTCGGCGCTGGCACGGGAAGCGGGCGTCACCGGCGTCCCGTCAAGCATCGCGGCCAGCTCGTCGATCCGTTCGTCGTCGCGAATCTCCAGAACCGTGGAGACGACACGGCCAGCTCGCTCCTGCTTCGCGATCCGGAGGTGCTGGTTGGCGAATGCAGCGATCTGTGGCAGATGCGTGATGACGATCACCTGATGGTGCCCCGTCAGCGACCACAGCTTCTCGCCGACGACCTGTCCGGAGCGGCCACCCACGCCGACGTCGATTTCGTCGAAGACCAGGGTCGGCGTTTGATCGACATCGGAGAGGATCGACTTCAGCGCGAGCATGATTCGCGCCGTCTCGCCGCCGGACGCGATCTTCGCCAAGGGCCGCAGCGTCTCGCCGGCATCCGGCGCGATAAGGAACTCCACATCGTCGATCCCGGTCTCGTCGATATGGACCCGCTCGTCGTCGCCGTCGAACGCGATGCCCTCGGGATCTGGCCGTTGCTGGACGCGGATGAACAGTTCCGAGCGGCCCATTCGGAGCTCCGCGATGCTTTGCGCGATGCGTTTCGAGAGGATCGTCGCGGCCTTGCCCCGGCGATTCGAAAGATCCGTGGCGAGCACGGCCAGCTCACGGGCGAGCGATGCTTCCTCCACGCGCAACGCGTCGATGTCAAAGGCGGCCCCGCCGAGCCGATCCAGCTCGCGTTGCGCGGTCTCTCCGAACGCGAGGATCTCCTCGATCGTGGCGCCGTATTTCCGCCGCAGGGACTGGATCTGTGCCAGCCGGTCTTCGACGTCGGCCAGCCGTTGGGGGTCGAGCTGCACGGTGTCGAGGTAGGCGCCGAGGTCGCGCGCGAGGTCTTCGGCCAGCACCACGAGCTCGGTCGCGCGCTCGGCCAGGCCTTGCGATGCCGTATCCACCTGTGCGAGGTCGTGCATGGACCGCTCGACCGCGCGCAGGAGCGACGAGGCCGATGGCGTGTCGCTGGCTGTCTCGTCCCCGGTGATCGCGGCGATGGACAGTTCGGCGTCGTGGCGCAGCCGGTCGGCGTTCTGCAGGACTTCTCGTTCTCGAGCCAGGTCCTCATCCTCGCCGGGGGTCAGCGCGGCTTCTTCGATCTCCCCGACCTGGAATCGCAGGAGGTCGATCCGTTGTTCGCGCTCACGATCGTTGGTCGAAAGATCCCGGATGCGCTGGCGGACCTGGCGCCAGGTCCGCACCCTGGTTGCGAGCGCCTGCCGTCGCTCGTCCAGCCCGGCGAACCGGTCCAGCATGGCCCGCTGCTCCGAGGTTTTGAGGATGGCGAGATGATCGGATTGCCCGTGGATGTCCACCAACGCCGCTCCGACTGC
>Ga0164243_10007426_pt1 | contig 16373 bp, 12 predicted proteins | sample OricompcompostOP_FD_108781 | JGI IMG/M metagenome (GOLD analysis project Ga0164243, IMG submission 108781) | Organic Plus compost microbial communities from Emeryville, California, USA - Original compost - Organic plus compost (OP) | ecosystem: Engineered > Solid waste > Mixed feedstock >...
CGTTCGCGCTGGGTGAGCCGGTCCAGGTCCTCGTCGATGGGCGGGGCGGCGGTGGAGGCGAAGGCGTCGAGGACGAAGCCGGCCAGCCGGGGCGAGAAGACGGCGTCGCCGTCGGCGACGCGGAAGATCGCGTTCACGAGGTCGGCGCCGGTGATGGTTTTGGTGACGTAGCCGCGGGCGCCGCCGCGGATCACGCCGATGACGTCCTCGGCGGCGTCCGAGACGGACAGTGCGAGGAAGCGCACGGGCCGCTCCGGCGCGGCCGTCAACGCCGAGCAGCGCCGCAGCACTTCGACACCGCCGCCGCCGGGCAGGTGGACGTCGAGGAGCACCACGTCGGGCCGGGTGGCGGTGATGACGGTGACGGCCTGGTCGACGTCGCCGGCCTCTCCGACGACGTCGACGCCGGTGTCTTCGACGGAGCCTTCGGGCCGGGAGGCGGCCCCCGCGGTACCGCCGCCGATCTCCGCCTGCACGCCGGCACGGAACATGCGGTGGTCGTCGACCAGGACCACCCTGGCGCGGCGCCGGCCCGCGCCCGCGCCGCCGCCCCCGCCCGAGTCCGAGCCCGGGTTCGGGCCGGCGCCCGCGCCCGAACCCGTACCGCCGCCCCCGCTGTTCGCCGTCTCGTCCGTCACGACTCCGCCGCCCTCTCCCTGACCATCTCCAGCTCCACTTCCGTTCCTTCGCCGGGCGTCGAACGGAGCCTGGCCGTACCGCCGTTGCGCCGCATCCGGCCGATGATGGACTCGCGTACGCCCATCCTGTCCGCCGGCACCGCGTCCGGATCGAAGCCGGGGCCGCGGTCGCGTACGGAGACGAAGACGGTGCGCTCCTCGACCTCGGCGAAGACCTGGACCGTATCGCCGCCCGCGCCACCGTACTTGGCGGCGTTGACCATCGCTTCGCGTGCGGCCTGGAGCTGTGCCCCCAGCCGTTCGTCGAGCGGGGTGTCGCCCACGCACACCACCTCGACGGGCACGCCGTGGTGGTCTTCGACCTCGGCAGCCGCGGCTTTGACGGCGGCGGCGAGCGTGCGCGGCTGTTCGTCCTCGTCCTTGCCGTTGCCCTGCGGGCGGTAGAGCCAGGCGCGCAGTTCGCGTTCCTGGGCGCGGGCCAGCCGGGCCACTTCGCGCGAGTCGTCGGCGCTGCGCTGGATCAGCGTGAGCGTGTGCAGCACCGAGTCGTGTACGTGCGCGGCGACTTCGGCGCGCTCCTGGGCGCGTATGCGCATCAGACGCTCCTCGGACAGGTCCTGGACCATGCGCACCAGGTAGGGGCCCGCCAGCAGTGCGACGCCGACGAGGATCGCCAGCGTCGCCTGCAGTACGGGGCCGAGGTGGCGGGCCGAGCTCTGCTCGACGACGATGCCGCTGACGCCGGCGGCCACCAGCAGTACGCCGGCGGCGCCGCGGGCGACGACGAACAGCCGGGTACGGCGGCCGACTTCGGCCCACTGCGCGGCCCAGTGCGCGCGTCGCGAATCGTCCGCCTGCCGCCAGACGAGGACGACGCCGAGCCCGATCAGCAGGATCGGCCAGAGGTAGTTCGTCTGCCCGAAGTGCAGTTGCCGGGCGAGCAGGTAGGCGCCGATCAACAGGGCCAGTACGGCGACGAGTTGGCCCTTGTCGAGCTTGCGCAGGAGGCGGCGGCGGTCGTGGCCGCGCACGGTGGCGGGAAACGAGACGCCGTCGGCGTCGGGGTACGCGGCGCCGTCTGCGCCGGAGTATGCGGCGCTGTCGGTGCCTGGGCGCACGGCGCCGCCGGTGCCCAGCGGCACCACGAACCAGAACGCGGCGTACAGCAGGATGCCCAGCCCCTGGAACAGGCTGAGCCCGAGGAACGCGACCCGCACCCAGGAGACCGGCAGCCCGAGGTGCCCGGCGAGGCCGCGGGCGACGCCGCCGAGCAGCCGCCCTTCGGCGCTGCGGTAGAGCTTGCGCGGCGCCGCCCGTGCGGGCTGCGGAGGCGGCGGCAGCGGCAACTGCGGCTGCTGGGGCGGGGGTTGCCGTGGCGGCTGCTGCGGTGCGTCAGGTTCGCGGCGCAACGCGTCTCCTCAACTGCTGCCGAGGGCCGGGCGAGAGGCGGGACATGTCCCCGATCGTCACATGGATGCGCGGGCCGGTCCTCCGGGTAGCCCCTGAGTTCGGTCTGGGGGTTGCGGTTCGGGACTTCCCCGATGCCCGGGCGCCGTCCGGCACGCGACCATGAGCGCATGAGCGACGAGCGACCGGCTTCCCCGGCGGCGGACGGCTCCTCCGGCGGCGCCGCAGAGGGCCCGACCGCAGAGGGCCCGCCCGGCGGCGGTTCGCCCGGCGGCGGTCCGTACGGAGACGAGCACGGTCCGGGCTCCGGCGAGCAGGACGGTCCGGGGCCCGGCGAGCAGCAGCACGGCGGAGGGGCGGGCGGCCCGGACCGGCTGTACCGCGGCCGCCGCCCCAAAGTGGTCGCCGGAGTCTGCTCCGGGCTCGGCCGGTACTTCGACCTGGACCCGGTGGTCTTCCGGGTGCCGGTCGCGCTGCTCGCGGTCGTCGGTGGTCTCGGCCTCGTCTTCTACGGCTTCGCCTGGCTGCTCATCCCCGCCGAGGGCGAGAGCGAGAACGAGGGGCGGCGGCTGCTGACCGGGCGCGGTGAGGGCGGTTCACTCGCGGCCGTACTCGTGGCGCTGCTGGGCTGTGCGCTGTTCCTCACCGCGTTCGGGATCCGGACGACGCCGTTCGCGCTGCTGCTCGGCTGCGTGGTCGTGGGCGCGGCGTTCTGGTCGCGGCGCCGCCGGGAAGCGCAGGCTGCGGGAGTCTTCGGCGCACCCGTCGACGCGGCCACGGCGCAGGCCGTCGCCGACGCGCCCCCCGAGGCCCACGCTCCGCCCGCGCCGGGTGCGCCCTCGTCGTGGTGGCGGGAGCCGCCCACCAAGGAGGGGGCGGCGACGGGCAGTTGGCACGGTACGGGCGACGCCGCGGGTTCGGCGGCGCCCGAGGGGGCGCCGGCCTCTGGGCCGGCTTCCGGCGCCGCGGACGGTGGCGGCGGTCACGGGCGGCGGCGCGGATCGATCGGCGGCCTGCTCACCGCGCTGGCGTGCGCCGCTTTCCTGGTGGGCGCCGGCCTGCACGGCCCCTCGCTCGGATTCGCGTGCGCGCTCGCGGTGTTCGGGATCGGGATGACGGTCAGCGCCTTCGCGGGACGCGTCGGCTTCGGCACGTACGCGATGGCCTTCGGCACCGCTGTGCTGCTGGTCTGCTCCGTGGTGCTGTCCGACGCGGTACAGGTGCGGGATCACGTGTGGGCGCCGCAGTCGGCCGCCCGCGTACGCCCCGAGTACCGGGCCACGACGGGCAAGCTCACGCTCGATCTGAGCCGCGTCTCGTCCGTACCGCAGCACGGCACCGTACGCACGAGGGCCGGGATCGGCACCGGGCGGCTGGTGGTGGTCGTGCCGCGGAACGTGCGGGCCGTGGTCGAGGGGCGGATCGACGCGGGCGACGTGCGCGCGGAGCGCTGGTCCCGCGATGCGCCGGTCACGCTGGGCGGTTCGGCCGGGCTGTCGCAGCGCGAACGGTTCACGCTGAAGCCGCCCGGCGGCGCACGGCCCGAGGGCACGCTGCGCGTGGACGCGAGCGCGCGGCTCGGCGAGATCCAGGTCGTCCAGGCCGGCGAGGACGGACCGTACGACGGCGGGGACGCGGCGAGTCAGGAGGCGGCCCGATGACGCGGCACCGATTCGAGCCCGTACGGCTGCTGTTGGGGCTCGCACTGGCGGCCATCGGGATCGCCTACGCCTTCGACGCGGCCGGTGCGGTGCATGTGCCGGTGTGGCTGCTGCTGTTCGCGGTGCCGGCGGCGTTCGCGGCGGCGGTGTGCACGGCGGCCGTCACCGGCGCGGTCCGCCGCGGCCGCCGCTACCTGCACGAGCAGCGCAACGGGCCGGGGGCGTACGGGCCGTACGGGCCGTCTGGCGGCTGAGCCGCACGCGACGCCGCGGGCCCCGCCTCGCCACCGGCGTACGCACGGCGCGGCGCTCAACTCGCGGGCGTACGCGCTCAGTCCGCGACGTCGATCGGATAGCGGTTGGTCTCGACGCCGGCCGCGGTGACGACCTGGACGTCCACCCGGCCCGGCTCGACCTCCACCGGCACCGGGACCACGAGCGTCGCGTCGGACGGGTTGCCGAAGTCGGCCCCGCCGTCGGCGACTTCGGCCCGTGCGGTGCCGCCGCCGGAGGCGTCGCCGGAGCCGGTCGGCGTCGGGATCAGCGGCACCGGCACGTGCACGGAGCCGACGCGCACCACCATGCGGGCCAGCCGGTCCGGGGCGCCCGCGCCCGGCGGCACGAAGCCCGCACCGCGGATCTCGATGTCGTCGCCGGTGCGGATGGGCGCGTGCAGGTCGCCGATGTCCCGGGCCCGCACCACCGACAGCACGACGGGGCGGCCGCCCTCCGCGTACTTGCCCGCGAGGTAGGTCGCCGCCGAGACCACGAACAGCGCCGCCAACCCCCACGGCACGTCCGGCAGTTGGTCGGGCCGGCGCACCAGCCGCACCGCCGTGAAGACCAGGGCGACCGCGCAGACCAGTACGTACTGCACATCCGAGAACGAGCCGCGGCCCGCGTCGTCGGTGAGCAGGTCGGCGGCGCGCGGACGGTCGGCCCGCACCTTCTGCAGCCGCTGCGCCGCCACCCGCACGGCCACGGTGCGGCGTACGTACACCGCGACCGCGCAGGACAGTGCGAGCACCGTCAACAGCCCGGCGGCGCGGGCCAGTTCGAGCCCGGACAGCAGCCGCTGCGGGTGCGGCGAGAAGGCGAGTTCGAGGGCGAGGAAGAGCACGCTGTAGGCCGTCAGCAGCAGCCAGCCGCCGGCGACGGTACGGGAGGTGGACAGCCGGTTGTCCTCGCCGATGACCGGCGCGAGCACGCCGCCGCGCGACCGGTGCAGATACGCGGCCAGCGACAGCGGCACCGCCGTGGCGAACCCGGCGAGCAGGCCCGCGGTGCGCGCGAGCGTCCAGCCCGCGGCGAGCGCGGTCGTCAACTCGGCCAGCAGCAGCACCCCGAGAGCCGCCCAGACGGCGACGAGCGTGTGCCGCCACAGCGAGGACAGCCGGGCGACGCCCTCCTCGCGGCTGCGCTCGGCGACGGTGCGGGCGGCCCGGGTCAGCTCGTCGGAGACCCACTGGCGCGAGGCGCCGGCGGAGTGGGCGAGGGCGGCGGGAAGGCCGACGCCGGCGGCGAGTTCGGCGCGCCGCCGGCGGAACTCGGCGAGGGCGAGCCGGTGTCGGGCGCGCGCGTCGTCCGGGGCCGCGGAGCCGCCGTCCGTACCGCCGCTCCCGCTCCCGGGTCCGGTTCCGGTATGGGTCCCGGTCCCGGCACCGGCCCGGTCGCTCTCGGCCCTCACGGCAGCCTCATCGCCCGCGCCGCCCGTACTCGTCGTATCGCCCGCACTACCGTCCGTGTTCCCGTCGTCGCCCGCCGTGCCATCCCGTGCCGCGTCCACGGCCACTTGGAACCCCGCCTCTCAACTGCCCTTCCGTGAGGGGGCATTGTGCCTCACCGGGCGCCACGGCACGGGCCCGGGGGCCCGGCGTCACCCGGAGGAGCGGCCCGCCGGAGGCCCCGCTACGCTCCCGGCATGGACGTGCTCATCCACCTCTTCGTCGGGCTGCACATCGTCGGGATCGCCGCACTGCTGGGCGGCTTCTTCTCGCAGGCGAAGGCGATGCGCACCGGCGACGCGCGTATCGCTCCCGGAATGCTGCTGGGCGCGGCGACGATGCTGGTCACGGGCATGATCCTGATCGGCCTGAACCAGGCCGCGGGCCACCCGGTGTCCACCGCGAAGATGGCCGTCAAGCTGGCCGTGCTGGTGGCGGTGCTCGGCGTGGTCTACGTCAAGCGGGACGAAGAGCGGCTGCCGACGGGCCTGTTCGGCGCGGTCGGCGCGCTGACGACGGCGAACATCTTCATCGCCGTGCTGTGGACCTGACCGGCGCGGTGGCCCCGGCCGGCCGGGTTCCCCGACTCCTCGGCGCGGGAGAGCCGTTGGGGGTCTCCACGGCGGCCTGGCGCCCGCGCGCTGAACGGTGTGCTGCACAGCGGGACTTCGGCGGACGACGGTCCGCGCTCCCGCCGGCGCACCGAGCTGTGACGGAAGCCGCGCGGGCCGGGGTGGTGAGCGGGACCGCCCCGGACCGGCTCACCCCGGCCGCACCGCCGAGTGGAACGGCATGTAGTCGACCGACTCGTAGGTGATCGTGGAGCCCGGCTTCGGCGCGTGGATGATCTTCCCGTTGCCGGCGTAGATCCCGACGTGGCTGATGTCGCTGTAGAAGAACACCAGGTCGCCCGGGCGCATCTGGGACTTCGGAACCTTGGTGCCGACCTTGACCTGGTCCCAGGTCGTACGGGGCAGCGAGACCCCGGCCGCCTTCCACGCGTCCTGGGTGAGCCCGGAGCAGTCGTACGAGTTCGGCCCCGTAGCGCCCCACACGTAGGGCTTGCCGAGCTGGCGCTTGGCGAACGCGATGACCTTGGCGCCCTTCGCGGAGGGCGAGTTGCTGCCCGTGCCGGACCCCGTGCCCGTGCCGCCGTCGTGCTGGTGCTGCCGCCGCTCGCGCTCGGCGGCCTTGCGGCGGGCCTCCGCGCGCTTCTTGCGCTCGATGGCGGCCAGCCGCGCCTTCTCCTCCGCCGTCAGCTTCGACAGCAGCCGCCGCGCCTCGGACAGCTTCGCCTGTACCGTCTTCTTCTCCTTGCGCAGCTTCTGCTGCGAGGAGCTGAGCGACCTCAACTGCCGTGCCGCTTCGGCGCGTTGCTCGTCCGCCGCCTTCTTGCGGTGCTCGAAGTCCCGTACTGCGTGCTGCTGCCGGCCGGTCATCCGGTCCAGCTGGTGAGTCTGCGAGAAGAACGTCTGCGGGTCCTTCGTCAGCAGCAGAGTGGCCGTCTGCGAGATGCCGCCCGTGCGGTACTGGGCCGCGGCGAAGCTGCCGAGCAGCCGGCGGGCGTCGTTGAGCTTCGCGGTACGCCGGGCGACCTGGTCGAGCATGCGGTCCACCTTGTGCCGCTGGGCTTCGCTGCGCTCCTTGGCGGCGTCGTACTTCTGCGTCGAGGTCTCCGCCTGCCGGTAGAGCCGGTCGACCTTCTTCTTCACCTCCTCGATGCGCGGCGTCGAGCCGCCGCCGCGGTCGGCGGGGGACGCGTCCGCGCTCTGCGACAGCAGCGAGACGGAGGCGAGGGCGGCGGTGGTGACGGATATGGCACCGCGCTTGGCCGCGGTCGAACTCGCGGCGCGGGTGCGGGGTTTCCGGTGCGACGGCAAGGCCGGCTCCTTCCGTGTACCGCACCGAGCCGGAGGCCCGGGCCGCACGGGCGAGCGGCTTCCGTACCGGTCGGAACCCGGCGTACGGGCCCGGCTCCGGCCGGAGTTCCGGTGCGCTCGCGGGCGCGGACCGAGCGGCGGCCCGCGCGATGCACACCGTCCACGGGCCTGCGCCGGCGTCGAGCACGCGCACCACCGCGTGCGTACGTCACGCTCGTACGCCGTCGGACTCGGCGGAGGCGGCCCGTGCCGGCGCTGTCGCCGACGGGGGAGGCGGGCCACCCGGCACGGCACGGTAGCGAAGATGTGGTGCTGGTGTGAAGCCTGTGAGAGGTCCCCCACAGCGCCGCGGCCGCAAGGCTGCACGGCCCCGTGCCCGTGCGGGCCTCGTTCCAACTCCGCGCGGCGGGGCCCCGGTTGGCGGCGCGGCCTGCCGCGTACGTGCACAACTCCCGCACGTACGCGCCGCACACGGCGAACGGGCCCGCCCGCGGCGGACGTTGCGGAGAGCACCGGCGGATGCGGGCCTCCGCGCTCCTGCGGTACGGCCGCCTGTCTGTCGGTGCGGCCGCCTAGACTCGGACGACGATGAGCAGCCTCTTCGACGACAGCTTCCTGGCGAGCCTGGCGCCCGCCTCCGGCCCCGGTGCGGCCCGCGAGGGCGGGGACGGCGACGCGGCACCGCCGCCGCCCGACGACCACGAGCCGGAGGAGGAGATTCCGGACGGCTTGTTCACCGGCTCCTTCGCGGGCGCGGGCGCGGGTGGCGCCGCGGGTGCGGAGGCCGGCTCGTTCCACGGCAACGGCGCACCGCGCACGGTCGCCGACCCCGCCGCCCTGCTGGAGGCGATGAACGAACAGCAGCGTGCGGCCGTCGAGCACACCGGGACACCGCTGCTGATCGTCGCCGGCGCCGGCTCCGGCAAGACCCGGGTGCTCACGCACCGGATCGCGTATCTGCTCGCGGCCCGCGGCGTGCATCCCGGCCAGATCCTCGCCATCACCTTCACCAACAAGGCGGCGGGCGAGATGAAGGAGCGCGTCGAGGAGTTGGTGGGGCCGCGGGCGCGCGCGATGTGGGTGTCCACGTTCCACAGCGCGTGCGTGCGCATCCTCCGCCGCGAGAGCAAGAAGCTCGGCTTCACGTCGTCGTTCTCCATCTACGACGCGGCCGACTCCAAGCGTCTGATGGCCCTGGTCTGCCGGGACTTGGAGCTGGACCCCAAGCGCTTCCCGCCCAAGTCGTTCAGCGCCCAGGTGTCGAACCTGAAGAACGAGCTGGTCGACGAGGAGGACTTCGCGGCCCGCGCCTCCGGAGGCTTCGAGAAGACCCTCGCCGAGGCGTACGCCATGTACCAGGCGCGGCTGCGCGAGGCCAACGCCCTGGACTTCGACGACCTCATCATGACGACGGTCCACCTGCTCCAGGCGTTCCCGGACGTGGCCGAGCACTACCGCCGCCGCTTCCGGCACGTCCTCGTCGACGAGTACCAGGACACCAACCACGCCCAGTACATGCTGGTGCGCGAACTGGCCGGAGGCACGGCGGGCGAGGCGCGCCCCGGCGGCGCGGAGGACGGCGGCGCGGAGGACGGCGCGGGCGGGGAGCCGGGCGCGGTGGAGCGCGCCGAGCTGTGCGTGGTCGGCGACGCGGACCAGTCCATCTACGCCTTCCGCGGCGCCACGATCCGCAACATCCTCCAGTTCGAGGAGGACTATCCGGACGCCAGGACGATCCTGCTGGAGCAGAACTACCGCTCCACGCAGACGATCCTCAGCGCCGCCAACGCCGTCATCGAGCGCAACGAGAACCGCCGCCCGAAGAACCTGTGGACCAACGCCGGCGCCGGCTCCGCCATCACCGGCTACGTCGCCGACACCGAGCACGACGAAGCACAGTTCGTCGCCGACGAGATCGACCGGCTCACGGACGCGGGCGAGGCGCGCGCGGGCGACGTCGCCGTCTTCTACCGCACGAACGCCCAGTCCCGCGTCTTCGAAGAAGTGCTCATCCGCGTCGGCCTGCCGTACAAGGTCGTCGGCGGCGTCCGCTTCTACGAGCGCCGCGAAGTCCGGGACGTGCTGGCCTACCTGCGGGTGCTGGCCAACCCGGAGGACGCGGTGCCGCTGCGCCGCATCCTCAACGTGCCCAAGCGCGGCATCGGCGACCGCGCCGAAGCGATGATCGAGGCCCTCGCGCTGCGCGAGAAGATCACCTTCCCGCAGGCGCTGGCCCGCGTGGACGAGGCGTACGGCATGGCCGCGCGCTCGCTGAACGCCGTCAAGCGCTTCAACACGCTGCTGGAGGAGCTGCGTACGGTCGTCGAGTCGGGCGCCGGACCGGCCACCGTGCTGGAGGCGGTGCTCGAACAGACCGGCTATCTCGCCGAGTTGCAGTCCTCGAACGACCCGCAGGACGAGACCCGAATCGAGAACCTTCAGGAACTCGCCGCCGTGGCCCTGGAGTTCGAGCAGGAGCGCGGCGAGGAGGAGCCGGGCACGCTCGCCGACTTCCTCGAACAGGTCGCGCTCGTCGCCGACTCCGACCAGATCCCGGACGAAGAGGCGGGCCAGGAGAGCGGCGTGGTCACGCTGATGACGCTGCACACCGCGAAGGGGCTGGAGTTCCCCGTCGTCTTCCTGACCGGCATGGAGGACGGCGTCTTTCCGCACATGCGCGCGCTCGGAGACGTCAAGGAGCTGGAGGAGGAGCGCCGCCTCGCCTACGTGGGCATCACCCGCGCCCGGGAACGGCTCTACCTCACCCGCTCCACGCTGCGCAGCGCGTGGGGCCAGCCGTCGTACAACCCGCCGTCCCGCTTCCTGGAGGAGATCCCCGACCAGTACGTCAACTGGCGCCGTACGGGCGCCGCTTCGGGCGCCGGAGCAGGCGCGGGCGCCGGTGCGGCCGGCGGCATCGGCGCGGGCACGGCGGGCCGCCGCGGCGCCCCGGGCGGTGCCGGCGGGCCGAGCGGCTTCGCGACGCGGCGGGGGGCGAAGGAGCGTCCGGTGGTCGCGCTGTCGGTGGGCGACCGCGTCAGCCACGACGCCTTCGGGCTGGGCACCGTCGTCGGCGTGCAGGGCAGCGGCGACAGCGCGGAGGCGACGATCGACTTCGGCGGCGAGAAGCCGAAGCGGCTGCTGCTGCGGTACGCCCCGGTCGAGAAGCTCTGACCGGCGCGGGAGCGTTCGCTTTTTGGGCCTGTGCCCGCTTCGGTGGCCGCGCTTGCCTCGGCGGGTGCGCCGGGTTTTGCCGCCTGCGCTTGTTTCGGCGGGTGCGCCGGCACCCGCGCGTGCTGCTCGGGCCCGTGCCCGCTTCGGTGGCCGCGCCCGCTTCGGCGGATGCACTGCCTTGGCGGCCGGGTCCGCTTCGGTGGCCGCGCCCGCACCTGGCGCCCGTGCCTGCACACGCTCCGGCGGATGTTGCCCGCACCGGATCCGGCGGGGTCCAGCTCGCGGCGTGCCGCGGCCGCACCCGTGCAGCCCTGCGCCCTGCGGGCGGGTGCCCGAACCCGGGGTTGCGCGAAAGCGGGTGCGCGAACGCCGGTTGCCCGAGCGTGGCGGTGCCGGGCAATCGGCGTTCGTGGAGCGGGCGTTCAGGCAGCCGCCAATGTCCGTGGCCGCAGCGGGCGTTGCGGCAGGCCGCCATCAGGGCTGTGCGCGGCGGGAGTTCCGCTTGCGGCCGGGCAACGCGCGTACGCCGCGGGCCGATTGGGCGCCCAGCGGGTGCGGGGGCGGCGAGCGGGCTCCTCGGACGCGCGTGTGAGCAGGCGCGACCGCCTCGCGGACCTCGACCAGGTACGGTGCCGCGCCGTCCCGCCAGGTCTGCGGGAAGACCTGGCCGTCGTCGTCGGTGACGCGCTCCGCTACGGCGAAGTGGTTGCCCTCCGCGCCCAGGCCCGCTATCAGCGCGCTCAACTCGGCCGCGGAAACGGCGGTCGCTCCGTTCCGTCCTCGGTCAGCACGGTGATCTGCAGGGGGCCGCCGTCCAAGTGCTCCGACATGCTTGCCATCCTGCCGGCCGCCACTGACAACCGGCCTCGTGCGACCGGGTGTTGGGGCCTTCGGCCCGCGGGGGTCAGGTCGGGTTCAGGCCCTTCTTCTGCAGCCAGGGCAGCGGGTCGATGGCCGCACCGCCGCCCGGTCGTACTTCGAAGTGCAGGTGCGGGCCCGTGGAGTTGCCCGAACTGCCCGAGTACGCAATGGTTTCGCCGGCCTTGACCTTGCCGGAGCGGATCTTCGTGCTGCTCAGATGGCAGTAGCGGGTCTCGGTGCCGTCCGAGGCGGTGACGATCGCCATGTTGCCGTAGGACGGGTTGAACTTGGTGGTGATCGTGCCGTCGGTCGCGGCCCGCACGGGAGTGCCTTCGCTGACCGGGAAGTCGATGCCCGTGTGGATGGACATCCAGTTGGCGCCGGATTGGCCGAACCGTGCGCTCAGCCCGTGCTCCTGGACCGGCAGCGCGAACTTGGGGCGCATCGCCTCCTTGCGCGCCGCTTCCTTGGCCTTGCGCTCCTTCGCCGCCTGCTGCCGCTTCTTCAGGTCGAGGCGTTCCTGGGTGCGGCTTGCCCGTCCCGCGAACTCCTCGGCGGCGGACGCGCCCGCGAACCGTTCGCCCACCTTGTCGTCGGCACGCGAGCTGCTCGGCTGCACCGGCCGGCCGTCGTCCTGCCCGGCCTGCGTACGTGTGTCGTCTCCGCCGCCCATCAAGGACGCGGCGGCGGCGCTCGCGACGCCCAGCACACAGACGGACGGTACGGCGACGGTCAGTACGGCCGAACGCCGCCGCGGTCTCGGTCTGGCACGCGACCGCGAGCCCGCGCCGGGACCCGTTCCGCGCCGGGCGCTGCCGGTGCGCGCCCGTCCGCCCCCGTGCGCTGCCCGTCCGCCGTCGTCCGCGTTCCGCTCCTCGTCCTCGGCGCCGAAGGCTTCCGGCTCGACGTCGTCCGGAGCGTAGGGGTCCGCCTTGAACCCGCGGGTGGCCGCTGCATCCACGTCGGTGCCCGCGTGGAAAGCGTCCGCATCGACGGCGGGGAAGGCCGCCGTGGTGCCCGCCGCGAAGGCCGGCTCCTGCCCGAACGGGCCCTCGTGACCGTGCTGTTGGTGCCGCACCTCGTACATCTGCGGGTCGGCCGGATGGCCCGCGCCGGAACCGTACGGACCGTACTCCGTGCCGGGCTGCGCCTCCGGGCCCGGCGCCGCCGCGTCGTAGGGCGCGGCGGAGGCGTAGCCGTACGCGTCCCACGTGCCGTGGTCCCACGGGTCGGTGGCGAGCGGGCCGAAGTCGCAGGCGTGGTCGGCGCGTTCGGGCCCGGGCTGGGCCGGGATGCCGGCGACCGGCGGCCAACCGGCGTCCGTCCAGAGGGCGTTGGCGTCGGACGGCTCCTGGGGATGCCCCATGCCGGCCGGCTGCCACTGCTCGTACCGGCCGTACTGCTCGTACTGCCCGTGGGATTCGGTTTCGTACAGCCCGAACTGCCCGTAGGCGCCGGGCGGCTGGGACGTCCCGGCCGGGTACGGCCCGGCTCGGTGTGCCTCGTCGTACGGCGCGAACCCCTCGTACGGCGCGTATCCCAGTGCGGCCGGGGCGGCGGCGTAGGCGTCGTAGGTGCCGGGAGCGTATCCGCCGGAGAAGCCGCCGGTGCCGGGCAGGGCGCCGAACAGCGGGTCGTCGTCGGCGAATTGGCCGCACGAGGCGAACGACGCGGTGGCCGGAGAGTGGACGTCGTAGCCGTGGCCGGGGTGCGGACCGGGCTGGGCGGGAATGCCGGGAGCGGCCGGCTGCTCGTCGTACGCTCCGCCGTGGGCGGGGAACGAGGCGGCGGGAGAGCTGTCTGCCGGGAACGTCCAGGTGCCCGACGGGTGACGGTAGTTCACCACCAACTTCTCTTTCGCCTCGACAACAAGGGGCGGAGCAGTGGCGGTGACTGTACCGGCGGTATGCGGTAACGACAATGTCTCGACGGTTTCGCGTCGCCCGACAGCGGGCAAACGGGCGCGTTCCGCCCTTCTACGAACCGGTAGTTGGCCTGCGGTTCGAGGACGTTCGACCGGCGGCGCACTTCCGTACGGTCGCGGTCGGCGGCCCGCGGCCCGCCGCGCACCCGCTCGGCGCGCGGCGCATGTGATTTCCCCCTCCCTCGGCGGCGACGGACGACACGGTGCGGGATCCTGTAGATAACGTGCGTTCACTCCGGCACGGAGCCGGTTACGTCAGGAGGCAGTGATGGGAGTGTCGGGTCCGATCCGCGTGGTGGTCGCCAAGCCGGGTCTCGACGGCCACGACCGCGGAGCCAAGGTCATCGCCCGCGCCTTGCGCGATGCCGGCATGGAGGTCATCTACACCGGGCTGCACCAGACACCGGAACAGATCGTCGACACCGCACTCCAGGAGGACGCCGACGCCATCGGACTGTCCATCCTCTCCGGCGCGCACAACACGCTCTTCGCCAGAGTGCTGGAGCTGCTGCGCGAGCGGGACGCCGAGGACATCAAGGTCTTCGGCGGCGGGATCATCCCGGAAGACGACATCGCGCCTCTTAAGGAGCAGGGCGTGGCCGAGATCTTCACGCCCGGGGCGACGACGAACGAGGTCGTCGAGTGGATCAACGGCCATGTAGGGCGTCTCGCCGCCTGACCGCGTCGGCCCGCTCCCACGACGGCCCCCGTCCGGCGCCGCTCCTCCGCGCTCACCGCGCCGCCGTGGCATCGCCCCCTTCCGCCCTCTCTTCCCCCGGCCCGTCCTCCGGACCGCCCACCCGGCCACCATCCGGCGAGCCGTCCAACTCGCCGTCCGAGCCGGCCAGTTCGGCCCGTATGGTCGCCCGCAGCCGGAGCGTGGCGACGAGCCGCTGGAACGCCTCCGCCCAGTAGGCGCCCGCGCCGGGCGGGCCCTCCTCCGGCTCGTCCGGGACGGCGGCCAGCGGCTCCAGCCGGTCCGCGTCCTCGGGGGCGAGACAGCGCTCGGCCAGGCCCAGCGCCCCACTGAAGCTCCAGGGGTAGCCGCCGCCGTCCCGCGCGATCTGCAGCGCGTCCACCACCGCACGGCCCAGCGGCAGCGACCACGGCACCGCACACACCTCAAGGATCCGGAACGCCTCCGACAGCCCGTGGGCGGCGATGAACCGCGCGGCCCACGCGGCCCGTTCCGGCTCCGGAAGCACCGACAGCAGCCGTGCCGGATCCACCCCGCCGGCCGCCTCGGCGGCGTCCGGACGCGGGGCGCCCGCAACACCGAGCAGCGCCCGCGCCCACTCCGCGTCCCGCTGCCGTACCGCCGCCCTGCACCACGCGGCGTGCAGATCCGGCCGCCAGTCGTCCGCGACGGGCAGCGCGACCAGCTCCTCGGGCGTGGGCCCGCCGAACCACTCCGGCCAGCGGGAGAGCGGCGTGCACTCCACCAACTGACCGAACCACCACGCGCGTTCGCCTCTGCCCTCGGGCGGCTTCGCGGCCACGCCGTCGCGCTGCATGGCCGCGTCGCACGTCGGCGGAGCCGCCACCGTGATCCGCGGGGCCTCCGGATCGAGGCCGACCAGGCCGCGTACGCGCTCCGCCATCCGCCCCGCGAGCGCCGACTCCGGGAGCGTGCCCAGCAGTTCGGCCGCAGTGGAGCGCACGCTGCGGCTGCGGTCGCCGAGCGCCTCCTCCAGGAACGGCTCGTCCGCGAGGGACAGTTCACCGCGGAGCACGTCGAGGAACATCAGCCTGTTCTCGGCACGCTCCGTACGCCAGGTGCCCGCCAGCAGCGCCAGCCCGGCCGCCGGGTCGCGGCGGCGCAGCGAGGTGAGCAGCGTGACCCGCTCCGCGAACAGGCCCTCGTCCCACAGCCGTTGGGCCGCCGCGCCCGGCAGCCCGGACCGTTCCGGCGCCCCGGCCCGGCCGGACGGGCCTGCGCCGGGCGCCCCCGGCGGCGCGTCCGCGCCCTCTCCAGGACCCGCGGCCTCCCCCCGGTCCGGGCCGTTCCCGTGCCCCGGCTCCGGCGCCGTGAGCGCGGCGAGGTCCTCGCTGCCGCTGCGTACGCCGTGCCGCAGCGCGAACCGCCAGTCCGGGTTGAGCCTGGCCAGCCACAGCGCCCTGCGGCCGCCGAACTTCAGCGCCTCCGGGCGGAGATCGGAGCGCGCACGGGCCGCCTCCAGCAGGGCGGGCAGCTGGGCCTCCGGCGGGCGGTAGCCGTGCGCGTTGGCGGCGGCCAGCCACTGCGGCAGCAGTTCCGCGAGATCGGGCAGCGCGCCACGGCCGCGTACGCCGCCACCGCCCGTGCGGTCGGCCAGCAGCGTCGCCAGCCTTCGAGCGGCGGGCGCGGGCAGCGCCGGACGCGGATCCTCCGGCGCGGGTGCCGGGCGCGGCGCCGCATGCGCCGCCCGTAGGCCGGCCCGGCGGCGCACCGTCTGCACCGCAGCGGCGTCCAGCAGCGCCGTCACGCTGCCCCCGGGAGGGGTGCGGCGCTCCGCCCCGAGCAGGGCGGCGGTGACCAGCTCGTTCCAGGCCGGACAGGGAGCCTCGTCAGGGCCGCCGGGTCCTCCGCCGGCCCCGGTGCCCGCTTCTCCGTCGTGGGACTGCAATCCCCTCGCCTCCTCGCCGTACGTTTCCGCGCCGTGCCCGAACTCCGGCCCCAGGGAGCGCCGTTCGGCGGACCCGTCGCCGTGCCCGCCGTAGGGCGCTGCGGACGCTTCGCCGTGCGCCATCGGACGGGGCCGCGGCTCCGCGCGCTCGACCGCCCCCGCGCCACGCCCTGCGCCAGGCCCCGGGTCCACCTCGGCTACCGGCGCCTCGGCTGCCACGCTCGTCAACTGCCTTCCTCCCGCCGCTCGTTGGGCCCGCCGGCGCGGAGCGCCCGGCGCTCGCCGGACGACGGCGGCACGGGCTCCGGACGCTCACGGGCGGGCCCGGTACGCACGTCGGACGGGCCGTGCGCGCGCGAACCGCCCCTGACGGCACGGCAGCCGGGCACGTAGGTGCGCAGCGCGGTGCCCCGCGCCGTAGGGAGCGCGGTCACAGCTGCACCACCTCCGGCCCGGCTCCCGCACCGTCGTTCCCGTCGCCTCCCTCGTCTCCGGCGC
>Ga0164243_10007427_pt1 | contig 16371 bp, 13 predicted proteins | sample OricompcompostOP_FD_108781 | JGI IMG/M metagenome (GOLD analysis project Ga0164243, IMG submission 108781) | Organic Plus compost microbial communities from Emeryville, California, USA - Original compost - Organic plus compost (OP) | ecosystem: Engineered > Solid waste > Mixed feedstock >...
ACCTCTCACGGGTACTCTGCGGATAGTTTCTGTAGCGGTTACGTTACGCATTAAACCGATCACTTCTCCCGCGCTTTTAATTAAAGCGATAGCGCCAGTAAAAACCTTGTCTGCCATTAAAAAAAATATAAAACTTACAGCGATCTGCAATCTTCACGGAGGGGAAGCCTAGGCTTCCAGGATCACGCCGGTGATCACGATTTTGTTTACCTCGAAGTTCGGTACGAACTCATACTGCACGTAGTAGTTATCGCCGGAAACCGTGGCGCTCACATTGCCGAAGCGGATGATCAGGTTATCCGTAAGGGCGTTGGCGGTTCTGCTCTGCAGAAAGCCTTCCAGCCATGCTTTCAGGTCAGCCTCGGTCACGCTGTTGCGGTTAGGGCCCACGTTATCTTTCCCGAAGAACTTACGTTTTGCATTCACCACAATTTCCTTGTTCAATTGCGCAGTGATGCGTTTCACGGCAATGCTCGGCGAAGTGCCGTCTTCATTGACGAGGTACTCGTTCCGCTGCAGGGTATTGATGCCCTGGAGGATCACATAGTCGTCCAGTTCGTAATCGTAATGGGTTACCAGCAGCCCGTTGTTATTGGCCAGTTCCAGCTCGGCGTTGTCCAGCTTATGCACTTCCCCGTTGATACCGATACGTTTGAAGGTAGCAGGGGTTTGCGGCGCCAGGCCGGCGATACGGCCCAGTACTGCGGCTGCTTTATACAGCTGGCTTACCAGTTTGAAACCGGATTGGGTAGTCAGCTTGGCAGCGCCGTGTACAAGGATCACTTTATCGCTGTTGTAATAATGCGCTGCGGCAATGCTGGAATTTTCCCCGGTGTTGAAGCCTGCTTTATCCGCCTGTGCGGCTGCCACCATAAAGCGCTCGTATTTGGATTCGCCGCTGGTGATGAAATCAAGCAGTTTCAGGTTATTGGCATGCTTCACTTCATCCGCATAACGGGTGCTGAAGAAGAAAGTGAAATCCAGCGTGTTCAGGGCGTTCAGCGCCGCGTCGAAAGCTGCCGGCGTATAAGCCTCTGTAGCGCCGGTTGCCGGTACATAATCAGGGTAGGTGGTCAGGTCCGCTGCTACGATGGCGCCGGTAGTAGTTACCGCGGAACTTTTCAGGCGGAAACCGGTTTTGAACGTAGTGCTGGCATTCATCCAGGCTACCAGTTCCGTGATAGTGGCTACTTCCGGGGAAGCTACCACCAGGGCGGCGCGGCTATCCGCAGCGGCAATGCCATCATAAGGCGCATTGTTCAGCGCATCGGTACCTTTGAAGGAACCATGGTAGAGGGACAGCACAAATTTGTCCTTATCGGAAACGCCTGCACTGAGTTTGGCCGCATAACCGCCGGCCAGTTTACCGCCGGCAATCACGCCGTTGGCGTTGAGCCCCTCATCCAGCGTTTGCAGTTCCAGGCTGCCGTTGGTCAGCGTCAGGCTGATGGTAGCCGGAGCGGATTCCCTGGCATGCACGAGGAATACCTTGCTGACGCCATTGATAGGCTCCGCGGCAGCGGTGGCAGGTTTGAACAGCGGTAAAGCCAGGTTCCACAGTTCGCCTCCTTTCACAAAGTCGCGCATGGCCTGCAGGGAAGTGAATTCGTAAATACTGTCCGCACCCTGCCTCGCAGTACCCAGCACGCCGGCGCCTGCGCCAAAACCAGCGCCGATACCGTCATCAATAATTACAATGTTACCATAGGACAAATTGGTGGGAGGGTTAACGATGCCTGACCTGGTAATTGCATATACGCCTGGTAACGACGTAAGCTTTCCGTTAATGTTTACTTTTGTTGCCATTAAAAATACTAATCAATAATGATAGCAATCTTTACTAAAGATGTTGTGAAGCGATCTTGCGGAGTATAAAATCCTGCCTTATTGCAGCCCCGCAGGGATGGAAGGAGCGCTGTAGTTATACGCAAAGTTCAACAGGATACTCCTGTTTGTAATGGCGGGTAATAACGCCTCGTAACGTTCGCTGCTTCCACCTCCTATCGTGAGCTGTTCCAGCCCTGATAAATGCAGATGTAATTGTAAGGATAATAACAAACCGGTAATGGTCGTATAAAGCATAGCCGCTTCGGCAGGGTTATCGGACAGGATCGTCAGCGACATTACCGCTTTCTTGCGCCGGGTAAAATAGGTAGCCTCCCCATCTCCCAACACTAAATCATCCGCCGTTACAAAGCCCTGGCCCAGCGCCAGCCACTCATCGGTGGATGCCGGCTCCTCGCGCTCCATTGCGATGATCAATGCCGGCAAAGGCGTTTGCTGCGCGTCATACCGGTAACCCACCGTCAGCTTCCTGCCGCCGGATTCCTCTACCAGCAAGGCCCTGGCCTGCTGATAAAAATCATACCCCTCCCACTGCATCCCATTCAGCAATACGGCCAGGTAATCTGTAGTAGCCGCCTTTACATGGGACAATGCTTTACCTATACTTTCCTTCACCAATTGTTCAGGAAAAATATTCAGTGATTCCGCCATAAAAAATACAATTGAAAACTATCCCGGTGTTAACAAGGGCCTGCAGTTTTTATCGGATTAACAAACTAAAAAATAAATACAACCATCATTCCTTCATGAAAAATTGCATCTCTTAAAACTGGCTGCAGGAAAGTATTACAGGGGATTCATTCATTCGGTTAACTAACAATCTTTGTAAGTCAAAGATACAAATTGCAGAGAAGAAAAACAAGTTTTAAATGATAAAAATGAAAACTTTTTTTCTATCCTATCGCAGCGCTTGAACGCAGGTATTGCGCCACCGGCACATCGTTCGTATCCGCGTAAATTTTCAGGTGCAGCTGGTGTATCTCCGCAAAATAAATCATTTCATTTAAGGTATAAGGCACGCCCTTACTCCAGCAATAAAAGAGTTGTTGATCCAGGTAGGACGTGATGCCGTTGATGGCGCTGAGGTAGAACTGCTCATCCTTATCCAGCGGGTCTTTCAGCGTGGTAGCCATACTCACTGCTATTTTCCTTTCTACATCCGTAAACGTTAGTTGATGCATTTAACTGTTCTGTTTAAATTGTAAATAATAAGTCCGCATCCTGGTATCATATGCATTCAGCGCATAGGACGGACCGTTATATTTTTCTGCAAATCCCGCAAAGTCTTTTTGCCGGAGGAATCCCTGCAATTTCTTTGCCAGCACAAACTGTACAAATCCTTCCAGCTGGGCGTCCTCACCGGTGTTGAAAGCAATGACCATATCCGCCACCGTTGCAAAACCCGCCGCTGCATGATTGAACCCAATGATCTGGAACATGCCGTAGCTGGCGCTTTTCAACGCAGCTTCCTCATTGATCTGCCGCGCGCGGTTCAGCTTCGCCCACTGCGTGGCATAAGGGCCGTGATCCTGGCGGTATTCCCTGTACAACACATCCTTGTAGGCCGATGCATACCGCGCCGGATCAATGTGCGCCGCTTCCAGCTGCTGCCAGAAAATATGCGGTTCAAACAATACCTTCAGTTTACCGTTGTTATCAAATCCCGCGCCGGCCGATTCCACACGGGCTACGGCTTTAATCGCGGCAACCTCGCAACCCAGCGCTGCCGCTGCTTTTTCAAAGGCTTTTTCGCTAATCATCTTTTGCTGAATTTAGTTATTATGATCAGTAATATAACTGCCGGTACGGCTACGTACCACCACCAGCTTGCGCCCCCTCGCCGGGTGCGCGACGCTTCAACAATTTGTTGCTGTTGCGCCCTTGCGGATCTTTGCGTGGTTTTGGTTATTTTTTGGGAGAGATTTACCGGCACACGGCGCGGCGCCGCGTAAATCTGCGTTTCCAGCTGCCGGGTACGGCCATTGAACGCCGCTTTGATATGCATACCGTTTCCGTACACTTCTCTGAATACCAGTCCGTCACCGCAGGTATCGCACTGCAGGTCGAGGATGGCATGCAAACTATCTCCCGGTATTTCCACCAGCGTATCCAGCGTGGTAGCGGTTGTCAGCGTATTTAACTCCGTCCATTCCGCGGAAGTCTGTACCCGCTGGGCGGACCTCAGCGTTTTTCCACAAGCTGCCAATCCCAGGGGCAGCAACAACAACAGGTATTTCATAGGTCAGGGTTTAGGATATTTCCCGACGATCCTTGCAAGCGCCTGATACTGCGCAGATGCATCGTGCAACTGGGTAATCGTAGTATCCAGTTGTTGCAGGTTCCGGTAATGTTGCTTCACAATCATGCTGTCGATCTGCCCGAAGACCTCCGGCAGGTTGTCTGCCGGCGCCGTGGCGGACGGAGAGGCGCTCATGGTGATCATCACCAGTATCACTACAATTATTGGCTTCATTTAACTGTGTCTTGTTTAATTTGTTCTTCTATCTTTTTCCGGATAGCGGTCACTTTCTTCAGCTCCATTGCCGCTTTCAGGCGGAGGCTGTCGATCTCCCTGTCTTTCTCGTCCAGCTTTTGCTGCGTCCGTTGTTGCAGGTCTACAGCAAAGGCGGCGAATTTTTCATTACAGCGGATCGTTTGTATTTCGTTGTGTACTCCCCAGGAAAACAGGGCGATGATCGCCGCTATACATCCCATGAATGCACCGATCACGAAATCTTTTCTCAGGCTTTTGTCGAGTGTTTCATAAATGCTCTTTTTGATACTCATTGATTTTTTTTAAGAGGATACCATTCTTTTTCCTGCATGATTACTGCCCGCCTGCCTGTCGGCACGCGTTCATATCATTGCGCAACGCTCAAAACGGATCCGGTCGGCTTCATAGGACATACGTCTTCCTTACTTTCCAGCCATGAGTATAAACCCATACTGTTCTTCATAATCGTTATACTCATGCCTTCCATCCAATGCGATCGTCCCTTCTGTTTCAGTTTCGATCCTGATCTTCCCATGCCACGCGCGGCCGTCGAACGACGTAAAGCCCGTCGTCACATCCAGTATGGATTCGTTGTACAACTGCGTGTTGGTAATGATTATTTCCGGCTGTTGCATCCTGTTATTTTTTTGCTTCCGTCCTGGGCTGGAATTCGTAGAAGCGTTTTTTATCGATCATATACACCACGGTGCTGCCCTGGTGCGCGGCGGTAAACCTGCCTGCGTCAAACGCCCGCAACAATGATAATTTCAACAGCTCCAAACCCTGTGCGTGCGCATAGCTCCAGGCTTTGTCCCGGTGGGGGAATATACCTGTGGGCATTGCATCTTCCACGTAAAACAGGGTACGGTTTACTCTCACCATTCCTGCATGCAGCTCCGCTTTGCCCTTCACGGGGATGTAAAAAGGAGCGCGCATCACCAGTGTTTCCACCTGCAGTAATTGTTCTCCCAGGTGTCCCCCTTCCGTCAGGACCGGAATCATTCTCGCTTCGGCAGGATGTAATACCGGCGCAGTGATGCTGGCGGCAATCTGCTCCCATACCTCATCAAAGTGCGCGCGCTGCCTGCCGGACAGGCTATGCCCTATCGGATGTAATTGCTTCATATAAAAGGTGATTAACGGTTAACAATAAACGGACAGTAAAAGGGCTTATGCAGGCACGCCGTACAACAGCGGCTGGTTAATGCCGGGGTTGATCCGGGTGACGACCACGCCCATCTTCACCAGGCGCCGCAGCTGCGTGGTTCCCCACACGTAGGCAACGTCGTAGCGGATGCCGAAGTCGAGCCCCACCGTCACCGGGTGTACAAACATGCCTCTCCGGTTCAACAAATACTTATAAATACGGAATTGAATTTCCGGTACGTTATTATTGAGGATAGTATAGGCAATAGCCGCCCCTTCTTCCCTGCGGGAAATCACATCTGCTTTCATCATAATCGATTCTTTAAAAATGAACAAACAATGGTATCCGGCAGGCGCCCTGAGGTACGGGCACACCCATCCGCGCACGGTTATAGTATGGCATAACGCAGGCGGTGGCTGACCGGGAACAACCAGGTTTAAATAGGATATTATTTGTCAACAGTCATGACACGATCTGTTCAACAGTCTGCAATCTTCGATACTTGAAAGTCCGGATAAGTGAAGTAATCTGAGAAAAGATGATTCGGATACATATCTGCATTTTACAACGCGAATAATAGGGTACAACATCACAAATATAAATTAAAAACAGGTTCACACAATTTTATCCGACACGAAAAAACAACGATTTTTTTTACAAGATAACTAGCCTATCGTTGGTTGTTTTTTACCGTGGCTTCCAATACAAAGTACGCCTTTTGCTACGCACTGGATTTGCGTAATGAAGAAATTACTGCGAAGATTTTTCCTAAAAAAAATGGCTGCACCCAAAGTAAATTCCATAGCGGATCACACTTATCTCATTTCCTGCAAAGCTCCGGCTGTATTGGCTCTGCAAGCAACGAGATTCACCGCGCCGGCAATTTACTTAGGTACAACCACTGTAGGTTTTTCAGTTTATCTCAGAATGGTTAATTACGCGGGAATATCATCTACTGCTTCGCGTTCCCAGAAGCGATGCTGCGCAATCGCCCGGATGAATGCGTCCGCATCATTGCCGGTGAGTAAACCAGGGGCCGGGTTATCCGCCGGCAGCGCTGTTTTTCTCAGGAACGGAATGGCGTCTTTATGTAAACAAACCGCCTTGCAATGTTTGTAAGCTTCATTGACAAAATGGATGGCAGCAGGGATGGTCGTCAGCCTGGTTACGCTGTCCGCCCCACCGGGCACATACACCGCGTCAAACAATACAGATGCCGCCGTAAGGAAGCTCTGATCGGCTTCCAGCGCCTGCCCGCCTGCAGTGCTGACTGCTCCCAGGTGCATGGCAATCAGCTGCACTACCGCTCCTTCCGCTACCAGGGCTTTCTTCATGGCCTGCACATCCGCGGCGTCCACGCCTTCTGCAATGAGGAAAGCTACCTTCCTGGTTCTGATCGTATCTTTTACCGTACCGGCCATACTCAGCGCCGGCGAAACGCTCACCTGCTGCGGCACGGTACGGGGTTCGTATTCCTCTTCCCCCGCATCCGCCGGGCGTACCCGGTTGATGGGCTTTTCCAGCGTCTGCGGCACTTCCATGCCCAGGCCTTCCGCCACTTTCTCCGCCAGGTAAGTATCCACCTGGCTCAGGATACCCAGCATCCGCTGGCGGATTTCCTTACGGGACACTTTACCCAGCTCAAAACGGAAGGCATTGATGATATGCAATTTCTCCGCTTCCGACTGGCTGTTGAAAAACAAGGTAGCCTGGCTGAAATGATCGAAGAAGCTGGCGCTGCGGGCGCGCACCTTATGCGCATCCACCCTTTCCTGGTAAGAGGTAAAACCGCCCTGCTTCATCATCGCCTGGTAAGGGCAACCGCCTGCCACCGTATTGGGCTCATAGGAGGCCGGAGAGCGGTTGATCGTTTGCCGCATGTATCCATCCCGCTGATTGTTATGCACGGGCGCTATGGGCCTGTTAATGGGTATTTCAGCGAAGTTGGGGCCTCCCAGCCTGATCAGCTGCGTATCATTGTAGGAAAACAGGCGGCCCTGCAGGAGCGGATCGTTCGTGAAATCGATACCCGGCACAATATGCCCCGGGTGAAACGCCACCTGCTCCGTTTCCGCGAAGAAGTTATCCGGGTTGCGGTTCAGCACCATTTTACCAATGCGTTGCACCGGCACCACTTCTTCAGGAATTATTTTAGTAGGGTCCAGTAAGTCAAAAGGAAACTTGTGCTCATCTTCTTCCGGCACCAGCTGCACGCCCAGCTCCCACTCGGGGTAATCGCCTGCTTCAATGGCTTCCCATAAATCGCGGCGGTGGAAATCAGGGTCCTTCCCGGAAATCTTCTGCGCTTCGTCCCAGGCTACAGAATGCACTCCCAGCAAAGGCTTCCAGTGGAACTTCACAAAGGTGCCTTTGCCCGCTTCATTCACAAAGCGGAACGTATGCACGCCAAAGCCTTCCATCATACGCAGGCTACGGGGAATGGCACGGTCGCTCATCACCCACAGCACCATATGCGTACTCTCCGGCGAAATGGATACATAATCCCAGAAGGTATCATGGGCGGATGCCGCCTGGGGTATTTCATTGCGCGGCTCCGGTTTCACGGCATGTACAAAGTCCGGAAACTTCATTGCATCCTGTATAAAAAACACGGGAATATTATTTCCTACGAGGTCATAATTCCCTTCTTCTGTATAAAATTTCACGGCAAAACCTCTTACGTCCCGCGCCAGGTCCGTACTTCCGCGGGAGCCTGCCACGGTGGAAAAGCGCACGAACACGGGCGTTTTACGGGAAGGATCCGTCAGGAAGCCCGCTTTGGTATATTCCGCCATGGATTTATACACCTGGAAGTAGCCATGGGCGGCCTCGCCACGCGCATGCACCACTCTTTCGGGGATGCGCTCATGGTCAAAATGAGTCATCTTTTCCCGGAAGATGAAATCTTCCATCAGGGTAGCGCCGCGATCACCGGCTTTCAGGGAATTCTGGTTATCATTGATCCGCACCCCCTGGTTGGTGGTGAGATATTGCTCTGCGCCATCTTCTGTATGGCGGGCTAACTGTTCGTCTTTTTGAGTAGGTTTATCAGGTTGTTGTTCCGCTTGCATGGTCAGGATAGTTTTATGGTAAGTGGTAACTGCGAGTAACACAAACCATACCCAACAGTCAGGTTGCCTTTAAAACCTGCCATGACGCTGACTTACAGCCAATACGCACCCATCCGGGCGATGTGGCGTTTGCCCCCCAGTAAGTTGCCGCCGCGTACAGTATGAGGAACTGTACCGTAGTACAATTATTTACAAAAGGATTCCAGGTATTCAGCGGTAAGGTTCACCCCTCCCAGGCTCTTCGCGCGCCGGAACGCTTCACAGGCTTCCTCCCGGTTGTTCATCACCAGGTAAATACGGCCGATGTTAAACCAGGCAAATGAATTTTCAGGATATATTTCCAGGCTCTTCCGGATAATGGCCAGCCCTCTTTCCCGGGAAACGGACATTCCCTGCGCGTAGCCGATGGTGTTCATAATGGTACCGGTGAGCTTGGGGTCTTTTGTATGATTCAGCGCTCTGGCGCCATAGATGCCGGCGCTGTCGTACGCCTCGCCTTCCGCGTAATAATAAGCCATATTGGCGAAGATGTTGGCATCGGCAGTATCAATGCCGGCAGCTACCTGCAGGTAGTCCACCGCAGCCCTGTAATCGCCGTTGGAGCCCGCCAGGTAGGACAGATTGATCAGTGCGGCCGTTTCCCTGGGGTCCGCAGCGCGCACCCGTTCCAGGTCCGCCATGGCGCTGTCGATATTCACCTGCCGCATCCAGGCGTTGGAACGCAGCAACAGGGCTTCCTTATAGAGTGGACTGGTAGCAGGCAATTTGCTGATGGCAGTATTCAGGTATCCCATTGCGCCTTCATTTTCCCCCTGTATCAGCGCGGCTTTCAGGTAGTCCGTAGCCGTGGCCTTACCTGCGCTGATCTTTTGCTGTAAACGCTGCCAGCCGGCAGGCCCTTCTTTTTGCACCTGCAGCAGCAATGGCTTCAGGGGATTTTCCTGGGAAAACACGAGCAGGGGATAAATAGCTATCAACAGGAACAATAATTTCTTCATACCGGGCAAAAATAAAAAAAAACCTGACGGCCGCTATGCGCAACCGCCAGGTATAGGTGTATTCGTATAATCCGGACTATAATTTCATCATCTTCTTCACCTCGTACTCCTTCTCCGCTTCCACGCCGATCAGGTAAACGCCCTGCGGCAGGTAACCGATGCTGAAAGGCACAGCGTGTTCGGTACCGATGGCAGATTTCCTGATCTCCATCAGCTTACCATCGTTGAAATAAATCAGGCGGACGGTGATAGCCGCTGCCCTGGACAGTTCCACATCCACTTTAAACTGGCCGGTGGTAGGATTCGGGAAGATGGTAATCCTGCGGATCAGCTTTTCCCTGTAACCCAGTACGCTGTCGATCGTTGGCCGCTCTTCCACCGGTACCACCACCACTTTTTTGGTGACAGCGTCCGAACACTGCGCCAGCTGGGCCGTCAGCGTAATATCATAGCTGCCCACCTGCTTAAAGATCAACTGCTTCACGCTACCATCCCCACTGCTGCTGATTTCCGTGATGCGCTCCGGCAGCGTCCATTTCAGGCTGGAAGGCTTCGGCTGCGTTACGTCCACGAGGATCAGCGTATCCCCCAGGGTGTTGTAGGACGACATGAGGAAGTCCGTCTTCAGCGCGGTGAGCGAGGTTTTGATGGAGAAGCTTTCCTGCGCCGTGCATCCTGCGGCATTTTTCACCGTAATGCTATACTGCCCGTCTTTGCTCAGCTTAATGTCATTGGTAGTAGCCAGTACTTCACTACCGGATTTCCATTCATAGGTAACGCCCGCAACGCCGGCGCTCAGCTGGATTTCCTGGCCCACGCAGAGCGTCGTATCCGTAAACCCGAGATGCAGCGGGATCACCGCCGGTTGCGTCAGCACCGTTTTATCCGTCAGCTGGCAGCCGTTGGCATCCTGCATCAGCACTTCATACACGGCGCCTTTCAGCCCGGTGATCAGCGGCGTGGTGGCATTGCTGCCGTTGGACCAGCTGTAGGTATATGGCGCTACGCCGCCTGCCAGCGCTACCTGTATGCTACCGTCGGACGAATAGCTGCACACCGGGTGATGGAATTCCTTGGCGAAGCTGAGCGGCTGCGGCTGCGTGAGCGTCACGTTTTGCGAAACAATACACCTGTTTTCATCCGATACGGATACCAGGTAATTACCGGCAGTGAGGTTACGGAAAGTATTATCCGTTTGATAAGGCAGGTTGTTTAAGGTATAAATATAAGCGCCTTTACCTCCGGTAGCGGTCAGCTTAATTTCACCACTGGCATTGCCGAAGCACTTAACATCGCTGCTGGCAAAGGTAGCCTGCAACTTCGCGGGCTCGGTGATGGTAGCCTGCAGCGGCACGGCGCAACCCAGTTTATCCGTTACCGTTATCTGGTAGTCGCCTCCGGAGAGCGCGCCGAAATAAGCGGACGACTGGCTCGTATTATTCAGTTTAAACGTATAAGGCTGCGTACCGCCGGCGGCATTCAGTATGATCTCGCCGTTGCCGTTGCCAAAGCAGTCGATATTTTTCAGGGAAGTAATGCCGGCTGTGAGTGGGGCCGGTTCATGTACCGTTACCTGTTGCGCACTGGTACAACCTTGTATATCCGTTACCGTGATAGTATAATCGCCAGCCTTCAGGTTATTAAAGGTACCAGCCGCCTGCGGCGCGCCGTTGCCTATCGTATAGGCGTAAGCAGGAGTGCCTCCGCTGGCGGTAATGGCAAGCATACCGTCCGCGCGTCCGGAGCAGCTCACCTCTTTCGTGGTTTGTACCTGTGTTTGCAGCGCTGCCGGCTGGCTCACCGCCGCGCTGAGCTGCACCAGGCAGGTAAACGGTATATCCCTTACCGTTACCTGGTAAGTTTTACCGCCGGCGAGGTTATTAAACACCGGCGACGCTTGCCAGGCGCTGCCATCCAGCGAGTACTCGTAAGTGCCGGAGCCGCCGGATACGTTGCTCACCGCCACGCTGCCATTCGCTTTACCGAAGCAGGTTGCCGCAGTAGCGGTAATATTACCCCGCATGGCGGACGGGCCATACAGCGAAATATTCTTGCTGGTAGTACAACCCGCCTGGTCTTTCATGTACACAATGTACTCCCCGTTTACGAGGTCATTGAACACATTGCCGGGTTTATAATTGCTGTTATCCAGGTTGTATTGGTATGGCGCTAAGCCGCCCTGGGCCTGGGTGACAGTAATGCTGCCCTTGTCCGCACAATTGGCCGGCGGCGCGCTGCTCAGCGTCATCGCCAGCGGCGGATACAGCTCCACAATCGGGATGTTGACAGAAGCCGTACAGTTGTTGGCATCCGTGATGATGATCGGATAATTTTTCTTACCGAGGTTCGTCCATACCGGGTTGGTTTGCGCAGCGCCGCCATCGAAGCGGTAGGTATAACCGCCGGCTCCGCCGGTAGCGGCGATCTGTATTTCACCCGTGCTGGTTCCCGCACAGAGGATGTCCGTTTTCCGCAACAACGTATAGCCGATAGCGGTATTTGATGTAACTGTTGCATCTACCACGGCGGTACAGTTAGCCGCATCGCGGATGGCGATGGTATAATTACCGGCCTGCAGGCCGCTGAAAGTATTGCCCGTTACATAAGCGCCGCCATTGATAGCGTACTGGTATGGCGCCGTACCGCCGCTCGCAGCCACGGTTACAGCGCCGTTGCTGCCGCCGTTACAGCTGACCGGTTTAATATCTGTTACGGTAGCGATTATTTTGGCCGGCTCGCTCACCACTACGGTGGTGGACTGCTGGCAGCCGTTCTTATCCTGGATTATCACCTTCGCATTACCGGCTTTTACGTTGAAGACGTTGGACACCTGGAAGGTATTATTATCCAGGCCGTAGGTATATGGCAGCGTACCACCCGTGCCGTTGATGGTGATGGTACCGCTGCTTTCCCCGTTACAGCGTACGGGCGCGACTGTTGTAGTTAGGCCCAGGCTGACGGGCTGCTGGACTGTTACCGCGGCACTTACCCGGCAGCCTTTATTATCTTTTCCATAAATAATATAATTACCAGCGGGCAGACTTTGAAAGATGGTCGTAGGTCCGTAGCTGATATCATCGCGACTAAATTCGTAACCACCGTTACCGCCGAACATACTGCTTACGGAAATCGTACCGTTGGCCTGGCCATAACAAAGCGCGTCCGTACTGGAGAGCTTCATCTGCAGCGGCGTTGGCTGGGGAACCAGCAGCGAAGCGATTTGCGCCTCACAGCCATTATCATCGCGGGCAATGATGGTATAGGTACCTGCCGGCAGGTTATTGAACTTACCGGTGGTGTTGGGCACCGTAGGATTATTACTGATGAAATAACGGAGGTTGCCGGTACCACCGGTAGCCGCTACTTCTATGGCGCCGTCCGCACCGCCGTTACAGCTCACGGCCGTAATGTCTTTACTCAGCACCAGCGTAATCGGCAACGGGTTATTGATGGTGATGCCCGGCACCGAATTCGTACAGCCTTTACCGTCTTTCACAAAGAGGGTATAGTTGCCGGAGCGCAACTGGGTGAAGCTGCCAGCGGTATTCCAGGTGTAGTTATCGAGGCTGTACTGGTAATTTCCGTCCCCGTCCCGGCCCTGTATATTCAGTATCGCGCCGGTAGCGGCGTTGAAGCACAACGCATCTTTTGTTTGATAAGTGGCGGACACCTTGTTGGCCGGCTCCGTGATCACTACCTGCGTGGTAGCGGAGGAGCAGCCTTTGGAATCATCCACCCGGAAGGTATAGGTACCTGCCGCCACGGCAAAGACGTTGGAAGTTTGATCCCCATGGCCGATGTTGATATACTTGAACACGCCGCTGCCGCCCGTCGCAGTCAGTATCACCTGGCCGTTGCCATCGCCTTTACACAACGGATTGGCAGCGGTGTAGGTAAACGTAACCGGCGTAGGTGCGCCAACGTTAACGGTATGATGGGCTTTCACATTCTTGCTGTCCATCACCCACACTTCATAGGTACCGGCGGCCAGGTTCTTGAAGAGATTATCATTGGTGCGATAAACGCCGTTATCCAGCTTGATTTTATACGGGGCGCTGCCGCCTGTAATATTCAATGCGATGCTGCCGTCTTCCAGGCCTACGCAGCTAACCGGCGTAGCGGTGGCAGTGAAGTCCAGCTGTTCGAGCACAATGGTAACCGGTTGCGGCAACAGGCATCCATTGGCATCCCGTATGGATACGTTGTAGCTGCCCTGTGGCAGATTGGAGAAGACGTTGGCCGACTGCCAGCTGCCATTGTTCAGGTTATACATATACGGCGCCGTACCGCCGGCAGCTGTCACTGTTATCTCCCCGTCATTAGCCGTACCGGAAGGCGCTTTGGTGGTGTAGGATTGTAAGGTGATGGCTGATGGCGTCGTCACCGTCACGGACTTATTACAATTATTCGCATCGTAGTAAGTGATGGTATAGGTAGTGGCCGGGGCCAGGCTGGTAAACAGGTTGGTGCTTACTTTAGCGCCGCCGTTGAGGGAGTATGTATAAGGCGCGGTACCACCCGTCACGCTGATGGAGGCCGCAGGCTTACCGTCCACACAAGACAGGGAGGTAGTGGCCGAGAGGTCCTGCGGGATCGCTTTCACTTCCGGCAGCGTAATCGTACGCGGACATTCGGACGCTTCATTTTCGATGTACATCGAATACACGCCCGGAATAACGTTGACGGTTACCGGCGCAGTGGAATTCACTTCCACGTTATACGTTTTGGCCGGGCTGGTAAGCGTGAGGATCAGCTTTTTCGTACCATCGTAGGCGGTACCATTAGCATACCTGAAATCGCTGAAAGTAAAAGATCCTTCGCCGCCAAAGCAAAGCGGATCCTTCTTTACAACTGCCGGCGCCGGCACGGCATCGGTAAAGTGAAAGACAGGTTCATCGGTGTATTTCCAACGCACATCTCCGAAATCGGCCCGGGCGCGGATGGTAATGTTTTTGGTAATATCGATACCAATGCTGGCAAAATCCGCCGCTGTACCTCTAAACTGGCTACCGTTCACCCAGGTCACCGAGCGGAAATAGTCGCCCGGATTCGCTGCCTCCCAAACAGTCTGGTCAGGCGAAAAAGGCATATTGAATTCTACGTACTCATCCTGGCAATAGGCAGTTTTATTTTTGACGTTTACCAGCCGGAGGTACATCTTCATTATCATCACGGTTGCTCTCAGGGTGATGTTACAACCACCCATTCCGCCCCCGCTGGGATCAGAAACAGACCCATACCCTTCCAACTCCGTTGTACTATAGCCGTACTCGTCAAAGGTTTGATTGATTTCGCCCTGGGCAGTTGTATTGCTGCTACCCATAAAACTGGAAAAATACGCATAGGCAGGCAGTTGCTCCGTATAGAAGTTATCCCCGTAGGAGCTGGGCCCGGGCAAATAAACGCCGTATTGCATCTTATCCCAGATTTTTGTATAACTGGCATCCTGAAAAATAGTATATACGCTGGAACCGCCGTTGCAGCTCCAGCCGGAGGTCCCGCTCAGGTCGCCACTGTACATGACCCTGTAGATGAGCGCCTGGCCAAAGAGCTTCGGGGCGGCTCCCAGCATCATTATCAGCAACAGGAATTGGTAAAGTTTTTTCATAGGTAATCGCGATAAGAATAAGTTAATAATTTACAATAGCTTCATCCGTATAGCCGCTTCGGCCATTGCTCGTATTCATCATTCTCAGCTTGTATTTATAGACCGTGTTAATTAAAAGGTTGTTGTCTTTATAACTGTTTTCGCCATTGGTGAAAGTCTGGTACAACTGGTAAGGCCCGTCGCCGGCGGCGCGGTACACAAACACTTTATTTACGCCGGCCACCTGCTGCCATTCCAGCTTCACGAGTTTGTTATCCCTGTCTATCCCAATGCGCAGGGCTTTCGCTACGTTCAGGCGGCCCATATCAATACGCCCGCTGCTCACGGGTTTGGAGATGCCTTTCAGCCCGCTGTCGTCCGTAGCGGTTACCTGGTACTGATACTTTACACCGGTAACGGCGCTGGTATCGTTATAAACGTGGGTGGTATCGCCCGCGGGGTAATACTGCACCACTTCCCATACGCTATCCTGTGTGCGGAGCAGTTCATGGCAGGCTACATCCTCGCTGCTGCTGGGCATCCACTCCAGCTGCACGGCTGCCTCCCCGGCTGTTACTTTCGTAAAGAAGGGCGCTACAGGCGGAATGATATCCGGGCGCTTCAGCACCAGCATGGCTGAAAAGCCGGATGGATTGTAATGTTTATCGAGTGCTACCAGTTTATAGTACACGTTTTTAGTGAGCGTATGCAGGGAGATGGTATCGGTATAACTGTTTACCTCCGCGGCTTTGCGCGTTACCTGCACAAACTCTTCTTCCGGGGAGTTGGCTCTGAAGACGCGGTATCCAAATAGGTCCTTCTCCTTGTTCTCCTCCCAGGTAAGGGATACGATGCCTTTCTTGTCGATGCTGCCGGCAAGGCCGGTAGGCGGCGCAGGAGGAATACTGTCTTCCTGTTGTACAAAATGCGGGAAGGAATGCATGACCTGCCCGTCTTTTGTGGTGGCTTTAATCCGGTAATAATTACTGCTGAGCGGCTGTTCATCCGTTACAATGGAATCCTTTTCCGTCAGTGGTTTTTCGTTGATCGTGTTATATTTTTTCTGAGGAGAGGTGGATCGTTCGAGGTCAAAGCGTGCAATCCTTGCTTTATGCTCCGGCATCTTCCAGCGAATGAAAACTTTGCCCAGCACCATTTCCGTTTGCAGGATAACGGGGCTTTCATTCAGCTTCTGCTCCACCGCGACTACAATCGTATCGGAGGCGGGG
>Ga0164243_10007428_pt1 | contig 16369 bp, 13 predicted proteins | sample OricompcompostOP_FD_108781 | JGI IMG/M metagenome (GOLD analysis project Ga0164243, IMG submission 108781) | Organic Plus compost microbial communities from Emeryville, California, USA - Original compost - Organic plus compost (OP) | ecosystem: Engineered > Solid waste > Mixed feedstock >...
GCCTGTTTTTGCCGGGTTTATGATATCGAAATACACTTTTTCCGTATCGCACATGCCGCCAACGGTGGAGGCATTGATCAAACCGAGCCCAGCCGTATCGTCAATACCGGCGCTCGACAGCGCCTCCTTCAATGCGATCATCCCTAGTAAGCTGGTGCGTGTCAGACCGGTGTGATGTTCGATTCCCAGCATATTGGCTAAGACCCCGGTACCATGTTTAACCTCGGCAACGGGCAATACATCCCGGTGAATAGTTTCCACGTAATTCGTAAAACCCAGGCCGGATTTTAATTGGCAAAGGCTATCAAAATTTTCCGCCACTGAATCTCCAATAGCGGTCATCATCCCGATTCCCGTTATATACACACTTTCTTCCATCAATGATCCCTTTATGCAGGTTGCTTTGAAGCGATAAATTCGGCCATGGTTTGCACGCTTTGAAGGATTTTACGGCCTTCACGCGGATCTTCTACCTTGATATGATAATTTCTTTCCAATAATACCATCAATTCCAAGGAGTCGATACTATCCAAACCTAATCCTTCACCGAATAAAGGTGCATTATCATCGATATCTTCCGGCTTAGTATCTTGTAGATTCAAAGCCTCAATGATTTGTTCTTTCAGTTTTTGTTTTAATGCTTCCATATGATTGTTGTAGGTTAACCAAGCCCGGTTCCCGGGTATGATTAATATTCAAAGTAACGTTTTTATACTTTCATTTAAAAATCAATTCATCCTTCTTTTTTCAACCCAGGCCGCAATTCCCAGCAATAGCAGGCCGAAACCCAGCAGCAAACCTAATTGCGGTAACACTTCCGTCCAATGCTCATTCCGAAGGTAAATATCATTAATCGCCTGTAAGCCCCAGCTCATCGGGGACAGTCGCCCGAACGCCTGTACATTTTGCGGCATAATTTCCAATGGTATCCATATGCCGCCGATTGCGGATAAGATCACGATAGAGATAGCGCCGAAATTCAAAGCCTGGTTCGGCGTTTTGAAAACGGTTCCAACCAAGATGCCGTAAGCCGTAGCTGCCAAACCGATGCATACAGCCGTTAAAAAAGCGGCCAGGTGATCTTTCCCCATTACTAAACTCGGTAAGCCGAATTCCGGCAACAAGAACTTACCTACCAAGATCATCAGGTAAAATTGTAACACGCAAATCCCGACGAAAAACAACATCTTACCTGCCAATATAGCGAGGTAAGAACCCGGTATCAATTTCATCCTGAGCAAGCTGCCATCTTCCCTTTCACGGATCATATTTCCCGCGATCGGGATCACGATAAAGAACATCGCGAAAATGCTCCAGGCAGGTACATTATGTTGTACCGAGTTAGAAATCACATCTAATTCCGCGTGTTCACCGAGGCTCTTTTCTTCCAATCCCACCGCTTTCAGGTGAATCTCGGGAAAAGCCTCTTCCACCCCGCCATTCTTGCGCTTCAACTGCAACTGTATCCTTTCTAACAGCATGTTCGTTTCTACCTGGGTTAAGAAATTATCCAAAGATTGATGAATCGCACTTTTGAATGATTTCTTTGCCGCCGGATCGAAATATATTTCCACGTTCAAGGAATCCGGATGCGCTTTCACGGGCAGCGTGGCGCTCATCCCCATCCGGTCCATCAGGTTATTGACAATCGTGTTGGCATTACTGACGATATTTCCCGTGGCGCCCCGTGGAATTATGATCGCGATTGAATATTCCCCTTCCTGTACCAATTGCATGGCCAATTCTTGATCCACGACTTTACCGTCTAATGAATCCACGATATTAAATTGCCCGGTACTTTCCAATCCTTCCTTGATATACCTGGCCAAGCGACCATGATCGTTATCCACACTCAATATGTCGAACTTCAGCTCCTGGTAATCTTTGAAAGGGGCATCCTGGATAATTGCCATTACGCAGATGAGCACAACGGGCATGATAAAGAGCAATGCCAGTCCTGCTTTATCCCTGAGCAAAAGAAACCATTCTTTCCTGAGTGTTGATATTAATCTTAGCATGTATAAAAAAAGCGCACCGGTTTACCCGGTGAACTTGCTATAATTTAATTTTTGTAGGTTTATTAATCCCGCACTGCATGCCCGGTATAATGCAAAAACACATCTTCCAGGTTCCTGCATTCTCCATGGATCTCCACCAATTCATGGGGATCGCCTTGGGCGATCAATTTACCTTGATCCATGATTACTACTTCATCACATAAAGCCTGCGCTTCTTCCAGCAGATGCGAAGTATACAGGATACTGTTTCCCGATGCATTATATTCCTTCAAAAACTGTAGGATCATGTTCCGGGATTGCACGTCCACCCCGGCGGTAGGTTCATCGAGGATCAGCAATTTGGGATCATGCAAGATAGCGGCGATAATATTCGTACGCCTTTTCATGCCACCGGAAAACTTCGAAACTTCCTTATTGGCGGCATGTTCCAGTCCGAATATTTCTAAATAATGATTTACTTTTCTTCTTAGCGATGCCCCTTTTAAGCCGTAGAGATTACCGAAATAAATCAAGTTCTCAAAGGCCGTCAACCCGGGGAATAAAGCAATTTGCTGCGGCACAATACCGATCATTTGCTTGATTTTTTCCCGGTGCATAGCATCTTGGGGGAGCTGGCAAACCGTCACTGTTCCCGCGCTAGCTTTCACGATACCGCAGATGATAGAAATCGTGGTAGTTTTTCCTGCGCCGTTGGGGCCGAGTAAGCCAGCGATCCGTCCTTCCGGGAAGCTGAAATCCAGTCCCGCCACGGATGGTTCTACCGCGCCATTGTAAGTTTTATGCAAGTCTTTAACCACGATACTTTCCACGGCTTACAATTTTACTTTCCACAATTTTTTATAAAAATCGGTCTCCTGTGAAGCGATCGCCATCAACCGGTCCGATAATAAGTCATAACCATTTGCATGGGATTCCCTGCTCTTGCAGATTCTCCCGGCATCGAAAGCGAATTGCCGCCATTGATCACCGATAGCCGTTAGCTCTTGCGCCATCGGTTTCAGTTCATCCCGTTCCAGGTAATTAGCGGCTTCCTGTAAGAACGCGGCATACATAAAACGAAAACCTGCGCCGCCAGTACCAATTTCTTCCTGCATACGGATGATATTGCCGAGGAATAAAGTGGCCCTACGATCACCGAGTTGCGGGTATTTCTTGACTCTTTTACCCAGGAATTTAATTCCTTTTACACCCAGCATCGGCACCGGAACACGCAACATGAAGTTGCAAGTTTGATCGATCCCCTGCTTGATCGCTTTCGAAAGATCCACCTGTTTAGGCACTTCTACGGGGTAATACAATTTACCGCTCGGTTCCGGGTAGCCTTTTGCAAATCTGGCTTTCGCCAAACTGTCGTAATCTATCTTGGCAACTTCTTCCATCACCGGGTCGCTCACCAGGTAATCTTCACCATCCTTTCCGAACACGACGAGGTTATGGGCATTGAAGTGAAACCTGTAAGCCGGTGGCAAATAAGGTAGGTAATAAACGCTGGTTTGCATACCTACGGGGATACCTTCCTTCAATAATTCATCGAGCGCCGCCATCGCTTTGGCCGGCTGCTTGAACTTTTGGGAAACCATCTTCACGCCGAGGCGTTTGCATAATTTATTGAAGATTCCACCCGGCCAAATCCGGTATGTAGTACCGGGGATGCCGTTCACTTTTACAAATGGCAGATGACCGAAAAACAGTCCTGAGCCGATACCGAAAGCCATGGGTTCGCTGATTTGCAAGCCGTAATGGCGCAACAGGTTGGATGCCACACCACTTTCGCAATGGGCAAACTGTGTATGGGTAAATGCTCCAGGATCAATTTCTCCCTTGAGGGGGGCGGTCATCGGTTCAATCATTTTATTTCGTTTACATGAAGCAACTGTTCCCTGGATATTTGGAAAACATCCGCGTAACGTTGCAATAGCTTCTCATTTAATTTCTGGAAAACAGCCGGTTTGAAATGTCGTTTTACCTGCCATTGAAATTTGCCGATATGCGCAGCCAAAGTGGGCAGATCCATCAGGCATTTTTCCATGTAATATGCAATGGGACTTAATTCCCCGGAAATAACGCGGGCCTTTGTCAACGCGATTTTCTCATTCACATGTTCCCAAGCTTGCGCCATTGCGACATTTTCCGGTTCCCAACCTACGCTTGGTACTTTCACGTAATCCCCCGAATTATCGACCGCGTACATCAACTGTTTAAACGACTGTTGATGTAACTGGTTATTATCTTGGGGTACCTCGTCTTTTTTCATACCAAATGGTTTTGTTATTCAAAATTAAGTTATACCGAACGATAATGTTGATTTTCATCACTTTACCAACAAATTGCAACCTAAGCCTGGTATCCGTAGCCTCAGACTACCGTAATTTGGGCAAAGGAATAAGAAAAACGGGCGCTTTCCGGGATCATCATCACGATCTTTTGCCCTTTCTTCAATTTACCAGTATTTAATAACTCTTCCAACATTAAATACGGGGAAGCGGTTCCCACGTTTCCGACCTTGGTAAGGTTGGTAAACCATTTTTCCTGCGGAACATGCACGCCGAGGCGTAACATTTCTTCATCGATCTTCATGCGGAAAAATTCAGATGATAAATGGGGTAAGAAATAATCGATCTCATCGAGATTAACCTGATGTTTATCAATGAGTTCCTTCCACCACTTGGTACCGATCGGCACGATATTTTTTCCTAGTATCTTGGTATCTTGTTTCAGGGAGAAAACGCTGTCTTGGGCCCATTCGGTAGGCTTCATATCCACCCAACCTTTCACGCCGCCATCCGGGGTTTTCACGCCGCCGGCATACATGCAGGTTTCATATTCGTTGGCGAAAGAAGCAATTTCAACCCAATCGATGCGCAGGCTCAAGCCCTCTTCATTAGGTTTATCTTGGAAAAGCGCTGCACAAGCGCCATCGGAGAGCATCCAGCGTAAGAAATCTTTTTCGAAGGCGATGATCGGGTTGCCCTGTATCTCGCTTACGATAGCAGTTTCAGGTTCGAATTTTTCGGCCATCATCCAGGGCGATAACCTTTCTGAGCCGGTGCTTACGGCATTACTGGTATTGCCGGATTTCACGCTCATATATGCGTATTTGAAAGCTTGCATCCCGGCGGCACAAGCCCCGGTAGCAGCAATTACTTCCACGGGTTGACATTTCAACAAACCGTGTACCATTACAGCGTGGTTAGGCAACATTTGATCCGGGGAAGTGGTGCCGCAAGCGAGCAGTTCCATTTTCCCGATGGGAAATTTATCATCAAATAAATTCTGAACGGCTTCAGCAGTCATGGATGCATTGGTATGCGTAGCATTTCCATCTTTATCCATGGCATAATAACGGGTTTGTATCTTGTTGCTATTCAATACAATGGCACGGGCACGGGATGGCCTACCATCGATCTTGCCTAAAATAAGCTCCATTTCATCATTCCCAACAGGCTCATTCGGTAAACATTTGGCGAGCCTCGTGATATAAACTTCTTTCATGACAGGTTTTAAGAGTTAAAGCGGCTGTAAATATAGACTACTCAACTGAATCTTGGCAATTCTAAGTTAAATGTTGCCCATTTTTTGGGGTAGCCATTACTGTTGTTTCAGTTTTACGCCTTTATAATAAGCAACGTCTTCGTTTAATTGTTTTCTTTTCGTAACCAGGGTAATATATGCCGAAACGGCAGAAATGGGTGATAAGATAATTACAGCAATAGGTAAAAGGTTCCTGTAGATCCAAACGCGCCCTTGGCGACTTTCCTCGCCCGGGCCGCCTTTTTTACTGATAAAGTTGGCAAAAAACCGGAAGGGTTTCGTTCCCCTATTTTCTAAAACGACCAAGCTCGGTAGTACGTTCACGGAACCGAGGGCTACCAGTTGATCCTGTAAATCATCCCATTTCCCCTCATGTAACGCCTGGGCTACCGGTGCAGCGAAGCGGTGGCTGGCTTCGATGTCATGTTGTTGAACTCCCGCCGGTGGTAAAATCGGGTGCCCGTCTTTCTTACCTTTGAACGCCCAACGTTGTATAGTGAACAGCGATATCAAATTATGATGGGTATCCACCAATGCAATATTTCCCACTAACCGGGCTCCTATGCCTGATAAATACCCCTTTATACGTTCTTGCGCATTCAACCACATATTGCGGCAACCCGAAACCGTGATAACGGGCTTCCCGGCCAATATTTTTTTTGCATCTGCGGATTGTAAAAAGGCTTCCACCGGTTGTGAAGGTGATAAAAACCATGGCTGGTAACCTAAAATTACCAGGTCGTATGCTTCATCAACCGTATCCAACGGTTTATTTGCCCGCGGACGCCCCAAAACACATTCCGGCATCGCATCAAAAAACTGCTGTTTCCGCCAAGGAAATGGGAAGGGTTCCACCGGCTCCAATTGCTTAAATACTACTTGCGCGTCCTTGATCGGAGCAACGATAGTATCAATGATTTCTCTCAGTTGGCCACTTTGAGAATAATAGACAACCAGTATCTTCAGTTGGTGGTTCATATAGGAATCTCCTGTTCACGATTGAAGCCGTAAACTTACAAAATCTCCCCGAGTGTTAGTGAAATTTTTAATAGATGATACGGCCTACATGATAAAATGATGAAGGATAGCCTAAATGACTATCCTCCTATTATTCATTTAATTAAATACAATTAATTAATACCATTATTGTCCGACTAAATTTTAACAGGGGAGCAATTTGATCCTTCAATGGTTCGAATCAATGTTCATCTGCTCGTTTCTTGTACTTTTTTGCTTGCCCCAAAAAGCACTAAAAAAGGGCACCAATTGGCCATCACGGCCACCAATTTGATTGCTCGATCCAGCTTTTGTACTACTGTATCGCCCAGCTACAGTTCGCTACAATGAATTAATATATTAATTTTTACGTACGCTCCCCGAGCCACTGATCTTGGAGTTAACATTCGGGCTGCCTTTGTACGTAACATCGCCGCTGCCCGAAATTTTTACATCCAGGTCCACGCTGGCATGTACGCTGGCATCACCGCTACCCGAAATTGATACTTTCGTTGCTTCAGACATCAAATTATCACCATCTACATCACCGCTACCCGTGATGACAATGTTAAAATCCCTGGTTTCGCCGGCGATGTACAAGTCACCGGAACCCGTTAAGCGGGCGCCAACGTTAGGCGCTTTAAACCTGGCATATAAGTTACCCGATCCGGTTAGGGAAACCTTCACATCCCTGGTAACGGAAAATTCATCTTCCATCTTCAAATCGCCGCTACCTGTCAGGGAAACGCCCACCACTTCGGGTACCGTGATATAAATTTTCAGACTTTTACGGAAATTATAGTTGTAATTCCTGCGCATCCCGATATTGAGGTCGCTACCCTTTACTTCGAGTTCTACATAGGGTATAATATTATCATCGCCCTCGATCGTGATGGATTGCGTCGCCCCCTTGGACACATAAACGTCCATGGAACCGGAAACGCTGATTTCATTGAAAGAAGGAACATTATCCCTATTTTCCTTGACAACATTCCCGCTGCCGGTAATTCTTTGCCCGGTAACATCGCAGCTAGCCACGAAGCAAATTAACATTATAAATATGGGGAGTCTTAAAAACTGTTTCATAACCAGGGTTTTATTTTTTTTATTTTAGTTGAATATAATCATTTCTTCCGCTAATTGGAAGGTGTTAACAAATTAAAGAAGCGCGGTAACAACAAAAGTTGCAAGCACGGTAAGATTTTTTTTAATGCCCCGCCAAAAGAAGTTTTCAAGCTATAAGCAAAAATAAGCTAATTACCATTATTGAAATTATTGACAAGTAGATGGGGAATGCACAAACTCTATTATCTTTGCACCACCATGACAGAAAAGATTTTGATCCTAGATTTCGGTTCCCAATACACGCAACTGATCGCCAGGTGCATCCGGGAACTTAATGTATATTGTGAGATTCAGCCTTGTCTTAGTCCAGTAGTATTGGATAGTAGCATCAAGGGAATAATTTTATCGGGCAGCCCTTTCTCCGTAAATGATCCGCAGGCGCCCAAAGTAGATATCAAGGAATTGGCTTCCCAGGTACCGGTACTCGGCATTTGTTACGGCGCGCAACATATGGCGCAATACTTTGGTGGGGAAGTTGCCAAAAGTAACCACCGCGAATATGGCCGTGCTATCATGGAGCACCAAGATAAAGAAGAGGCTTTATTTTACGACATCTCGGAAAAAAGCCAGGTTTGGATGAGCCATGCAGACACCATCACCCGCCTGCCCGAAGCCTTCGAAATCATCGCGCATACCGGGAGCATCCCCGTGGCCGCATTCAAATGCAAAACCTTAACGCAATATCCCATCTTCGGATTGCAATTCCACCCGGAAGTAACACATTCATTAGAAGGGAAACAAATTCTTAGAAATTTCTTAGTACATATATGTAAAATGTCCCAAGACTGGACCCCGGCAGCTTTCGTGCAAGAAACCATTGCCAGGATCCAACAGGAAGTTGGCGACAAGAAAGTGGTGATGGCGCTCAGCGGTGGTGTTGACTCAACCGTTGCAGCAGAGTTGATCCATAAAGCGATCGGCAGCAATTTGTACTGCATTTTCGTAGATAACGGCTTATTGAGGAAAGACGAGTTTGAAAGCGTGTTGGATTCCTATAAACATATGGGACTGAACGTGAAAGGCATTAACGCCAAGGATATGTTCTACGGCGAATTAAATGGCGTCACCGATCCGGAAACCAAGCGGAAAATCATCGGCCGATTATTTATCGAGGTTTTCCAGCAGGAAGCGAACGAATTGAAGGACATCTCCTTCTTAGGACAGGGAACGATTTACCCGGATGTCATTGAATCCGTTTCCGTAAACGGTCCTTCCGCTACGATCAAATCGCACCATAACGTGGGCGGCTTACCCGAAAAGATGAATATGAAGCTGGTTGAGCCTTTGCGTTTCCTGTTTAAAGACGAGGTTCGCCGCGTAGGTAAAGAAATCGGCATCAGCGATATCTTCTTAGCACGCCACCCCTTCCCGGGCCCTGGCTTAGCGATCCGTATCCTCGGGGAAATTACTCCTGAAAAAGTAGCCTTGCTGCAAGAAGCAGATGCTATTTATATCGACGGCTTGAAAGAAAGCGGTTTATATAACCAAGTATGGCAAGCAGGGACGATCCTGTTGCCCGTGCAAAGTGTTGGTGTAATGGGCGATGAAAGAACCTACGAATTTACCGTAGCCTTACGTGCCGTAACTTCAACAGATGGTATGACAGCCGATTGGGCGCATTTGCCATATGAATTTTTAGCAAAGGTTTCCAACGATATCATCAACAAGGTGAAAGGTATTAACCGCGTGGTATACGATATTAGCTCGAAGCCACCGGCTACGATCGAATGGGAATAATTTTATATCAAAGCATTTACATAAAGGGGCCGACCATCAAAGGGTTGGCCCCTATCATGAAATCAGGTTCCTAGGCTTTTTGGGAACGATTTTTGTAATTGTTGCAACGCTATGAATCGAATAACTATACATCGCACCTGGCTTTATTGTACAGCAATCTGTATTATCTTATCCGCGTGTAAAACCACAAAGAAAACGACCACGGCTCCCCCGGTTACCACCGTAAAAGAAAAACCGGTCGAAGAAAAGAAAGAAGAAGCACCGAAACCGGAGGTAAAACCGCCTTTCAACGTTCCTGCCTTCGCCCAAGAGGTGAAAAGAGACCGTTATAACGTGGCTATTTTCGTTCCCCTTTACCTGGACTCTTTATTCATTACGGGCGATGAGCTACCCGGCAGGCAAATGCCCCGTTTCGTAGTGCCCGGACTGGAGTTTTACGAAGGCGCCCAATTGGCCTTAGACACGTTGCAAAAGCAAGGATATAAATTAAATGTATTCGTTTACGATAGCAAAGCCCGTGGCAATGATCCTTCTACCCTGGTACGGACCAAGCAATTAGAAGCGATGGACCTGATTATCGGCTCCGTTACGCCACCGGAAATACAAATCCTAAGCGATTTCGCGAAACAAAAGCAAATCAACTTCGTATCAGCTACTTATCCCAACGATGCGGGTATCACGGGAAACCCCTTCTACCTGATCGCGAACAGCACCTTGAAAACGCATTGTAACGCTATCCAGAATTACGTTCAAAAAGCTTTTGCCAATAAGAATATTCTCGTTTTCAAAAGGGCTTCAACCCTGGAAAATATGATCGCTTCCGATATCAAGGAGTCATATACCAACGCCACCTTGCCTACTAAATCAAGGATACGCGAAGTAGTTTGGAATGAAAACACTCCCGATAATGAAATAGCGCAATATTTATTAACGGATCGCCCAAACATCTGTATTATTACGGCATTGGATGAGCCAGGCAGTAAAACGATCGTCCGCAAATTAAGTACGCAGATGTCAAAATACCCCGTTCAAATATTCGGGATGCCGACCTGGGATGTGATGAAATTCAAAGAACCGGAATTTGATGGCATGAGTATTTATTATTCATCCCCTTATTTTGTTGACAAAAATTCGCCTTTTAATAAATACGTGGGTGATTATTTCAGGAAAAACTACAGGATTAATCCTAGCGATAATGCATTGAAAGGATTTGAGTTTACTTATTACTTCATCAAGTTAATGGGTAAGGATGGTATTTATTTTAATAAGGATATCAATGATTCCCCTTACAAGGTATTTACTAATTTTAATTTCCAGCCGATATACTTGCAGCAGCAGGATTCCTTGTCGCAACCTTCTTATTTTGAGAATCAACAGATCTACATCATTCAAAAAGGAGACAGCGCAGATTTCAAAATGCAGTAGTTATCATTCCGCTCGAAATACATTTCGAAAAACTCTTTATAAAAAACGTCCCTGTCAATGGCAGGGACGTTTCTATTTAACAGGAGCCAATTACTATTTCCCATTGGCTTGATTTTCCTCGTAATCTTTTATAAACTGTTTCATTTTCTTACCCAGCTTAACTTTATGCTGATCGTCTTTCAAGTAATCCACCATCAGTTTCAATGCGGCATCTTCGATCTCCCGGGTGGAGGCACCGCCATTAGAGTTAATTGCTGATTTTGCGAAGCTGGTAAGATAAATGGGCAGTGCAACTTTATCCTTAAGGATACTTCCCATAAATTCATTGAGTTCCAATTTGTAGTCCGGCGTACCGTTTATCCATCTAAAAATAAATGCAACAGTAGCCTGCCAAGTTTGTAAAGAAGGGTACGCGGGGTTTGAAAGGATCATTTCCGAGGCTTCCAGAACAGCGGGTTCAGCCAATTTATAATCTATTTTTTCTTTCAACCGGATCGTATCAAACTTGGTCAATATCTGCGAATGGGCAGAAAAGTAAAAGGCGGTACAAAAAAGTAGGCAAATGATAATTTTCATAGTATAATATTGAATTTAAGAGATTCAACCAGGGATTTTCCGTAGGTGAAATTAAAATTTCTATAAAAAATAAGAAAATCTACCCTCGTTTTTATCCGCTTTACTAGTATAAAATCCCTATCTATTTGGTGTAATATTTGGCCTAAAACACGCATTACATCGCAACCTAATTTTGGCATTTAAAAATATTAGCGATAATCTTATTACAAAATACCCCCTGGGGACAAATAGCTACAACCCAGTACAGTAGGGAGTTTGTATACACCGAAGTTAAAAATACCCTACCTTTACACCCAATCCTTGCTAATTGTATTACAACAGATATGTAAACAAGGAAGATTCGTTTCGAAACCATTGATACAAACCAACCGTTAATATATTTATTTGACAAGTGTTAAATAAATGTTTTTCGTATTCATTAGTTTGGTCGTAACTGGTATTGCAACAACCCGGATCCAAGGCAACGGATCAAGAAATTATTCATAATCTATACACCAACAATAACGGTAAAAGTTTTTCGGTCACATCATTATGCAACACGGCATTTTACTAGTAGCATTAGGTTTTTTAATAGGCACCTTCGGAACGTTAATCGGTGCCGGGGGCGGGTTTATATTAGTACCGATACTAATTCTCGTTTTCCCGGATATGCCGCCGGATGTACTGACAAGTATTTCCTTGGCCGTCGTATTTTTAAATGCCAGTTCCGGTTCCATTGCATATGGCAGGATGAAGAGGATCGATTATAAATCTGCTTTCTATTTTGCACTGGCAACATTACCCGGTTCCATCTTGGGTGCGATGTTAACTTCCGTGATTTCCAGGCATTTATTTAATATGATCCTCGGTGTTTTATTAATCGTTATCAGCGTTTTCCTTTTTCTAAAGCCAAGCCAGGGGGCTTACGCCAATAAATTTAACCGCGGCAAATTAGTCCATAGAACCCTAACAGATAGTTCAGGTGAAGTACATAAGTTTAGTTTTAATATCTGGGTAGGCATTATCATCAGCTTTTTTGTAGGTTTTCTTTCCAGCTTGCTGGGTATCGGCGGCGGTATTATCCACGTTCCTGCCCTGGTGAGTTTATTAGACTTCCCTATCCATATAGCCACTGCAACATCCCATTTTATATTGGCCATCATGGCACTTTCCGGCACTATTGTACATATGATCGACGGAAGCTTTTGGGAAGGTTGGCAAACGGCAGTGTTTATCGGGATTGGCGTAGTGGTTGGCGCGCAATTGGGCGCGGGCTTGTCGCACCGGGTAAAACCCAAAGGCATTATCATTGCCTTGGCCGGGGCTCTATTTATTGTCGGCATCCGGTTGCTATTTACCAAGTAAGTTTACTTCACGAGGAAACTGAGTATAAATAATACAAAAAGTACGTACATGACAGGACTGATATCTTTCCCTTTTCCTGTTAAGACCTTCAATAAAACATAAGAAAGCATTCCAAATACGATCCCTTCGGCAATGCTGTATGAATACGGCATCATTACGATCGTGAGGAAAGCGGGCAATGCTTCCGTGATATCATCGAACCGGATCTCCGTCACCGCCGACATCATTAACATACCAACGATGATCAATGCCGGGGCCGTTGCCGCGCCTGGAATCATTGCGAATAAGGGAGCGAAAAATAAGGATATTAGGAACATTCCCGCCACAGTCAAGGACGTCAACCCTGTTCTACCACCAGCCGCAATGCCGCTGGCACTTTCAACATAGGCCGTTACCACGCTCGTTCCCAATAAAGCGCCTGCCGTGGTGCCTACCGCATCCGCAAGCAAAGCTTGTTTTGCCCTGGGAATCCTGCCCCGCGCATCGAGCAAACCCGCCTTATGACACAAACCTATTAAGGTACCTACAGTATCAAATAAGTTGATTAATAACAAGGTGAATAATATCAGCACCATCTTCATGGAGAATATTTGATCGAACTGTAACTTGAATGCGATCGGTGACAATGAAGGAGGCAGGCTAAGAAATTTACCTCCAACGGGTAAATGCGTTAAACCAGCGGGATTCCCACTACCGTGGCAACGATGATACCGATCAATAAGGCCGCATTTACTTTTCTGTACATTAGCACGGCGCTCACTATAACCCCGATGAGGGCAATCATTGGTCCAGCCTCCGTAACATCCCCCATTTTCAATATAACGCCGTCCAACTTACCATCGCCAACATATTTCATTCCCGTCTCAATAATACCGGCATTGGCTAAGCCAATCAAGGCGATCAATAACCCGATACCTACCGAGATCGCATGCTTTAAATTGGCCGGTATACTATTAATAATGGCTTCCCGGATATTAAACAAGGATAACAAGATGAAAATGACACCTTCCAGGAAGACAGCCGTCAACGCAAACTGCCAGGTATATCCCATGGACAGTACGACCGTATAAGCAAAAAAAGCATTTAAACCCATGCCCGGCGCTACGGCAATCGGCAACTTGGCAGCGATGGCCATTACGAAAGTACCTATAGCCGCAGCCAATGCAGTCGCGGTAATTAAAGCATTGAAATCCATCCCGGTTTTAGAAAGGATCATCGGGTTGACCACCAGGATATAAGCCATGGTGGAAAATGTAGTCAACCCGGCAAGCAATTCGGTTTTAACCGTGGTTTGATGTTCTTTTAACTTGAAATACGAACTTATTGACATGTTGCAAAAGTAATATGCTGTCATCAAAATGCAGCATTTGATGTAATTTTATGGGATGCCGTACTCGAAAGGATGGAAGTTGATCGAAGAATGGTTCGCGGCAAAAGGGCAGCAACCATTCGCATTCCAAGAAGAAGCTTGGGAACATTTATTGCATGGTCGATCCGGGTTAGTGAATGCCCCTACCGGGTTCGGTAAAACCTTTTCATTATTCCTGGGCCATGTTATTGAATGGATCGATCAACACCCCGATACATTTGCCACTAAAACAGGCAATGGCTTGCAATTGATCTGGATTACTCCCTTAAGAGCTTTGGCAAAAGATATTGGCAGGGCCATGGAAACGGCTTTAACCGAGCTGGGTGTTGCCTGGCAAGTAGGTATCAGGAGCGGTGATACCAGTACGCAGGTTCGCAGGCAGCAACTGTCCCAGATGCCGGAAATATTGATTATCACACCCGAAAGTTTACATATTTTATTATCACAAAAGAACCATACCGCTTTATTCAAAAAACTACGAACCATTGTTTGTGACGAATGGCATGAATTGCTTGGTAATAAACGGGGCGTTATGGTGGAGTTGGCTTTGTCGAGGCTAAAGATGTTATGTCCAAAACTGAGAACATGGGGAATATCTGCCACCATCGGCAACCTAGAAGAAGCCATGGAAGTACTTTTGGGTCCGGGTACAGCAGAAGGCATTATCATCAAGGCATCTTTGAATAAAAATATCGAATTACACAGCATTATTCCCCCCGAAATAGAAACATACCCCTGGGCGGGACATCTCGGTTTAAAGATGTTGCACCAGGTGATTCCCATCATAGAAAACAGCAAAACGACACTCCTGTTTACCAATACCCGCGGTCAATCTGAAATATGGTACCAGGAAATTTTGCGGCAGTACCCAGAATTTGCCGGAACCATTGCCTTACATCATGGTTCCATCGATGCCGAGTTGAGAGCTTGGGTGGAAGAAGCGCTACATAACGGTATTTTAAAACTGGTAGTTTGTACCTCCAGCTTAGACCTCGGCGTAGATTTCAGGCCGGTAGATACCGTGATACAAGTAGGAAGCCCGAAAGGTGTGGCGAGATTCCTGCAAAGAGCAGGGCGGAGCGGGCATAGTCCTTACGAGATCAGCAAAATCTGGTTCGTACCGACACATGCCATGGAGCTGGTAGAAGCGGCTGCACTGAAAACCGCTATGAAGATGGAGTATGTAGAAGATCGTCAACCCACGATGCTTGCTTGGGATGTGCTGTTGCAGTACCTTGTTACGCTGGGTGTTTCAGGCGGCTTTGATCCCGATCAAACCTTTATTGAAATTCAAAATACTTATTGTTTTCAATCGATATCAAGTGATGAATGGAGCTGGTTGTTGAACTTCCTCACAAGCGGTGGGGAAGCATTATATCAATACGATGAATATAAAAAATTGCATATCGATGAAGATGGTTTGTATGTGTGCACAAACCGTACGATTGCCTCGCGGCACCGGATGCATATAGGAACGATCGTAAGCAGCCCGATGTTAAAAGTAAAATTCCTCGCCGGCGGGTATATCGGCGTTATCGAAGAATGGTTTATATCAAGGTTGAATCCCGGTGACTTTTTTACATTAGGCGGTAAAAGATTGGAATTCGTGATGATCAAGGACATGACGGTATTAGTTCGTAAAGCCGGGACAGGCAAAAGTATCGTGCCGAGCTGGATGGGCGGAAGAATGCCATTGTCGGCCAACCTTGGGCGGATGCTGCGGCAGAAATTCAACGAAGCTAATCAATCCAAGCGTTCCAAGGACATAGAAATGCGGGCATTAACCCCTTTATTCCAATTACAAAAAGAGTTGAGCTTTATTCCGGGGGAAAATGAATTATTGATAGAAAAAATATATACCAAAGATGGTTACCATTTATTTGTATACCCATTCGAAGGGAGATTAGTCCACGAAGTGATGGCTGCCCTATTAGCTTTCCGCTTGAGTAAATTGCAACCGATCTCCTTTTCCATCGCGATGAACGATTACGGTTTCGAATTATTATCCGATCAGCCCATTCCTTTAGATGCAGAAAATGTGAAACAATTGTTCAGCACGGAGCATTTAAACATTGATATACAATCGAGTGTAAATGCCACCGAGATGGCCCGCAGGAAGTTCCGTGACATTTCGGTAATCTCGGGATTAGTATTTCAAGGTTTTCCCGGTAAGCATAAGGCAGGCAAGCATTTACAATCATCATCTTCTTTGATTTTTAATGTTTTTAAAGACTACGATCCACAAAAC
>Ga0164243_10007430_pt1 | contig 16367 bp, 14 predicted proteins | sample OricompcompostOP_FD_108781 | JGI IMG/M metagenome (GOLD analysis project Ga0164243, IMG submission 108781) | Organic Plus compost microbial communities from Emeryville, California, USA - Original compost - Organic plus compost (OP) | ecosystem: Engineered > Solid waste > Mixed feedstock >...
AGGGGCCGGCGGCGTCGATTCCCGCGAGTAACAGGGGCGTCATGGACCAGGATCAAAAGACCACAGACTCCGACGCGGACGCGGCCCGCCGCGCGTTCCTTGGCTTGGCGGCGAGCGTTTCCGTTCCGCCGGCGATGGTCATGCTTCTCTCGACGAGCATGTCTTCTCCCGCTATCGCCGCTTCCGGCGGCGTGTCGCGCCCGGACCCGCCCGGCACGAACCCCGACCCCAACAATCCCGACCCGGGCAAGCCCAATCCCTCGGCTCCCACGGGCCCGAACACGCGCGGCCGGAGCGGCGGCGGCGGCGGCCTCGATCTTGGGGACGGTCTCGGAGGCGGCGGCGGCGGCGGCGGGGGCGGCGCCCCCAGCGGCCCGACCGGCGGCGCCAATGCGGCGGCGAACGCAGCGCCGGTGCTCGAAGGCGGGGCGGATCCCTTCTCCACCGGACCGGCGCCTGCCGGCGCCGCCGGGCCCACGCACACGGCCGCGCCCGCCGGGCCGGTCGACCGCACCGCAGCCATCCTGCGCGCCGGAGAACGTGGTTGAGCCCAGGCTCGACGCGCCGACGGTCGAGAAGTCGCTCGCGGGCCCTCCGGATACGGCGATGGGTCCTGGCGACCGCGGCCATCGCGTGCCTGCTCGGAGCGGGGGTCGGCGCGGCGGTGCTCGCGCCGGACCTCGTCGCCGCCCATTCGGACCGCGCCGTCGAACTGGCGCTCCAGGCCGAACTGCAGCGCCCCGACGCCCCGTCGTCCATCGCGGCCTTCTACCGATCGCGGCAATACCGTCCGCTCTGGGTGAAGGTTTCCGGCTCCGGTCCCTTCCCGGCCGGCGGCTCCGCGAGGCCTGAGGCGGCTCGGCTCGCCGCCGACGCGGCGCGGTCGATGCCGGCGCGCTACGCCGGCCTGCCCGGCGCCGTGGCGGCCGCCAACGGGGCGGCGCCGGAATCGCTGGCGCGGCTGGAGCTGACCCTGTCGCAGGCGCTCGGCGACTACGCGGCCAAGGTCGGTCAGGCCCCGGCGGCGGCGCGGCTCGACTTCGTGGACCCGGCGCTGGCGGCGGCGTCCGAACCCGCCGCGGTGCTGAGGGCGGCCGCCGCCGCCCCTTCGCTCGCCCAGCACCTGACGCGCCTCGAAGAGGTGAACCCCGTCTACAACACGCTGCGCAAGGATCTCGCCGCCTATCGGGCCCGCTGGTCCGGCCTGCCCCAGGTGCGGGTGCCGGAGGGCCCGGCCTTGCGCGCCGGCGACACCGGCGACCGTGTAGGGCTGCTGCGCCGCAGGCTGGGCCTGGACGCCCGCGGGGTCTTCGACGCCGATCTGACCAAGGCGGTCGGGGCGTTCCAGGCCGCCCACGCCCTGCCCGCCACGGGGACGGCCGACGCCGCCACCCTGGCGGCCCTGAACGCAGGAGCGGCGCATTACGAGGCGCTGATCCAGGCCAACATCGAGCGGGCGCGGGCCTTGCCGCCGCTGATGGGGCGGCGCTTCGTCCTGGTCAACGTCGCCGCGGCCCAGCTGTGGTTCTACGAGGACGGACGACTGAAGGGCTCGATGCGCACCGTCGTCGGGGCCCCGCAGGAGCAGACGCCGACGATGGCCGGCGTCATCACCCATCTGGTGTTCAACCCCTACTGGAACATCCCGGTCGATCTGGTCCGCGACAGCCTGGCGCCGAAGGTGCGCCGGTTCGGCGCCGGCTATCTCCAGAACGCCAACATGGAGGCGCTGTCCGGCTGGACCGACGACGCCCGCGCGCTCGATCCGCAGACGATCGACTGGCGCGCGGTGGAGAACGGCAGCGCCGAGTTGCGGGTGCGCCAGCGTCCGGGCGGCGACAACATGATGGGCCGCGTCAAATTCATGCTGCCGAACGAGCTCGGCATCTATCTGCACGACACCCCCAACAAGGCCCTGTTCCAGTCGCAGAGGCGGCTGTTCAGCGCCGGCTGCATCCGCCTGGAGCATGCGCCCGAGCTGGCCGCCTGGCTGCTGGGCCCGCAGAGCGCGGCGGCGGCGTCCGCCGCCGCGGACCAGCGCGTGGACCTGGCCGAGCCCACCGTGGTCTACATCACCTATCTGACCGCAGCGCCCGGCGCGTCGGGCGTGGTCTTCTATCCGGACGTCTACGGGCGCGACCCCGCCCTGCTGCGGGCGCTCGGCAAAGGCGGTCCGGCCAACCCCGCGGCCGAGCGCAAGCCCGCGCCCAAGCCGAGCCACGGCGCCTGGGAAAGCGCGGCCTGAGATGACCGCCGCGACCACCGCCGACTTTCCGTGGTGGGAGAGCCCGCTGTCCTCTTCGCCGGCCGTGCGGCTGCTGCGGCTGGGCGAGCGGGCGGCGCTGTTCTGCGAGCGCGCCCAGCAGCTCTTCGAACTGAACGCGACGGCCGAGCTGATCTGGACGGGGCTGGCCAAGGGCATGTCGCCCAGGGCGGTGGCCGAAGAGATGCAAGGCTTCGGCGCGCCCGAAGCGACCGCGGCCGAGTTCGTGATCGTCAGCGCGGCCGAATGGCTCCGGACGGGACGGCTGGCTCCCACGCATGCGGCCGAGCAGTTGGCCGTGCCGGCGACCAGGACCTTCCGCCTGCGCATCGACGACCTCGAAGCGTCCATCGAATTGCATGTCGCCGACGAGGATGCGCTGGCGGCGGAGATCGAAGCCGCCTTCGGGCAGTTCGCCGTCCCGGCAGCCCCGACCGCGCCTGCGTTGGTGCGGATCGGAATCGTCGCCGACCTGGGCCGCTATTTCGTCGCGCGCGACGGCGTGCCGGCGGGGCTGGTCGCGGCCGACCGCATCGTCCCGGAGCTGAAGGCGCTGCTGACCGAGACCTTGTCGCGCTCGGTCCGGGACGGAGCCTTCCTGCTGCATGCGGCGCTGCTGTCGCGGCGGGGCGAGGGCCTCCTGATCACCGGCGAGCCGGGGGCGGGCAAGACCACCCTGGCTCTGGCGCTGGCGGCGCACGGCTGGGGCTACGCCTGCGACGACGTGGTGAAGGTATCGCCCGACGGCCGGATTCGGGGCGTTCCCTTCAGCCCGGCCGCCAAGCCGGGCGCCTGGCCGCTGCTGGCGCCCTATGCGCCCGGACTGGAGGGACTGACGACCCATGTCCGCAGCGACGGCCAATCGGTGCGCTACGTCCCCATCCCGCGCCCCGCCGCCGAAGCGGAGGCCCTGGGCTGGGCGCTGGTGCTCGACCGCAGGCCCGAAGGACCGGCGAGGCTCGAACCGGTGGAGCCGATCGAAGCGCTGACGACGCTGATCGCCGGCGCCTTCGCCGCCGACCGCCGGCTGGACGGACAGGCGCTGCAGACCTTCGTCGGGACCCTGTCCAAAGCGGACTGCCGCCGCCTGGTCTATTCCGACCTGGCCGGCGCCTTGGAGGCCATCGAGGCGCTGACCCATGGATAGGTCGCTGGCGCTGGATCAACTGGCCGCGTGCCTGAAGGGCGAGCCTCCGGCCGGCTGCGACTGGGCCGGCGTGGTGGCCCTGGCCAACCAGAGCCTGACGACGCCGCAGCTGACCGCCGCGCTGGAGTCGCTGGAGGACAGGCTGCCGCTGGACCTCGCCCCCTTCCTGGCCGAAGTGCGCCGACGCAATCGCGAGCGCAACCGCCGGCTGGCGGCCCAGCTCCAGGATGCCGTGGCAGGCCTCAACCGGGCGGGCGTCGAGCCGGTGCTGCTGAAGGGCGCGGCCCTGCTGGCGGGACGGGGCGGCGTCGAGATGCCGGACCGGCTGCTCAGCGACCTGGACCTGCTGGTCGCGCCGGAGGAGGTCGAGACCGCCATCGGCGCGTTGCGCGCGGCCGGATTCGGGCTGGTGAAGCGCTTCACCGGCTCGCACATCCACGTGGCGGCCGAGTTCGGCCGCCCCCAGGACGTGGGCGTCCTGGACCTGCACCAGCATGCGCCGGGCCCCGCGGGACTGGCCGAGAAGCTGCACCTGGAGGCGCGCTACCGTACGGTCGACGTCGGCGGCGGACAGGCGCGCGTTCCCGACGAGGCGGCCCAGATCCTGTACCTCGTGCTGCACGACCAGCTTCACGACGGCGACTATTGGCGGGGCGGGTTCGACCTGCGGCACCTGGCCGACCTGGCGCGCCTGGCGCCGGCCCTGTCGCCCGAGGACTGGACCTGGCTCGACCAGGCCTGCGCCACCGACCTGGTGCGGGCGGCCCTCGAGGCGCAGCTCTTCGCGGCCGAGCGCCTTCTCGGTGCGGCCGGAGGGCTCGGCGCCCCCGGCCGGCGCGCCCGCCTCACCTATCGCCGCTGGCGACTGCAGTACGCCCAACCGGGTCTGCGCATCCCGCTGGCCGCGGTCGCCGCCGCAGGAGAATGGGGGAGCCTGGTCCGGCACAATCTGGCCGACGCGCACAATCGCAGCAGCGCCTCACGGCGCCCGGCCAGCGTCTCGTTCAACCCGCTCAACCGCTATCGGAGGCTGCGGGCCATCTTCCAGGTCAAGACGGGCAAGATCTGAGGCGCAGCCCCTGATCCTTCCCCTTCTGGGAAAGGATCGGAAATCAGATCAATCCGGCCAGCGGGCTCGACGGGTCGGCATACATCCGCTTGGGCATGCGGCCGGCGAGGTAGGCCTGCCGGCCGGCGATCACGGCGTGCTTCATGGCGCTGGCCATCAGGACCGGGTCTTTGGCTTCGGCGATGGCGGTGTTCATCAGCACCGCGTCGCAGCCGAGCTCCATAGCGATGGCGGCGTCGGAGGCCGTGCCCACTCCCGCGTCGACCAGCACCGGCACCTTGGCCTGCTCGACGATGAGGCGGATGTTCACCCGGTTCTGGATGCCGAGGCCCGAGCCGATCGGCGCCCCCAGAGGCATCAAGGCGACCGCGCCGGCCTCTTCGATCTTGCGGGCGTAGACGGGATCGTCCGAGGCGTAGACCATCACGTCGAAGCCTTCCTTCACCAGCAGCTTCAGCGCCCGGAGCGTCTCCTCCATGTCGGGGTAGAGGGTCTTGGGATCGGACAGCACCTCGAGCTTCACCAGCGTCCAGCCGCCCGCCTCGCGCGCCAGGCGCAGGGTGCGCACCGCGTCCTCGCCGGTGAAGCAGCCCGCGGTGTTGGGCAGGTAGGTGAAGCGGTCGGGCTTCACGTAATCGACCAGCATGGGCTGGCTGGGGTCGGACAGGTTCACCCGCCGCACGGCGACGGTGACGATCTCGGCCCCCGCGGCCTCGGCCGCAGCAGCGTTGAGCGCATAGTCCTTGTATTTGCCGGTGCCCACGATCAGGCGCGAGCGGAAGGTCCGCCCCGCCACGGTCCAGACGTCTTCGGCGGCGGTCGCAGCCTGCACGGGTGCGTTCACGGCCTCAGCCTCCTCCGATGAAGTGCACGATCTCGATGCGGTCGCCTTCGCCCAGCGGGGTCGCCGGGTAGAGCGAGCGGGGCACGATCTCCAGGTTCAGCTCGACGGCCACCTTGCGCGGATCGAGTCCGAGGCTGGTCACCAGGGCCGCCACGTCCGGCCGCCCGTCGTACTCGCGCCCTTCGCCATTGATCACCAACCGCATCGCCTGCTTGTGACGCTTCAGCCACGGCGATACAAGTCCGCCTCCATTGCTGGCCGGGGCCGAATGCAGAATCCCAAGCCGATCTACGTCCTGAACGGGCCGTCGCTGAACCTTCTGGGAACGCGCGAGCCCCATATCTACGGGACGGCGACCCTGGACGACGTGCGCGCGCTCTGCGAGGCCAAGGCGGCCGAAGCGGGCTTCGCCGTCGTGTTCCGGCAATCGAATCACGAGGGCGCCCTGGTCGACTGGCTGCACGAGGCCAGGACCGAGGCTTCGGCGGTGGTGCTGAACGCGGCCGCCTACACCCACACGTCGGTGGCGATCCACGATGCGCTGAAGGCGCTGCAGATCCCGGTGGTCGAATGCCACCTGTCCAACCCGGCGGCGCGGGAGAGCTTTCGCGCCCATTCGTACGTTTCCCTGGCGGCCCGCGGCGTGATCGCCGGCTTCGGCCCCCTGAGCTATGAACTCGCGGTCGCCGCGGCGGCGCGGCTGGCTTCGGCCGGCGCGGACGTCCCGACCGCCAAGCCCTGAGGTACTGAATGACGACCCCTAAGGACCCGCAGGCGGCGACGCCGCAGCCGGAGCCGATCGACACGGACCTGGTGCGCGAGCTGGCCTCGATCCTGAACGACACCGAGCTGACCGAGATCGAGGTCGAGCGCGGCGACCTGCGCATCCGGGTGGCGCGCGAGACCCAGACCGCGATCGCGGCCGCGCCGGTCGTGGCGGCTCCCGCTCCCGCAGCGCCCCAGGCGGCGGCCGCCGACGCCCCTGCCGTCGCGCCCGCAGCGCCGGCGCCCGCGCGCGGCGAGACGGTCAAGTCGCCCATGGTCGGCACCGTCTACCTGTCGCCCCAACCGGGCGCGCCGCCCTTCATCAAGGTCGGCGACAAGGTGACCGAGGGGCAGACCCTGCTGATCGTCGAGGCCATGAAGACCATGAACCCGATCCCGTCGCCCCGCGCCGGCACGGTGATCGAGATCCTGGCCGCCGACGCCCAGCCGGTGGAGTTCGGCGAAGGCCTCCTGGTCCTCGAATAGGGGCGGGTTGTCGCGATGTTCGAAAAGATCCTGATCGCCAACCGGGGCGAGATCGCGCTCCGGGTCCACCGCGCCTGCAAGGAGATGGGAATCTCCACCGTGGCCGTGCACTCGGAGGCCGACGCCGCGGCCATGCACGTGCGCCTGGCCGACGAGAGCGTCTGCATCGGTCCGCCGCCGGCGGCCAAGAGCTACCTGAACATCCCCTCGATCATCGCGGCGGCCGAGATCACCGGCGCCCAGGCGATCCATCCGGGCTACGGCTTCCTGTCCGAGAACGCGCGCTTCGCCGAGATCGTGGGCGTGCACGGCCTGACCTTCATCGGCCCCAAGCCGGAGCATATCCGGATGATGGGCGACAAGATCACCGCCAAGAAGGCGGCGAAGGACGCCGGCATCCCGGTGGTCCCGGGCTCCGACGGCGCCATCGACGACCTGGACGAGGCCATGGCCGCCGCGGAGGCGATCGGCTTCCCGGTGCTGATCAAGGCCGCGGCCGGGGGCGGCGGTCGGGGCATGAAGGTCGCGCGCACCCGTGACGACCTGTTCGAGGCGATCTCCACAGCGCAGGGGGAGGCCAAGGCCGCCTTCGGCGACGGCAGCGTCTACCTGGAACGCTACCTCGGCCATCCGCGCCACATCGAAGTGCAGGTGGTCGCCGACAGCCACGGCAACGTCTGTCACCTGGGCGAGCGGGACTGCTCGCTGCAGCGCCGCCACCAGAAGATCCTGGAGGAGGCCCCCTCCCCGGTCATCGACGCCGCCGCCCGCGACAAGATCGGCACGACCGTGGTCGAGGCGATCCGCAAGATCGGCTACCTGGGCGTGGGCACCATCGAGTTCCTGTACGAGGACGGCGAGTTCTTCTTCATCGAGATGAACACCCGTCTGCAGGTGGAGCACCCGGTCACCGAGGCGATCACCGACATCGACCTGGTGCGCGAGCAGATCCGCATCGCCGCCGGCCTTCCCCTCTCCTTCACCCAGGAGGAGGTGTTCTTCGAAGGCCACGCCATCGAGTGCCGGATCAACGCCGAGAACCCCCGCACCTTCACCCCCTCGCCGGGGCAGGTGACCGACTTCCACGCGCCGGGCGGGCTGGGCGTGCGGCTCGATTCGGCGCTCTACGACGGCTACGTCATTCCGCCCTACTACGACAGCCTGGCCGGCAAGCTGATCGTCCACGGCCGCGACCGCGAGGAGGCGATCTCGCGCATGGCGCGGTGCCTGGACGAGATGGTGGTGGGCGGCATCGAAACCACCATCCCCCTGTTCCAGGATCTCCTGGCCGAGCCCGACATCCGCGCCGGCCGTTACGACATCCACTGGCTCGAGCGGTGGATCAAGGAGCACGGGTGAGGCGCGCCTCCCACCTCGCTCCCCCGTTTACGGGGGAGCTGTCGGGCGCAGCCCGACTGAGGGGGCCAGCCCACGTCAGCCGGCGGCAGGCTCCCTCCGTCTCGGCGCTGCGCGCCGATCCGCCTCCCCCGCTGCGCAGGGGAGGAAGGCGGGCCGTTACGCCCCAGGCGGGCTGAAGCCTCCCGTGTCCGCCTTCACCGCCGACGACCTGATCGCCTGCTACCGCCGCGGGGTGTTCCCGATGGCGGATTCGCGGGAGGATCCGCACCTCTATCTGGTGGAGCCGGAGCGGCGGGGCGTGATCCCCCTCGAGTGTTTCCACGTGGCCAAGCGGCTCGCCCGCACCGTGCGCGCCGACCGGTTCGAAGTGCGGATCGACACGGCCTTCGCCGCCGTGGTGGAAAGCTGCGCCGCGCCGCGCGACCCGCACGGCGACACCTGGATCAACCCGGCCATCGAGGCGCTGTACGGCGAGCTTTTCGCCCGGGGCGAAGCCCATAGCGTCGAGGCCTGGCGCGAGGGGCGGCTGGTCGGCGGGCTCTATGGGGTGAGCGTGGGGGCCGCCTTCTTCGGCGAGAGCATGTTCTCGACCGAGCGGGACGCCAGCAAGGTCGCCCTGGTCCACCTGGCCGCGCGGCTGCGCGCCGGCGGCTTCCGCCTGCTCGACGCCCAGTTCATGACCGAGCACCTGGCCCAGTTCGGCGCCGAGGAGATCAGCCGGCTGGAATACCGCCGCCGCCTGGCCGACGCGGTCGAGGCCGAAGCCGACTTCTACGCGCTGGGACCGGCCGCAGCCGGAGCCGCGGTCCTGCAGGCGATCAGCCACACGTCGTAGAGCGGATGCTCCACGGGGTGCAGGCTGGGCGAGTTGGCGAACATCCAGCCTCGATAGACCACCCGCACGGCCTGCCGGCCGATCGCCTCGGGCTGGGCCTGGATGTCGAGATGGGCGAAGGCGTCGTCGACGCCCTCGTCAGGAGCGGCGTGCTCGCAGGCGTGGACGGTGACCACCAGCCCCTTGTAGCGGACCGGCTCGCCCACCTTGGCCTCGAAGCGCAGGGTCTCGGCGGTGATCTTGTCGACCGCCTGCAGCACGGCGGAGTCGTAGCGGGCGCGCTTCTGCGGCTCGGCCTTCTTCACTTCCGGGGGCGGCAGCGGCTCGGCCGGCTGGGTCGCCTCCTCGGCGATCTCGGGCGGAGGCGCGGCTTCCTCGGGTGGCGGGGCCTCGCCGCCAAGCTGCACCGTGGGCGCCGGGCCGCCCGGCTGGCCGGCCTGGCCCGGCGCGGCGGCCGGAGGCGCATAGCCTACGCCCGGAACATAGCCCGGAGGCGGAGGCGGCGAGACGGCGTCCTGGGCCAGCACGAGGCCCACGCTGGCGGCGCAGGCCAGGGCGCCCAATCCGAGGATGGCGAAGTGGCGGGCTCGCATCGGCGTCGCCCTCCCCGCCTATTCCGGCCGCCAGGCCTGGTAGTCGCCGGTGGCGCGCTGGCGTTCCCCGCCGCGGGCGATGGAGCCCTTGGGACGGTAGGCGAGCGGCGTGCCGGTCAGGTTGGGCAGGTGGTCCTGTTCCCAGGCCCGGCGCTTCACCGGCGCCTTCGTCGGCGGCTCGTCCCAGGTGTAGTGCAGCCAGCCGTGCCATTCGGCCGGCACCGAGGAGGCCTCGGCGTAGCCGTTGTAGATCACCCAGCGGCGCTTGCGGCCGTCGTAGGAATCCTTGGCGTCCTTGGCTTCGTAGTAGCGGTTGCCGAAGTCGTCCTTGCCGACGAACACGCCGCGACGGCCGATGGTGAACAAGGTGCCGACGGTGGCGCCGTTCCACCAGGTGAAGATTGTCTTGAGCACGAGAGACCCGGGCAGCGATGACGACTCGAAAAGCCCCGGGGAAGCAGCCTTCCCGAGGGCGGCCGGACTATAGGGCCGGCGCCCGGCACGGTCCAGCGGCCTGAACCCCGCATGCAAGTCAGGGCCGCCTCCGCGGGCGGCCCTGCTCCAGTGGATGTCCGGTGCAGCCGGCTTAGTTGGCCCCGGACGGATAGGTCGGCTGGGTGGTCGATCCCGACGCGCCCGTGGAGGGGCTGGAGGGCGTCGTCGCGCCGGAAGTCGAGCCCTCGCCGGAACGGGGCGTCCGCTTGCGGTTGTCGCGGTTCATCGCTCCCGAACGCGAGGTCGAGGTCGAGGCGCCCGAACTCGTGCTGGACTCGCCCGAGCCGGTGGCCGAGCCCGAACGGTCGTATCGGCCGGCGCTCGACGCGCCCGAACTGTCGCTGTTCGCGCCGGAAGTGCTCGAACTGCCGGAGGCGCTCGGACTGGTCGGATAGGCCTGGGAGTCGGACGGCCCGCCGGAGGCGCCCGGGACCGCATTCTGGCCGCCCACGCCTTGGGCCAGGGCCGTAGTCGTTGCAGCCAGCGCCAAGGCGGCCGCCGTCACAAGAAGTTTCCGCATACTCGGCTCTCCGTCTTCCCCCAGGCTCCCGACCCATGAACCGGACCTGACGGCGCAAGTTCCCCATATCAAACAGTATTTTTCTGAAATTCTACTTTTCGATCGCGAATTTATATTGACACAATTCACGGATTCCATTCACATTCCGGCCTCATTTCACTCCACGGCCGCTGACTCCAGGTCGTACGCCGGAACCTTCGCGCGGGGCTTCCCGAGCGGGACGGAGCGCGAAGGCGCCGTCCCGCGAATCGCAGATGTTGTGGACCCTTTGCTCCGGACCCACGACATCTATTGCCTTGCCCCGGCCCGCCCCCTAGCCTGCCGCGGTTAAGGACGATTGGGGTGGAAGGACGCGCATGCGCTTCGAGCGGCGTCTTCACGCAAGGTTGGCCGAACTGGAGGTCGGGCCGCGCGAGCTGGAGCGCGCGGACCGCATGGCCGACGTCCTGGCGCCCCAGGGCTGGACCTCCGCCCGGGTCGAGGCATGGCTGGACTGGGCGGACGATCTGCCCCAAGACCTTCCGTCCGGCGAATCGCCCCTGAGCCAGCCGAGTTCCTATGGAGACGTGCTGGCGGGCGGCCCGGCCCGCTACGCCGCGCGTTTGGCCGCCTGGGGATGGGCGCTCGGCCTGTTCGACCGGGCCGAGGACGCCGAAGCCTTCCGCGACGAGGCGGTCGCCAGCCTGCTGCTGGGCCTCGCCGCCCCGTCCTGCGGGCGCAAGGGCGGGCCGCGCACGCCGCCCCGGACTCCGACCGTGCCGCCGGCGCCGCCGCCCCGTGTCCTGGAGCTGTCCTCGACCGCCGGCCGCGAGGCGCTCGCGGCCGAGGTCGCCGCCATGCGCCGGGCCGCCGCGGCCCTTGCGGGCGCCCACGCCATCGAAGCGGCGCTGCAGGCGGTCGCCGACGCGATCGCCCGCTGCGACGGCGAGCGCGAGGCCTGCGCCGACCCGGCCCGCAACCCCGCCCTGGCCCGCGCCGTGCGGGCCGCCCTGGCCGTCGGGGCGGGCGAGGACCTGGTGCGCGACACCCTGACCCTCGCCGCTGCAGGCGCCCCCCGCAGCACGACGGCTCCGCCCGAAGCGGCCGAGCCGTCGCCGGTCGCCGCCTGGCTGCCGCGCGATGCGGCGGAGGAAGCGGTTCGTCAGGCCGCCCTGGCCGCATGGGAGCATCCGGGCCTGCGCATCGGCTTCTCCGCCCTGGACGCCCAGGCTTTGGCGCAGGACCGCTCGGCTGCGCGGGCCGCGGTTTCGGTGGAGCCGTTCCTGGCCGAGGACGGCTTCGACGCGGAGGGCTTCGCCGAACTGGTGCGGCTGTGGACCGTGGCGCTGGAGATCGAGGCCGCCGCCGGCTTCTCCGCGGACGAAGGCGAGGCTGCGGTCCGCTACGCCGAACGGCGCCTCGGGCTGGGCTTGGCCGGGCTGCACGAGGCGCTGGTGAGCGCGGGCCTGCCCTACGCCTCCGAAGGCGGGCGGGACCTGGCGTCGTCGCTGGCCGCCTTCGCCTCGGGCGTCGCCCTGTGCGCCTCGGCCGAAATGGCCGCGCTGGTCGGCCCCTGCCCCGCCTTCGCCCGGGAGCGCGAGGCGGCCGTCGCCGCGCTGCGGGCGCGGGCCGCCGCCGCGCGGTCGCTTTCCGGCGAGATCGCCGCCGCCGCCGCGGAACTGCTGGACCGGGCGGTCGACGAGGCCGAGGCGCGGGGATTGCACAATCTGGCCGTCGCCGCCCTGTTCGAGGACGCCGAGCTGTCGCTGCGGCTGGGGGGCCTCTCCACCGGCGCCGCCCCTTGGTCCGGTCCGGTCGGGGTGGCCGAGACCGAGGACGGCGCGCTCTTCCCCGTGCTGACCGCCGCCGCCTCCCGCGGGCTGGCGCGGCTGGGGCTGGACCGGGAGGCGGCCAGGCTGCAGACGCTGGGCGCGCGCACGCTGGAAGGGGCGGAGGGCGTCGACGCCGCCGCCCTGCACGCCCACGGCTTCACCCCGCACGAGATCGCCGCCGTCGAGGGGGCGCTCTTGACCGCTCGCTCGCTCGGAGAGGCCTTCTCGCCCACGGTGCTGGGCGAGGGCTTCGTGCGCGACGTGCTGGGCGCCGACGCGGCGGCCATGGCCGAGCCGGCCTTCGACACCTTGGCCTTCGCCGGTTTCACCCCGGCGGCCATCGCGGCGGCCGAACGCCACGCCTTGGGGACCGGCCGGCTCGACGGCGCGGCGTTCGAGGGGCCGGACCAGATCGGCCTGGCCGAGCGGATGGCGATGACCGCGGCGGTTGAGCGCTTCGCCTGCGCGGCGACGGCCATGCCCCTGCCCGTCCGCGGCGACCGCCCCCCCGGCGAGGCCGCCGCCCTGGTCTCGGCGGCGGCGAAGATCGGCGTGCGGGCGATCCGCATCGTGCGCGGCCCCGAGCGCGCGCTGCTTGTGCTGCCCGCCGAGCCGGAGCCCGCCCGCGAGCGGGCCGCCGCTCCGCCCCCGCAGCCGGAGCGTATCGTCGAGCGGATCGTGGAGGTCGAGCGCCCGCCCACCCGGCGCAAGCTGCCCGACCGCCGCAAGGGCTACATCCAGAAGTCCACCGTCGGCGGCCACAAGGTCTATCTGCACACCGGCGAGTACGACGACGGCGAGCTGGGCGAGATCTTCATCGACATGCACAAGGAAGGCGCCGCCTTCCGGTCGCTGATGAACAACTTCGCCATCGCGATCTCCATCGGCCTGCAATACGGCGTGCCGCTGGACGAGTTCGTGGACGCCTTCGTCTACACCCGCTTCGAGCCGGCCGGGCCGGTCACCGGCAACGACACCATCCGCTCGGCGACCTCGATCCTGGACTACATCTTCCGCGAGCTCGGGGTCTCGTACCTGGACCGCCAGGATCTGGCCGACCCCGGGGAGCTGAACGCCGACGGACTGGGCCGGGGCGCGCTTGAAGGCGTGGGCGAGCACGCCGAGCCCCAGCCGCAGCCGGCCTCGCGCTTCATCTCCAAGGGCTTCTCCCGCGGCGCGGCGCCCGACAACCTGCTGTTCCTGCCGACCGCCCGACCGCGCGCCGCGGCCGATGCGCCCGAGGCGGCGGTGCTGGACGTCTGCCCCGACTGCGGCGAGTTCGCCCTGACCCGCCGCGCGGGCCGCTTCGTCTGCGAAGCCTGCGGCGAGAATTCGGGCGCGGCGGGATAGGCCGCCAACCCTCGCCGTTCGCGGGTTCCGGAGCGCGCCGCCCTTCGCTAGCCTGTTGGCCGGGGGCCAACTGCCGCGCGAGGGTGGATGGATAAACCAGGCGAGGTCTTCAGCACCGACGTTCCGGCGCGGCTGGACCGTCTGCCGTTCAGCCGGTTCCACTGGCTGGTCGTCGCCGCCCTGGGGATCACGTGGATCCTCGACGGGCTGGAGGTGACCCTGGCCGGCTCCCTCGCCCCCGCCATCGGCGGGACCCTGCATCTGGACCCGCGTCAGGTCGGCCTGACCGGCAGCGCCTATATCCTCGGCGCCGTGCTGGGCGCGCTGCTGTTCGGACGGCTGACCGACACCTTCGGGCGGCGACAGCTCTTCACGATCACCGTGGCCGTCTATCTGACCGCGACCATCGCCAGCGGCTTCTCCTGGGATTTCTGGTCGTTCGCCTTCTTCCGGTTCCTGACCGGCGCCGGGATCGGCGGCGAGTACGGCGCGGTCAACTCCGCGATCCAGGAGCTCATCCCCGCCCGCTGGCGCGGCTATACCGATTTGGCGGTCAACGGCAGCTTCTGGCTGGGGGCCGCGCTCGGGGCGGTCGGGTCGCTGGTGGTGCTCGACCCCGCCGTGATCGATCAGGACCTGGGTTGGCGGCTGGCCTTCGTGATCGGCGGGAGCATCGCGCTGATCGTGATCTGGATCCGGCGATACATCCCCGAGAGCCCGCGCTGGCTCATCACCCACGGCCGGCCCGAGGAGGCCGAGGCGATCACGCGGCGGATCGAGACCGACGTCGCCCTCCACACCGGCCGGCTGCCCGACCCCGGCCCCCTTCCCGCGCTTCGCTTCGTCCGCCGCCGCCGGACCCGTTGGGGAGAGATCGGCCTCACGCTGGCCCGCGAGCACCCGCGCCGGACGTTCCTGGGGCTCGTGCTGATGGCGACCCAGGCGTTCTGCTACAACGCCATCTTCTTCAGCTATGCGCTGATCCTGACGAAGTTCTACGGGACCCGTCCGGCGAGCATCGGCTGGTTCATGCTGCCGTTCGCAGCCGGCAACTTCCTCGGCCCGCTCTTGCTCGGGCGCCTGTTCGACACCGTGGGGCGTCGGAGAATGATCTCGGCGACCTATGGTCTGGCCGGCGCGCTGCTCTGCCTCACCGCGGGGGCGTTCAACCTGGGATGGCTGACGGCGGAGAGCCAGACCGCCGCCTGGATGCTGATCTTCTTCTTCGCCTCGGCCGGGGCGAGCGCCGCCTACCTGACCGTGGGCGAGCTGTTCCCGCTGGAAACCCGGGCCATCACCATCTCGCTCTTCTACGCGGCCGGCACCCTTCTGGGCGGCGTCGCCGGTCCCGCCGTCTTCGGCGCCCTGATCGTCACCGGGGAGCGATGGCAGATCGCGCTCGGCTATCTTCTGGGCGGCGGGCTGATGCTGTTCGGGGCCGCGGTCGCCTATGCGCTGTGCGTGCCGGCCGAAGGAAAGTCGCTGGAGAGCGTCGCCCGCCCCCTGTCGCTGGCCCCGGCCGAGGACGAAGCCCGCGAGCGCCGGAAGGTGCAGGCGGGCGATTTCAGCTAAGGAATTGATTTCTATGGCACAAGGCGGGACGCAGCTGTTTGCGCCCAGGCCGGGCGCCGCTCCGCCCCTTTTGGGTCTACTCTGCCCCGTAGTCGACGGGGTCGTCCCGCTTGGGCTCGACGCAGGAGCGGATCGGAGCCTCTCGACGGATCGGCCGCCGACACCGGCCGGAGAGACGCTGCCGGAATCCGCGCGCTTCCAACGAGCGGTGACCGCGCCGGCGGAGCAACGCGTCATTGGAGGACGACATGGACGGGGCGGCTGAAACCACGAACGGGGGCAAGTGCCCCGTGGCGCGGCGCGTCGGCAGGAGCAACCGCGACTGGTGGCCGGAGGCTTTGAGCCTGCAGCCGCTCAGGCAGCCGTCGCCGCGCTCCAACCCCATGGGCGAAGCGTTCGACTACGCCAAGGAGTTCGAGAGCCTCGACCTCGACGCGGTGATCGCCGACCTGCACGCCCTGATGACCGACTCCCAGGACTGGTGGCCGGCCGATTTCGGCCATTACGGCGGCCTGTTCATCCGCATGGCGTGGCACAGCGCGGGCACCTACCGCATCGCCGACGGCCGCGGCGGCGCCGGCGGCGGCCAGCAGCGCTTCGCCCCGCTCAACAGCTGGCCGGACAACGCCAACCTCGACAAGGCGCGACGCCTGCTCTGGCCGATCAAGCAGAAGTACGGCCGCAAGATCTCGTGGGCCGACCTCTTCATCCTGACCGGCAACGTCGCCCTGGAGTCGATGGGCTTCAAGACCTTCGGCTTCGCCGGAGGACGCGCCGACACCTGGGAGCCCGAGGAGCTCTACTGGGGCCCCGAGGGGACGTGGCTGGGCGACGAGCGCTACAGCGGCGAGCGCCAGCTGCAGAACCCGCTGGGCGCGGTGCAGATGGGCCTCATCTACGTCAATCCGGAGGGGCCGAACGGCAAGCCCGACCCCATCGCGGCGGCCCACGACATCCGCGAGACCTTCGGCCGGATGGCGATGAACGACGAGGAGACGGTGGCGCTGATCGCGGGCGGGCACACCTTCGGCAAGACCCACGGGGCCGGCGATCCCTCGTTCATGGGCCCGGAGCCGGAAGGCGCCGTGATCGAGGATCAGGGCCTCGGCTGGAGGAGCAAGCACGGCACGGGCTTCGGAGCCGACGCCATCACCGGCGGCCCCGAGGTGATCTGGAGCCAGACCCCGACGCGGTGGAGCAACTCCTTCTTCGACAACCTCTTCAGGTTCGAATGGGAGCCGACCAAGAGCCCGGCCGG
>Ga0164243_10007431_pt1 | contig 16366 bp, 17 predicted proteins | sample OricompcompostOP_FD_108781 | JGI IMG/M metagenome (GOLD analysis project Ga0164243, IMG submission 108781) | Organic Plus compost microbial communities from Emeryville, California, USA - Original compost - Organic plus compost (OP) | ecosystem: Engineered > Solid waste > Mixed feedstock >...
AAATCATCCGGCCAGAGGAGCTGCTTCCAGTAAAATTCCCAAGTTCCGCTCAGTTCGATGGATCCGTCGCTTCTAAAGTCCCATCCGGAGAGCTGCATTTCGCCGTTCTTCACAGTCAGCGAAGACGAAGCGGAGATTACCGCCGGATTCCAGGCTGCAGTGAAGACCAGCACAGCAAAGACGGCAGCCCTGATGCGGCGACGCCAACTCATGCACGAAACGAAGAGGCGTCCAAGTAAATTTCGTCGCCGAGTCTGGCGTCTCCAAGCAATGACAAACGATGCTTCGATGTGAAATCTCTAGGTTCGTAACTGTTAGGCGCTTTGGTGGAGGACAGCAGTTTGAGCCGGATATACGTTTCAGCTAACAATTTGCTGCAAAAAAAGTCGCGGAATGAAGAAGTTATCCCGAACTTTCCCTCTATAATTTCCCAATACATTCTTTTCTTGTCGGGAAAAACTGCACCATGCACTTCTCCAATGAAGCGATCGAGCATAGCCTGCATCTCCGGTGTACGATCAGCTTGAAGCTGACGGATTGCGAAAATCGAGTCATAATGGTTCCCGACGTCCGTAGACAGGCGGTCACGAAGCTTAACGAGCTGGGGACCGGATTTCTTGACATGCAGCCAAGTATCCTCCAGATTATCCAGTGATGTGGATTCCCACAGCAGCGCTTCACCGTCCGGCGCCCTGACCACCATCGCCACGTGCGACCATGGACAATGCTCCAGCTCTTCGATCCGCTGACTGCCTTTGGCGACGCCGTGTGCCAGCAGAATATCCCCCGTTTGCAGCTTAGGTTCAATTTCTTGATAAGTAACCGTTAACAATTTCATCCAGCCCCCCTGCCGGTATATGAAATACCTAATTTTTTCCTTCCATGTTTATAGTAAACCCAGCCTGACAATTGTCAATAACTTGATAGAACCGGGTGTTACCATTACTCCAGAAAGCTTCGCAGAGGACGTGAACACGCAGCAAAAAAGCCGCCTGCTAGAGGTGGCTTCGTTGTCTAGATTAAACTCAGGACATTTCCCGAATACGCTGCTCCGCATCACGGATTACGCGTGCCATATTCGCGGTCATCATGTTATCGGCTTGATCGAAACCGATGTATTCATAACCGTCTACCTCCGGCTTCGCTTGACCGCTGTATCGGTCAATAAACGTAGAGGTACAGGCCATTTCCTCTATCAGGGGGAGAGATTCCGTCTCCCATAAGAAAAGATGAAGGTTTTTGGCTCGGTTATACGGGAACACGCCTAAATCCTTGATTTGATCCGGTAGTATGTTAAGTCCGCTTTCTTCCCGGACTTCCCGGCATGCGGTCTGCTCCGGTGTCTCTCCCTCCTCTGGCATACCTTTTGGCAGATCGTAAAACGTATTGCCCGTAGAATGGCAGGCGAGGAATACGGTACGGTTCGTGATGATGACTCCGACAGATGTTGCAGGCATATCGGCATGTTCCTTTCCTGGCATGGATCATTTATTTTATCCATACGATGCTTCTGTATAAATATCTATTCTTACCGTTTCTGAGTGATTATTATCGTTTTTCAAATCCCCGCAAAGTTCATTCTCATTGCGTTCATCCAATCCGCAAGTACGCCCCTTGCCCGATGCAGCCTTGCCCTGACGGCGCCTTCCGAAATTTCTAGAATTTCCGCGATTTGCTTGACCGACAGGTCCTGATAATAAAACAAATGCACAACCAGTCTTAGCGTATCGTTTAACCGGTCAACAGCCTCCTGCAGGTCGCTCGTTTGATGATCAGCGCCATGAGCAGTGAGAGGGTAGTTCGTTTCGGGCAGCTCACCCATCACGATGGTTCGTTTTCGGAGTCGCAGCACTTGATTGCATTCGTTGATCAAAATCCGGATGATCCAAGTATTGAAAAATTCCGGCTTCTTCAACGTATTTAACGACTTATATGCCTTAAGCAGCGTTTCCTGGATGGCATCCGCACAATCCTCGTCACGCTTCACAATAGACTTGGCCAAGCCGTACAGCCGTGATTCCAGTTGGCGTATAAGCTTGACGAAAGTATCGAGATCGCCCTCTTGAGCTTTTTTGACTTCCACTACTATATCCAGCAAGTTGTTTTTCTCTCCTTTTCAAGCACCATCATTAAGATGGACCGGCCGCATAAAGCGTGATTTGGATTTGACACAAATGTTGTAGGCCGATAAGATAATTGTAATGTGACCATCGAGTTTTTACAAGAACCTTATGGTCATTCCCGTAACCGCACATCGCGTTCGAAACGTAATCTGAGCTAGACATGAGTAGTGATTGAGCGCCAACGAAGGAGGCGGCACGAATGAGTGTGCTGAAGGAGAAAATTTTGGAGTCGGCAATCCGGCTTTTTGCGGAAAAAGGTTACCAGGCGACGTCCATACAGGATATTGCCGACGATTGCAGCATCGCCAAAGGCTCGCTGTACAAGCATTTCAGTTCGAAAGAGGAACTGTACATCAGCATATTGGAGAAGCGTCAGCAGGACATGATCGATGCAGTTGACCGGATCCGGAAAATGCAGCTGCCGACAAAAGAAACCTACCTGGAGGAGCTTGCCTATCAATTCGATTTTTATGTGGAGCACGGGTACTATATTTCGCGTGACCATAACGAGCTGCCTCCGGTCAATAACGATAAAATCGAAAACGTGCTGAACGGCATGAGAAGGAGCATGTTCCTGTACTACCAAGATATTCTGCTCCGCCGGTACGGGCCTGGCATCGAGGAGTGGAAGTGGGATGCCACTGCAATGCTGAGCGGTCTAATTCGAGAGTATACCTTTCACCTTTTGTTCGGTTATTTGCCTATCGACAAAAAAAGATTAGCGGTGTTCATCGCAGATCGGATGGACGATCTAATGGAGGGGTTGGCAAGACGGCCGGCTCCCTCCCTGCTTACCGACGAGCTCATGACGGAATATTCCCAAATCGATCTCAAGGGCCTGTTTGCATCCCGCGAAGGGAGAAAAGATGCGCTGATCCAAAAAATAGCGTCGATCATTCCGGATATCGCCGTACCGAACCAGAGAAAGAATGAACTGGCGGAAGTCGCCGCCATGCTTCGGGAAGAATCCGCGAAGGACCAGCCGAGACGTTTTCTGCAGCTTGCGCTCCTTCACGATTTAGAATCGGAAAGCGAACTTTCCTTTTATGCGAAGCAGCTTCTCCCTTTGATTTAAGCTATAAATCCAATAAATATTAAATAAAAAAATCCATAACTTGAAACATTTTCATATTTAGCGTCGTCTAGTACATGAATACCTAAACCATTTGGAACCAAGACACAGGAGGGAAAACAACAAATGAAAAAATGGAGTTCTGTCACCTTATCGGCCGCCGCCCTTTCGCTGCTGCTGTCTGCTGCCCCGATCTATGCGGCACCCCAATCCATGCCTGCTGAAGCGCAAATCGAAGCATCTTCCGTAAGCTTGGATCCTGCAGTTGAAGCTCAATTGACAAAAGTTCTGAACAAACTCTCAGGCAGCACCAAGATCCAATTTACGAGCGTGGATAAGGATGCAAACGGCCAGCCCCTGTTTATTTACGGAAAACTCAGCGGTCAAATCGATGCCGAGTTTAACCAGCAGTATAATCCGGCAAAGAAACGGGTGGAATCGACCAGCATCATCTATAAATCTTCGAATACCAATGCGGTTATCGGTGCAGCCCTGGCCAATAAAACGGCTGCCTTCTTGAAAACCTATGACACGGATCACAAGTTCAAAACAGAAGCCATCTGGCGTGTTTATTCCCCTTACCAGGATAATGCTCCCCGAAATTATTGGGTTCTCTGGGGGAACAACCAGAGCCTGTACATCGATCTGGATCAAGGGAACCAAATATCGGCCAGCATGACTTATTCATTAGCCTCCGTCAAAGCACAGCTTGCCAATAAAGCGAATCAGTCCCTGAAGACGCTGGGCATCAGCCTCACCAAACCGTTCGATTATGTGCTGCGTGAAAAAACCGGGGACAAGAAATTTGTCTGGAACTTCCGGGACGATGAGGATAACAATCACGTCGTCATCGGGGCAAAAACCGGTAAGGTCTGGGAGATCCAAAATTTACTCGGCCAGGATTGGACGAGCGACCAGGACTTCGCCAAATCCTTTGCCAAGCCCGTTCTCAGCAAAAACCAGGCCCTTTCCGCGATCAAGCCCAAAGCCAAAGCTGTGTTCGGGATTCAAATGAAAGGCTACTCGGTGCAGATCAAGAAGAACGAATACATTTTTACAAAGAAAGGCGCAGCCACCATTACCGGTAAGATTAATAAAAAAGGAAAGTTTTATTTCCTTCAGATGACACCGGTGAACGGCATTAGAAACTGATCTCCGGCAGGAGCCTTAGGGCTCCTTTTTTGCTGCCAGAGAACGGAAGAGCCCGAACGGAACATGCTCAGGTCAAAATATCCTAACAGGGACGTCCATCCCCCTTACCTGTTTGGCGCAATCCGCCGCGCACACTGATGACCGATCCACACGACAGGCAGCACGGTAGCAGCACCAACGGGGATGCTCCAGGCGAGGTCTGAGCCATATACCAAGCCTGCATCCAGCAGGCGGTAAAATAAGTACATTGAATACGGCAGTGTAACCAGCACCGCGGTCACCACGCCAGGCGTATATCTCCGAAGGTATATACTCTGCCCCACATGCGTAAATACATGGATAAGCATAATCGTATTAAACCCTGTAAACAAAAGCATCCAGCGATGCTCGGCGGCTAAATATGTAAAAGGGATAAACAAGATAAACTCGAAAAATACGGGTACGGCAAACTGGGAACCGGTGATATTGGAAAAATCTTTGAGAATCCGCCCCGCTCCCTTAGGGACGATCCGGCTGAGCTGATCATAATTTCGCCTCATCCAGCCTTCCACCGTAATGATTTCTTCAAAATCGTGAATCATAAATGCAGCAAGAAACAACCAAATGAGCGAATGGATACTCACTGCTTCGTCGATAGCTTCTAACATGCAAGCTTCTCCCCCGTTTCTGCCAAAGTCTCGCTAAATATATTATCGGGCCAGGCGGGAAAATGCTCAAGCATCGCATCGTTTTCCAAGCCTCTGATGCGAAGGGCAATGCTAAACAGCCGCCCTTTCGGGCGGCTGTTTAGCATACTCGCTCTATTCGCTTGTATTCGCTTTTTGATTGTTTTTAAGCCTACAGTTGTGCAGCGATTTTATATGCCGTTTGCTCGCCGTTAGCGATACAATCCGGAATGCCGACGCCATAATAGGAACATCCGGCCAGATAGATGTTCGGGAACCGCTCGGCCATTTTCTGTTCAAGCTCCTTGACGATGCTGTGGTGCTTGATATGATAATTTGGCATCACGTTATGCCACTTCGTGACCTCGTGGGTGACCGGCTCGCCGGTAATCCCCAGGCTCTTACGGATATCTTCCAGCGCAACGTTCAGCAGCTCTCTCTCGCTTAACTGAACCAGCTCATCGTAGCGTGGATTGCTGCTTTTGTAAAAGAGTCTGACGAGCAGCTTACGTTCACGGGAGGTATGCTCCCACTTCCGGCTTGTCCATGTGCAGGCATTGCACGTAATGTCGCTGCCTTCGGCAGTAATAAAGCCCGTGCCGTCTGCAGGCAGCTCGGCATCCGGAAGATCGAAACCGACGTAAACGCTGATCATGGAGCTGTTCTTCAGCTGATTGAATTCTTGATCCAATACCGGATCCGCAAGCAGCTGCTGCGCCGCATAGTGCATCGTGCCGAGCACCACATAGTCAGCCTCAATCACGCGGCCGTCCGCCAGCGTCACCGCATAACGGCTTCCATCCTTGGCCACGGATTCGGCCCGTACCCCCTTCACGATCTCCGTTCCGGTCAGCTGCTGCTCTAAGGCATCAATCAACGCGGAAACACCGTTTTGGAAGGACATGAACTTTTTTTGCCCGCCGCTTTGAAATTTTGCGCGATTTTCGGACAGCCCTTTGATCAGGCTTCCGTATTCGTTTTTATAATCGATCAAGTAAGGCAGCGTTGATGCGATCGTCAAATCGCTCAGTTTGCCTGAATAAACGCCTGACAAGACGGGCGCGATCTGCTTCTCCACGAACTCCTTTCCAAGAAAGGCTTCCAGAAACGCACCGACCGAATCATTTTTTGTGAAATGCTCATTGGGGGTATACAGGTCTTTCAGGGCTTCCACCTTGCCCTCCGCGGATACCAGCTCGGTTGTGGCAAGCGATTCGATGCTGGTCGGAATTCCAAAGACGGCATCCTTCGGTATCTGCTTCAGCCTGCCGTCCGTATAGATGTAGGAAATACCCGTCGCATTATAGACGACCTGATCCGCCAGGTTCAGTTCCTGAATCAGCGGAGCCACATTCGTTTTCCGGGTCACGATCGAATCGGCGCCGGATTCCATCGTAAAACCGCCGTCGTATACGGTCCGCATTTTTCCGCCCAGCGTCGGTTCCGCTTCAACGAGAATGATATTCGCCGGCTCCGTCTGCCCGCTGTATTGATTTAAGGTCCGGCGCAAATAATACGCGGCCGACAACCCCGTAATCCCCCCGCCGATAATGACGACTGTTTTCAAGACGCTTCACTCCTGCTTCCAAGATGACTGCATGTTCAACCTTCCCGTAAATTATAACATAGTGCTTCATACCCGGACTTCCTCATTCGTGACGTTAATCGTACAAAAAAACCGCGGGATCCCGCGGAGATTTTCACCTGCTTGATATTATTTATGCTTAGCCTTCTTCTTAAAACGGTCACGTTCCGTATCAATATCGCCGTCCTTTTGATTGCTCTGAACGACCCCGTAAGCGACATAACTGAGCATCCCCATAAAGACGCCGGTGCCCACAACGATATAAATCATCGTAAAAATTTTGCCGAGTCCCGTCTTGGGCATGAAGTCCGGATGACCCACCGTACTCAGCGTCGTGATACAGAAATACAGCGCGTCTATGACAGCTAAGTTTTCTTCCGTAGTATAAAAAATCGTGCCAGAAACCAGCAGCAGAACAATCAAGACAAAGAAAACCTGGAAATTTTTCAGTTTAAACGCATGAAACAGTCCGGTCAGCAGCCGTTTCAAGGTCAAGACAAAGGATATCATGGTTGTTCCGCCTTGTCATAGATATTGGTAAATGAGTCCGCGTTCGGGTGGTGATTCTCCCTTAATATTCCCCTTTTTCCATCCAATAAACCGTGACTTGAGCACGAACTTTGGGGTAGCGTTTTTTACTTTGGCTTAACCTAACGCAGGAGATTTTCACGACCATGGGTCCGGAAAATCATTTATAATGAAAAAGACCTAAAAAGAGAAGGCTCGTAGGAAGGGAGTTATGTTATGAAACATTTAGCTGTGTATTGCGGATCAAGTTACGGTGCGTCACCGGCGTATCGGGAAGCGGCAGTCGAGCTGGGCAAAGAAATGGTACGCCGCGGGTTAACCCTCGTTTATGGGGGATCCAGCGTAGGGATCATGGGCGTACTGGCCGATACAGTCATTGCTGAAGGCGGGCAGACCATCGGCGTCATTCCACAGGTGCTGGTAGACCGGGAAATTTCGCATCAAGGGTTGACCGAGCTTCACGTGGTCGGCACGATGCATGACCGGAAGTTTAAAATGGCGGAGCTCGCCGACGCATTCCTCGCGCTTCCGGGTGGACCGGGCACGATGGAGGAGTTTTTCGAGGCGTTCACGTGGGCCCAGATCGGCATTCACCGCAAGCCCATTGGCATGCTGAACGTGAATCGTTATTACGATCCGATGATCTCCCTGTTTGAGCATATGGTACGGGAACAGTTCATGCAGCCGCAGTACCAATCTATGGCCATCATTGAGCCAAATGTGTCTGTATTGCTGGACATGATGAGTAAATATGAAGCCCCTGCCGTTAAAAGTTACGTTAAATAAGCCTTAACATACAGACAGCCGCAGTCCGGAGACTGCGGCTGTTGTTCAAGTGGCAACCCGGGTAATGGACCCCAGGCTCGATCACGTAAAATGACTAGTATCGTCTTTGGTTAAGCGGGGTATCCACTTTGCTTTGGAGATGTGCCAAGCGGACCATAATGGTCGCCGCTTCAGCCTTGGTGACCGGCTTCGCCGGGTCGAATTTGCCCCCCGCGGCGTCCATCAGTCCGAGCTTCAGCATAAGCGCAACAGCGCCTTTGTCCTGGATCGCATTCGCGTCGGAGAGGGACAACGCCTGTGCATCCTGCTGGAAGAACTTGGACAGGCGGTTGTAATGCAGAGCCGTGGTCAGGCTGGTGGCCACCGCTTCACGGGTCAGCTTCTGCTCCGGATGCAGCTCCGAGGATTTCACGTCTTTCAGCCAGCCTTTATCCATGAACAGCTGTACCGCTCCCGCGATCGGACTGTCGGCTGGAACGTCGGTGAAGACTGGTTGATACTGGCCCCCATAATAGCCTTGATCCGGGTAAACCCCTTTTGCCATCATTTGGATCCAGTCCCCCAAAGTCAGCTCCGCATCGGGATGGAGCAAGCCATCTTCACCAGGCGACAACACGCGGTATTCGAGCAGCGTCGCCAAATCCTTGCTTGCCGCGTGGTTTGCCGCATCGCTCGGAAGCGCAGCGCTCTTGTCCTTATTCGAAACAGGCAGCAGACTTGATGCTTCGGTTTTCCCTGTAACCCCATCGATATATCCTACGTTCCGGTCTCCGTTCAGCGTTGGAACATACGCCAATCGAACCGTCGGTTCCACGTACGTGTTATCCACAGGGTAGCCGCCGCTGCTGATGTACCGCAGCTCCACGCTGAGATCGTCCAGCAGGCGCTGCTGTGCGTCTTTCGCATCAACTTTTGCTGTCAGGGTATCTAACGCTTTGATATCCTTATCCGACAGGTAGGTATCCGCATTGTAGCTTAGCAGCTTGCCGCTGCCGTCAATGGAGACGCTCACCGTCATTCCGTTAACAGGCAAGTCCTTGTAGAAACGCTGGAACACAAATTGATAAACCGTCTTTGTTGCCGTATTCAACGTTTTGGCATCTGACAGCTTCAAAGCTTCGGCGGCATTCGGATAATGGGCCAGCACCAGCTCAATGGCTTTCGCTTGTGCCTGGGCTTCTGTCACGGACGGAGCGGTAGCTTTGGCCGGTTCGGCATCCGGATACTGGAACTGATGGTAGCTCAGCAGCTGCCCTGTGTCGGCGTCCACGTACGCGTACTTGCTGTCATCGCGGTTTATTCCGGCAGTTCTTTTGTTCCAGTTCAAGCTCCAAACTTGCTTACCGGTGCCGCCCCAATAATTGCTGAGATTGGATTGTACCTGGTAATCCGGGCCCGGGGCAATGCCTTGAAGCCGCTGCAGCACTTCGTCCGAGGTCAGCTGCCCGCCTTTGTTCGGGGTGAACAATTTACCGGAAGCCTTTAAAGCGGTGTAGCTAACCGCTTGGCTTGGGCCTTCCAAATCCTTGCCAAAAATGGTGTCGATCCGCTTCCCTGAATTGGCATCCATCGGCTCCAATGTCCGGTCTGGAACATAACCGATCTTCCATTCCCGGTTGGCGGACGTATCGTACAGCGAGGTGGACGGTATGTATGCCAGCGTTACGGACAAGCCCTGCTCAAGTCTCTTCTCCGCATCTTCCTTGCTGATGGTGGCTTTGGCCGCTGGATAATCCCCCTGGTAAGTATTGCGGTTAAAGCGGACGATATTTCCGTTGCCGTCCACGTCCAGGCTCACAGACTCATTGTCGGCAGGAATCCCATTGACGTCAATCGTGTAAGAAAATGAATACTGAACCGGTCCGAACAACGCCTTGTTGGATGAATAGAGGTTCTGGTTTGACGGTTTCATCGTACCTGCTTTAATAGAAGGAGCCGCTTTGGGTATAAACGCCTCGGCGATTTTCTGAGCTTCCTGCTCGGAAACCGCCGGCGGGTAATAGGCTGTGTTGGAATCGTCTAAAGGGTACATATATGGATAACTATAACTGAGAATATCTCCTGTAATCGCATCCACTTCGGTACTGAAGCCCATCGAGTGGTTCCCCTGTTGAATCGTCCAATTCTGCTCCCATACCTTCTTCGTGTTGGATGGGTACACGTTCTGCTCACCATAGGTTACTCCGTTCAGCTTTGCATCCTTCAATTCAGGAAACAAAGACCTGATACGCGATTCCGCTTGGGCTTTCGTAATTTTGGCGTCAGCCGGATTGAGTCCCTTCGAGGCTGTGGAGCCGCTGTCCTGGGACGCTGAAACTACGGAATCCTTCACAACGGAAGTCCCGCTGACTGTGTCTGCTGATGCCAACAAGGGCACCTGCAGCAGACTGAGTCCAAGTGTGCCTGCAAGCACTTTTTTGGCTACAGATGTGTTTCTTAAGCTCCTCTCCTTTGCCTGATTTTTTGGCATGCCCGCGGCATGTTGTTGTTCGTCCATCCTTCTTCCTCCCTGTTATACCAATATAAACCATTTTGATTATAACATGGGACGTTAGAGAATTGGCCTCCAATTTGGATTTTTCAGGAAAATTTTTGTGCCGCAGCATCTTGTGCTAAGCAGAAAGACCGTTTATGCTATAATCAGTTGAACCCCGGAAGCTTTGATTTGCCGTGAAGTTAGACCCGGTTTCCGGGCGAACATGATAACGATGGAGGAATCTACAGATGAAAAGAATGAAGACAATCGATTCCGGGAAGCCGCAAAAGGTTTCCAGCGATCCGGTTCTCGGGGGACGTAAATCCTGGAGCCGCAAACCGATGACACAGGTAGTCAGCAATAAGAAAGCAGAACAGCGCCGATCGTGGTGCCGAAAAGGCACGGACGACGGCGCTTTTTTAATAGGAAATCAGAAAGTATACATTTAGCGGATGAGTCGAACCATCCGGGGTGAAGCGGGATTAATAAGCCGTCCAGCCGGCGTCCGCTGTAATAACCGTACCGTTTACAAAGCTGGAATCGTCCGAGGCGAGGAACAAAGCGACCTTCGCGATTTCATCCGGCTTGCCGGTTCTTGGATTCACGCCCATGCCGGCCATCGCTTGCTGCACTCCAAGCGCATTCATATCCATACTAGGCGTATCGGACATAATGTTGGTCTCCACTCCGCCCGGGGCGATCGCGTTACAGCGAATGCCGAGCTTCGCGTACTGGTAGCCGACATTTTTGGTCAAACCAATCACGGCATGCTTGGACGCCGTATAAGCTGCCCCTGCCCGGGAGCCAAACAATCCGCCGACGGATGCCGTATTGACGATAACGCCTTTTCCCTGCTTGACCATAATTGGAAGCGCTTTGCGGATCGCCCGCATCGGGCCTGTCGTATTGACGGCGAAGACACGCTCCCACAGTTCGTCGGTCACTTCGGCCGCTGCCACCATTTTATCCATAATTCCCGCATTGTTGACCAGCACGTCCAGCGATCCGTACTGATTCACTGCGGTATCGATCATGTTCTGCACATCTTCTTCCTTGGCAACATTCGCGATGACCCCAACTGCGGTACCGCCCTGCTGCTGAATTTCCGCAACGACTTGGTCAAGAGAGGCCTGGGAGATATCAGCGAGAACCAGTTTGGCGCCTTCCTTAGCGAATAAAAGAGCCATTTCCTTTCCCATTCCTGATCCGGCACCTGTAATAACCGTTACTTTGTCTTGTAGCTTCATGACCAACCTACCTCCAACCTTTGAATTAGACAACACATTGTCTATAATCATTATAGCCCCCGTCCAATTTGGCGATCAAACGTCAATCTGGCCGAAAATGTCTATTTTACAGCGTTTTCAATATCATCTGGAGGATATTAGACATATGAACAAACGAGTCACCTACACCCAGCACTATCTATCCGAAGCTTTAATCAGCCTTATGGCGGAAAAGGACTATGCTTCGATCACCATCCGCAACATTGTTGAAAAAGCAGGAGTGAACCGTTCGACCTTCTATCTTCATTATTACGACAAGGATGACCTGCTGAACCAAACCGCATCCGGCATTCTTACGGCGCTTCGCAGCGCGATGCGCAATCCTTCCTATACCCATGAGTCGGCCAGGAAGGATTATGAGGAATCCGGTAAACCGATTTCTTCAGCCGTTGCCTTGTTTGAGCATATCCGTCAGCATGCGGCATTCTACACCATCATGATGAATGTCAAGGATTTCCCTGTCCAGCTGGACCAGGTGATCAAGAGCGAACTGCTCGCTTTCACCACAGACGCGCTCCAGGCTTCCTTCTCCTCCGGCGGGATGATGGGGCTCATCTATTATTGGCTGAACCATCAAATGCAAGAGACGGCTGAGGAGATGGCCCTATGGCTTACGCGTGCCGCGCTGTATCCGTTGAATCGGCCGGAGGCGTAACCCGCAGGACCGACCTTTTTCCCCTTCTGCACCCTTCTCAATGAATGCTAGCCGAATTTGATCACGAACCTATGAATCCAGTTTCTATAATCCATTTGCAGGGCTGCCGTGACTCTCAAGCGTCTAACGAATATGATGTCACTGGTCAACGGCAGTGAAGTGGATCGTGAGCAGCGCCCCCCGACTTAAGTCCAGTTTGAGACTGGTCCACGGGCCGTTTTGTTTGAACGCATGAAAGCATACACTGTTACTATAGCAGGTTCATTACATAAGCTTACCCACTTATAACATAAGCAAACTTTTTATAGAAACGAGGGCGGCTCTCTAGCGAAGCCCGAAATTAATCTAGGTAGAAGGTGAACAATCGTGCAAAAGAAGCGTGTACTCATATTATCCGAGGGATTCGGCAGCGGTCATACCCAAGCAGGTTATGCGCTGGCTGCTGGCATGAAGGAAATTCAACCCAATGTGCATACCAAGGTGATCGAGCTTGGCTCTTTTCTGAATCCTACCGTAGCTCCATGGATCTTGTCGGCCTACCGTCTCACGGTAAGCACCAATCCGGCCCTTGTCGGCATGCTTTATCGAAAACAGCATGACAAACCGCTGAAGCGTCTGACCGCTTTGGCGCTCCATAAATTGTTCTATAATCATACGGCTGATGTGATCCGTCAGTTGAGACCCGACCTCATCGTCTGCACCCATCCGATCCCCAGCGCAATCATCGGACGGCTGAAGGCTTCCGGACTGGACGTTCCGCTCTGCACGGTCATTACCGATTACGACGCACACGGCTCCTGGATGAACCGTCAGGTGGACCAGTTCCTCGTATCGACGGAATCCGTCCGACGGATTTTGTTGAAACGCGGGGTTCATCCAAACAGCGTGAACGTAACCGGCATCCCGGTCCATCCGACGTTTTGGACGAAGGAAGATAAAGCGGCGGTAAGGCGGAAGCTGAAGCTGAAAAACATGCCGACGGTCTTCATTATGGGCGGCGGCTGGGGATTGGTCGCAAACAAGGAGCTGTTCTACCAGCTCGCCCAATGGAAGGACCGCGTACAGCTCGTGTTCTGTGTCGGGAATAACCAGAAGCTTCTATCGAAGTTAAAGAGTTCGCCTGCATTCTCTCATCCGAATATCGTTGTGATCGGGCAGACGAAGGAAGTCAGCAAATGGATGGATGCCTCCGACCTGCTCATTACAAAGCCGGGCGGGATGACCTGTACCGAAGCGATGGCCAAAGGGCTGCCCATGCTGTTCTGTGAGTCCATTCCGGGCCAAGAGGAGAAAAACTGCGAATATTTTGTCAGCGGCGGCTATGGTGAAGTCCTGAGCCCGCTTGTCCTGGACCGGTGGCTGCATGCCATCAGCACCGGCGGAACGGCTGCTGCACCGCACGGCTTCCGCATGAGCCCGTACCATTCCGCTCCACGCGAGGTTTACCGGCCGGAACGGTGCGCGGAGGAGCTCGTAGAACTGCTGAACGCACGCACGGCCGGTTCAAGACCAGCGGAGCTGCGGCGCAGTCTCTGGGCCAGCATGTAACGCTGATCCGTGCTTACGATCTAAGAAAAACGTCTATCGACGTACCTTCAAAGAAGACAGACCGCGTTTAGCTGAAGTTTTTCTAGCGAGATCAGGAAGCAGAAGCTCTGAAACTTATACTTTCTGATCTCTTAAACAAAGAAGGAATGCGCTCATCAGCGCATTCCTTCTTTTTGCATGATACGGGTGAACCAGTCCCCCGGCCCTTCCCATTCCTAAATTTTATACGGATTGATGCTTTTTCTCTTGTGCATCTTCCGCCGCTGCCTGGACATGCTCCTGGTCTCTCTGAATCCGTTCCTCGACCAGCTGTACCGCCTGCTCAACCGACCCGATGGCAAGTACCGGTTCCTCATGGAAAGCTTCCCCGTAAGCCTCGGTGGTGTGCGCATATCTCGGATCGTAATAGTATTCCAGCAGCAATCTCACGGCTGCCCCATAATTTCCTTGCTGCATGCTGAATTCGATTTCCTGGGCGATCGGCGTATGAATCCGCGACTTGATCTTGGAGAAAGCAAGCAGGCTTTCCGCAGGATGCTCCCACGGGCGGTAATCGTCCAAAATGTGCTTCACCCGCAGCTCCACCGGAGCTTCGAGCACAATATGCCGCCCCAGCTCTTTCTTCTGGACCAGAAATTCAGGCAGGACCACCTTTCCGATCCGCTTGCTCTCCGCCTCAAGCAGAATGTACGGAGAATCCTGATATCGGATCAGGGACTCCACCAGCAGGGCATCGAAGGTCTTTTGGTTGCTGCTCTTCAGGCCAATCTCGCCGAAAATGGAACCGCGGTGCCCCGCCATCCCTTCAAGATCAACGACCGGGTAGCCCTTCTCCTGCAGTTCCCGGAGAATCAAGGTTTTCCCCGTTCCGGTGTTGCCATGGATCACGTATACGTCCGGAGCAAAGTCCATGCTCTGAAGCGTGTCGACCACCCATTTCCGGTAAGTCCGGTAGCCGCCCTCAAGCCGCTGCACATGAATGCCCATCAGGGACAGAACCGTAGCCGTCGTACGGCTCCGCATGCCACCGCGCCAGCAGAATACCGCCTTATTCCCTTGAATTTCAGCAAATTGCTTTACGAAGGAGGGCAGCTTCGCAGACACAATCTCGAGGCCCCGCTCCTTCGCAGCCTGGGTGCTCACTTGCTTGTACAGCGTGCCGATCTCCGCCCGCTCTTCATCATTGAAGAAAGGGATGTTGATGCTTCCCGGAATCGTTGATTCCGCATACTCGGACGGGGACCGGACATCGATGACGGTGATTTCATTTTTTGCTCTCAGTTCATTAAGCTTCTCGATCTGTATATCTTGAAACATGATACAGCTCCTTACTCAATCACAATTTGCCCGCTATGTTGTGCGGTAACCTCACCTATAAGTTTCGCTTCCACGCCGGCATCCACCAGCTCCTGAAGCAGACGCTCCGCTTCATCCGGCCCTACGGAAATGAGCAAGCCGCCGGAGGTAACCGCGTCGCACAAAATGTACCGGTCCGTCTCGTCCATCTCTTCCGGGAAAATCACATGGTCCTGCACATGCGCATAGTTATTTTTGGATCCGCCTGGAACCAGACCCTGCTCCGCAAGCTCACGAACCCGCGGCAGGACGGGAACATCCTGCTTGCGAATCCGGATTTCCACCCCGCTGCCTTTGGCCATCTCAAGCGAGTGGCCCATTAAGCCAAACCCGGTGACATCGGTGCAGGCATGGACTTCATAGCCGTCCATTATTTCTGCCGCTTTCTTGTTCAGCGTCGACATGACTTCCGTCACCCGCCGGATTTCTTCCGGGGTGAGCTGATCTTTCTTGATCGAAGTCGTCATGATGCCCACGCCGATCGGCTTGGTCAGGATGAGCTTGTCTCCGGGCTGAGCTCCCGCGTTACTTCTTACTTTATCAGGATGCACCAGTCCGGTGACCGATAAACCGAATTTCGGCTCTTTGTCGTCAATCGAATGTCCGCCAACGAGTGTGGCGCCCGCTTCCTTGACTTTATCCCCCGCTCCGCGGAGAATTTCGGTCAGCACGCGTTTATCCAGCGTGGATATCGGAAAGGCGACGATATTGAGCACCGTCAGCGGTTTTCCGCCCATCGCATAAATATCGCTTAACGCATTCGCCGCGGCGATTTGACCAAAAGAATACGGATCGTCCACGATCGGCGTGAAGAAATCAAGCGTCTGTACAAGCGCCAAATCGTCATTCAGCTTGTATACGCCGGCGTCATCGCTCGTATCGAGCCCGACCAGCAGATTCGGATCATGCACTGCCGGCGGCAGGCCACGAAGCACCTGGCTCAGATCGGCGGGGCCGATTTTGCAGCCGCATCCGCCCTTGCTGGAATAAGATGTTAATTTAATATTCAAATCGGAATCCATAATCATGACACAACCCTTCTATATTCATCATTGGCATCGGCCTGATATTTTGTTAAACCCGCAAATTCCATCGTACACATCGCTGAAAAAAAACGCAAATGAGCCTTGCCCT
>Ga0164243_10007433_pt1 | contig 16366 bp, 21 predicted proteins | sample OricompcompostOP_FD_108781 | JGI IMG/M metagenome (GOLD analysis project Ga0164243, IMG submission 108781) | Organic Plus compost microbial communities from Emeryville, California, USA - Original compost - Organic plus compost (OP) | ecosystem: Engineered > Solid waste > Mixed feedstock >...
CCGCGGACGGCTCGCGGATGACCGACAGCCGCCGCGCACGGCGCTGTCGCGCCCGTCGACTAGCTCGCGCTGAGCACGTCGACGATGAAGATGAGATCGCCCGGGACCCGACCTTGGTCGCCGTAGGCCAGCTCGGACGGAATGTCCAGCTCCACCCGGCTGCCGACGGCGACCCCGAGGAGCCCCTGGCTCCAACCCTGGATCACGCCGCCGGAGCCGATGACGAAGGTGAACGGCTGGTCGCGCGACCACGACGAGTCGAACTCCTCGCCCGTGGTGCGCGAGATGCCGACGTAGTTGACCGTCACGCTCTGGCCGGAGGTGACCGCCGCGCCCGTGCCCTGGATCAAGGTCGTCACCTTGAGCTCGGCGAACGCCTCGGTCGGCGGGGTCACGGCGGCGGGCTTGGTCGCCAGCTGCTGGTCGAACGAGCTCGACATCCACGACGGCGAGCCGGGCTGGCTGGCCGTGGACTCCGGCTCGTCGCCACCGCCACCGAAGAGCCAGACCGCGCCGACGATGACGGCGACCACGGCGATCGGCGCGAGGATCTGCAGCACCCGGTCGCGGATCTGCTTGTTGCGGCGCTGCCGCCGGCGCTTCTCCGCGGCCGCCTTGCCGAGCGCGCGCCGCTCGGCCTTGGGAGGCAGCCCGCGGCCGGACCTGTCTTTGACGTCGCTGGTCATGTCGTCACCATCGGAATGGGTGGAGGTGGGGCCGGACGGGGGAAGGATAGCGGTGAATCCTGTGCCCTGACCTGCCGGTACCTTGGGATGTCCTTGATGATCGGCCGCGAGGGAGTGGGCGCGATGGCGGCGGAGGGCGTGACGGTCTGGCGGGCCGATGCGCGTTACCGGCTGGGTGGCTGGATCGTGGTGGGCCTCCTGCTGCTGCTCTCCCTGCTGGTCCTGGCCCGGTACGGCTGGCTGGCGATCATCGGAGTCGGCCTGGTGTTGGCGGCCTGCGCGCGCACCTGGTGGGTGCTGCTGCGTCCCACGCTGACCGCCGGCCCCGACGGCGTAAAGATCATCAGCGGTTGGGCGCCGGTCCACCTGCCGTGGCAGGAGATCCGCGGTTGCGAGCCCGCCGCCGAGGGGTTGAAGATCACCTACGGCAAGGGCCGGGTGGTCATGGCCCGCTACCCGCAGCAACCGCCGGTGCGGCCGGGGTCGGCCGGGCGCACGGAGGCCGAGGCCGCCGCCGCCTACCTGACCGAGCGGGCGGCGTGGGCCCGCGCGCCGAAGGGGCCGATGCCGACATACACCCCGCCGCCGGCACCACCGCGCGGCAAGAAGTAGCGCGGCGAGGCGGGAGTAGTTCGATGCGCGTCGGGGTCGTCATCCTGCCCGACCAACGGTGGGCCGAGGCGGCCCGGCGCTGGCGATCGGCTGAGCAGTTCGGTTTCGACCATGCCTGGACCTATGACCACATCGGATGGCGCAGCCTGGTGGACGGGCCGTGGTTCGACGCCGCCGTCACCCTCACCGCCGCGGCGGGGGTCACCGAGACGATCCGGCTGGGCACCATGGTGGCCTCGCCTCACTTCCGCCATCCCGTGCCGTTCGCCCGCGTGGTGACCGCGCTCGACGACGTGTCGGGGGGCAGGTTCACCCTCGGCGTCGGCGCCGGAACCGTCGGCGCGGCCTACGACGCGGTCGTGCAGGGCCAGCCGGTGCTCAGTGACCGAGCGCGTACCGACCGCTTCGCCGAGTTCCTCGACCTGCTCGACCGGCTGCTGCGCGAGGACCGCGCCAGCGCCGAGGGCCAATACTTCTCCGCGGTGGACGCCCGGAGCACGCCGGGTTGCGTGCAGGTGCCGCGCGTCCCGTTCGTGGTCGCCGCCAACGGGCCGCGCGCCCAGCGGCTGGCGGCCCGCTACGGGCAGGGCTGGGTCACCACGGGCGGCGCCGCGCAGACCCTCGACGGGTGGTGGCGTACGGTCGGCGAACTGTCCGCCCGCTTCACCGAGGCGCTGACCGCCGCCGGGCGCGACCCGGCCACGGTCGACCGCTATCTGAACCTCGACTCCGCGCCGGTCTACTCGCTGTCCAGCGTCGCCGCGTTCGTCGACGCCGTCGGCCGGGCCGCCGAACTCGGCTTCACCGACGTGCTGACGCACTGGCCCCGGCGTGCCACCCACGAGGTCGACTGGTACGTCGGCGACGAGTCGGTCCTGGAAACCGTGGCCGCTGAGGTACTGCCCGGCGTGCGTGCCCGGTAGGCTCCTGCCGTGGCGGGGCGCGACCGGATCCTGACGATCCCCAATCTGTTCACCCTGCTGCGCCTCGCTGGCGTCCCGATCTTCCTGTACCTCGTGCTCGGCCCCCACGCCGACGGGTGGGCCGTCGTGGTGCTCGTGCTGGGCGGCACGTCCGACTGGGTGGACGGCTACCTCGCTCGCCGGCTGGGACAGGTCAGCCGCGTCGGTGAACTGCTCGACCCGATCGCCGACCGGCTCTACATCGTCGCGACCGTGCTCGCCCTCACCGCCCGCGAGGTCGTCCCGCTCTGGTTCACCCTCGCCCTGCTGGCCCGCGAGGCACTGCTCGGCGTGAGCCTGCTCGTCCTGCGCCGGCATGGCTACGGGCCGCCGCCGGTGCACTACGTCGGCAAGACCGCGACGTTCGTCCTGCTCTTCTCGCTGCCCACCCTGCTGCTGGCGCACGCCTCGTCGGGGGCGGCGTGGTGGGCGCACCCGGTCGGGTGGAGCCTGGCCTGGTGGGGGCTGGTGCTCTACTGGGTTGCGGCACTGTTCTACGTGGTGCAGGTCGTCGGCGTGGTGCGCGGCGCCGGCTCTTCCGGCCCGTACAGTGATGCCGCTGGAGAACAGTCCTGAGTGAGGAAGGCGGACCGGTGGTCCCAGAGGAGCTTCGCTATACCTCGGAGCACGAGTGGGTGCGCACCACGGAAGGCTCGAAGGTTCAGGTGGGCATCACCGACTACGCGCAGCAGGCACTGGGCGACATCGTCTTCGTCACGCTGCCCGAGCCGGGCACGCTCGTGCAGGCCGGTCAATCCCTGGGCGAGGTGGAGTCCACCAAGAGCGTCTCGGAGATCTACGCTCCCGTGTCCGGCACGGTCACGGCCCGCAACGAGTCGCTGCACGACGCGCCCGATCTCATCAACTCCGACCCGTACGGCGCGGGCTGGATGATCGAGATCGAACCGAGCGGCGCCGACCTCGACGAACTGCTCGACGCGGCGAGCTACGAGGAACTCATCGCGGGGCAGTAGTCGCGGCTACGCAGGGCGCCGGCGGGCACGGACGCGGCGGGCACGCGGTCGTCGGGAAGCACGCACCGCGGTCGCGCCGAGACGTCACAAAACGTGGTTCTTGCCACGCTCCCGACACGGGCGGGCCCGGTTGACCCGATCTTCGCGGGGTGGCTAGGCTCGAAACCCGGCAACGCCTGCGAGCCGAAGCAACCGTGAGTCATGACGGCGCTACCGTGAGGTGGCCTATTTCCGAGGTGGACTGGATGACGCGCCCAGACGACGAGTACCCCCCGCTCGACGTCACCTCCACGATGCACATGGGCTCGATTGACGAGGTTCTCGAGACCACCGATGTGACGGCGGAGGATGGCCTGCCGGGGCGTGTCTCGGGCAGCCTGCCGCCGGGCATGGCGCTGCTCGTCGTCCGCCGCGGGCCCAACGCCGGTGCGCGTTTCCTGCTGGACCACGACGTCACCACCAGCGGTCGGCACCCCGACAGCGACATCTTCCTCGACGACGTCACCGTCTCCCGCCGCCACGCGGAGTTCCACCGCGGCCCGAACGGGTTCAGTGTGCGCGACGTGGGCAGCCTCAACGGCACCTACGTGAACCGGGAGCGGGTCGAGTCGGCCAACCTCAACAACGGGGACGAGGTCCAGATCGGCAAGTTCCGGTTGGTCTTCATCGCCGGGCACCGCCCCTCGTAGGAGGCGCCGGCCCATGACGGCAGCGGTTCCCTCGAACTCGCCCGGCGCACGCGCCGCGGCGACCGGGCCGAGCCGTGGCCGGGCGAGTGGGACCCTGTACTCGATCGGCGAGGTGCTCAACCTGCTGCGCCCCGAGTTCGCCGACGTCACGATCTCCAAGCTGCGGTTCCTCGAGTCCGAGGGCCTGGTCGATCCGTTGCGCACCCCGGCCGGTTACCGCAAGTACACGCCGAGCCACGTCGAGCGCCTGCGTCTGGTGCTGACCGCTCAGCGCGACCGCTACCTGCCGCTGCGGGTGATCCGCGAGCAGCTCGCCGCGCTGGAGCGCGGCGAACGCGTGGTCGGCTCGCCGTTCACCGCGCCGGCTGGTCCGACCGGTACGGTCACCGTCGCCCCCGACCAGGCCACGTCACCCGAGTCCGGTACGGTCGGCGATCCCGCGGTCGTCGGGACCGGCCGGGTCGCCGGCATGACCGCCTCGGTCGTCCCGGTGGAGCTCGGCGAGGCGCGGCTGACGCGGGCCCAGCTCAAGGAGCGTGCCGGCCTCGACGACGCCGGGCTGACCGACCTGGAGCAGTACGGTCTGCTGCGCCCGGGGCCCAACGGCTACTTCGGCCCGGAAGCGCTGACCGTGGCCCGCATCGCCGCGCGCCTGGCCAAGTACGGTCTGGAGGGCCGGCATCTGCGGCCGTACCGGGCCACCGCCGACCGGGAGGTCGGCCTGCTCGCCCAGCTGGTGGCGCCGCTGACCAAACAGGCCGGCCGCAACGGGCGGGCGCAGGCGCTGGAGACCGTTCACGAACTCGCGACGCTCTGCGCCCAGTTGCACGGGGCGCTGGTGCGACAAGGATTACGTGACACATTGGACGGTTGACCCGTCACGCGGGTCACTTCGGGCGCGGGGGACTCGATGAGGTCAATCTGGCGGGGGCAGGCGTCGCTGGGCGCGTGTAACGTGCAGTCAGGGCGTTGGGTGGTCTGGAGGCTGGGGTGCGCGAGCTGAGCGTCGTCGGGGTACGGGTGGAGCTGCCGAGCAATCAGCCCATCGTGCTGCTGCGTGAGGTGGACGGCGACCGGTATCTGCCGATCTGGATCGGCGCCGTCGAGGCGACCGCGATCGCCTACGAACAGCAGGGCGTCAAGCCGTTGCGCCCGTTGACCCACGATCTGCTGCGGGACATTCTGGCCGCGCTGAAGACGCCGCTGCATGCCGTCGAGATCATGGAGATGAAGGAGAACATCTTCTACGCCGAGCTGATCCTCGGCGACGGGGTGCGGGTCTCGGCACGGCCCAGCGACTCGATCGCGTTGGCGTTGCGGGTGGGCGCCCCGATCCGCTGCGCCGATCAGGTGCTCACGGAGGCCGGCATCATCATCCCCGACGAGCAGGAGGACGAGGTCGAGAAGTTCCGGGAGTTCCTGGAGCAGGTCCGTCCCGAGGACTTCGCCGGGTGACTGCGGGGTGACCCGTCACGCGGGCTCGCGCGGGAGTTTTCCCGGGGGTCGGGCTGCGCCGAATCACGCCGATGTTGTTTACTCGGCGTGTCGCACCCGACGCCCTCGGTGGGGGAGCCGGGGTGGGCGTAGGGTAATTACCCGGATGTTCTCTCGCACAAGGTGTGCGATGTGCACCGGTCAGGAGAAACGTCCGAGCACCACTCGCACGATCAGCCCGGAGGTCGCCGCGTGAACCAGTCCGACTCCTCTTCGGCCCCCATGTTGGACTTCGATCTCGGCGACGACGCCGCGCGCGACGGGGTCCCGCGCGGGGAGGTCGACGAGGCGACGGCGACCGCGGACGACGCGGCGGTCGCCACGGCGCAGTCGGACGACGAGCCGGTGCGGGACGACGCGACCGACGAGGTGTCGGCCGAGCAGGTCGGCTACCGCGGACCCACCGCGTGCCGGGTCGCGGACATCAGCTACCGCCAGCTCGACTACTGGGCCCGCACCGGGCTGGTGGTGCCGAGCGTGCGGGACGCCTCAGGCTCGGGCACGCAGCGGCTCTACTCGTTCCGCGACATCGTGGTGCTCAAGGTCGTCAAGCGCCTGCTCAACGCGGGTGTCTCGCTGCAGAACATCCGCAAGGCGATCGAGACCCTGCGTCGCTGGGGCGAGGAGGACCTGGCCAACCTCACCCTCATCTCGGACGGCACCACCGTCTACGAGTGCCGGTCGGCGGAAGAGGTCGTCGACCTGCTGCAGGGTGGCCAGGGCGTCTTCGGCATCGCCATCGGCGGGGCGTTCAAGGAGATCCAGGGCAGCCTGGCTGATCTGCCGCCTGGCACGGCCGAGTCGCCCGAACCGGCGCCGCGGTCGGAGCAGGTCCCGGCCGGAGTCGTTGACGAGCTGGCCGCTCGGCGTGCCCGTCGTGCCGGGTGAGTGACGAGGATCGCGGCGCTCATCAAGAAGCGACGCGTGTCCCGTCCCGCGGACGTGCCGACGGGGCATCATTGCCGTATCGTGCCCAATCATGCGGCCTCGGGTTCTGCTCCTTCCCACGCTGGCCGTCCTCGCGGGCGGCCTGAGCGGTTGCGTTGCCAGCGGAGAGCAAGCGGCGTCCACAGTGGAGGATCCGAACGGCTCGGTGCCCTCCACTGTGGAGCTTCCGGACCTTCCGACACAGGGTGTGCCGCTGGTTGGCGGCCCGGGTCAGCCCGCCTGCTCCCTCGCGCCCGCCTCCCTGGTCCGGGCCACCCTGGGCATCGAGCTGAGTGAGCCGACGCAGTACTTCGTGGCGCAGGGCATCGAGTGCGGTTACGAGCCCGTCGAGGCGGACACGTCCTCGATCATGCTGCGGTTCCTCACCGGCCAGGACCACGCGACCTTCGTCGCCTACCGCGCGAGTGACACCAGCGGCGACGGGGACCCGGCCGACCTGGCCGGTCTCGGTGACGAGGCGTATTACACGAGCAGCGACTTCAGCAGTCCCACGACGCACACCATCGTGGCGCGCAAGGGCAGCGTGATCGTGGTCGCCGCCGCCGGGGTCGAACTCAGTCGCGTGCAGTCGCTGGTGCAGTCGATCCTCTCGACACTGGCCTGACCGCCAGCGTCTCCCGCGCTCGCCCATCATCCCTGCCCCGGCCAGGTGACGGAGCCGGATGGGGAAACCGGCACGGCCCAGCACCGGCAGGACGAGTATGGGCGGGGTACGACGCACGGAGGGAGACCGCGATGCGAGGCAAACTGATGTTCGGTGCCGGCCTCGGGCTCGGGTACGTGCTCGGCAGCCGTGCCGGACGTGAGCGTTTCGAACAGATCAGCGCGAAGGCCAAGCGGGTCTGGGAGAGCAAGACCGTCCAGGACGCCGCCGGGACGGTCCAGGACCAGGCCGGTCGCGTGTACCACAGCGGCAAGGACAGGATGTCGTCGCAGACTCGCTAGCCGCGCGAGAACCTGAGGCAGGAGTCGCCGGAGCGCACCTCAGGCGACTCCCCGACCTCAGGCCGGTCGACCTCAGGCTGCGGGCCGGAGGAAGGACAGGACCCTCATGCCACGCTCCCAGCGGCCGCCCGACTCTCCCACCGAGCTGTCGAAGCCGTCCTGGCGGGCGGTGGCCTGGCGCACGGTCCGCGAGTTCAAGGACGACGACCTCGTCGACCGAGCGGCCGCGCTCACCTACTACGGGGTGCTGTCCATCTTTCCGGCCCTGCTGGCGTTGGTCTCGATCCTGGGTCTGTTCGGCCAGGACGCGATTCAGCCGCTGCTGGACAACGTGGGCACCCTCGCGCCGGGCGAGGTGAAGGACGTGCTGGCGCAGTCGCTGCAGAGCCTGTCGCAGAACCAGGCCACGGCGGGGATCTTCGCCGTGCTGGGCGTCGCGTTGGCGATCTGGTCAGCCTCCGGCTACGTCGCCGCCTTCATGCGCGCGGCCAACACGGTCTATGACGTCCAGGAAGGGCGTCCGGTCTGGAAGGCCATTCCCGTGCGCGTCGGCGTCACCCTCGCGATCGTGATCCTGCTGGCCGTCAGCGCGGTACTCGTCGTCTTCACCGGCGGACTGGCCCGGCGAGCCGGTGAGATCCTCGGCGTCGGCGAGACGGGCGTGCTCGCCTGGAACATCGCCAAATGGCCGGTCCTGCTGCTGGTCGTGCTCCTGGTACTGGCCATCCTCTATGGGGTGGCGCCGAATGTCCGACAGCCCGGCTTTCGGTGGATCTCGCCCGGCAGCCTCCTCGCCCTCGTGCTGTGGATCGTCGCTTCCGGACTGTTCAGCCTGTACGTCGCCTTCTTCGGCTCGTACAACAAGACGTACGGGTCGCTCGCTGGCGTGATCATCTTCCTGATCTGGTTGTGGATCACCAACATCGCGGTGCTGATCGGGGTCGAGTTCGACGCGGAGCTGCGGCGAGCCCGGGCGACCGCACGTCATTGAAGCGGTCAGGGGTCTCAGCGTCCGAGCCAGCCCAGGAATCGCGCGTACAGCACCACGGGCGTCAGGTCGGGCCGGTCCTGCATCGCCTGGCGGTAGTAGCCGGCCATCAGGAGTGCCAGGTGGATGCGCGAGCCCTGCGCCTCGGCGCGCAGCGACGCTCGCCGGCGCCGGCAGGGCCACTCCTCGTCGCAGACGCGGCAGCACCACGACGGACGGGCTGGTTCGTGTCGGAACATCCTTCCCACTCCGGCCGTGACTATGCCGCGTGGCCGTCGGCGCCCCGCCTGCTCGGGCGTGGCGCGTGGGCCCGGGATGCGGGGAGGCCGCGTTCCAGCTGGTCCAGTGCCCGGCGTCGGGGCGGGCAGGGGTAGCGCTGACCGCAGTGGCGGCAGGTCAGCCGCAGGCCCAGCCAGCGCCAGTCCCGGTGGGGCACGTGGGTGCGGATGACGTGATGCGCGCGGGCAGTCGCGGTGAGTGGGCTGCTCGGCGGGTCCGGATCGACCGTCGGTTCACTGTCCACTGTGGCCTCCAGCATGGTCGTGAATGAGTGCTGGCCCTCCACTCTCAACCGCGCCCCGGCGGCGGGTAAGCGGTAGTGCCGATAGGACTCGACCATCACCAGACGATCGGCAGTGCCGATAGTTCTCGCCGATCGATGCGACTCGCCGCTTGTCCTCCGTGACGGCGGGCGGCTACGGTGCGACTATTGTTCGAACGCGAGACACGGGAGGCGAACATGGTCATCGCGCAACGACGGCTACCGGAAGTGGTCGACCCCGCGTTGTGGAAGCGGACGGACATGCGCACCGCACTGGCGACGCGCGACATCGCCCGGGTCTTCAAACTGCTCCAGCGTGTGGGGGTGTCGCAACGACGCATCGCTGCTCTGACGGGACAATCACAGTCCGAAATATCCGAGATCCTCGGTGGCCGTCAGGTGGTCTCCTACGACGTGCTGACCCGCATCGCCGACGGTCTCGGCGTGCCACGCGGCAGCCTCGGCCTGGCCTACGACGCGGACACGGCGGCGCTGCTGGGCATCGCCACACCGGCCACCGAGGAGGCGACGCCCGAGGACCCGGCCGCCATGCTCAGCCGCTTCACCCAGCTCGCCGTGGGCGGCGCGACGGTCGATCCGTCGACGTGGGCGCAGCCGTTCCCCATCAGTTGGGAGCCCGCGCCGACGCACATCGGCCGGTCCGACGTGGACCGCCTGGTTCAGCTGACCGAGCAGTTGCGGGCACTCGACCGCGAGCACGGTGGCGGCGCGTGCCGGGAGCTGAGCCTGGCCCAGCTGACCTGGGCGCAGCAACTGCTGCGGGCCGATGCCGACGCCGAGACCACCAAGGCGTTGCACCGCGCCCTCGCCGACCTGCATGTCGTGGCCGGCTGGACCTCGTTCGACGTCGGCATCCTCGGGCCGGCTCGGCGCCACTTCGCCCGCGCGCTGGAGCACGCCCGGTTCGCCGACGAGCCGTCGCTGGTGGCCAAGGTGCTCTACTGCATGGGTCGCATGCACCTGCATCACGGCTGGGCGGTGCACGCCCTGCGGCTGTTCCAGCTCGGGCAGCTCGCCGCTCAGGAGTCCGGGCTCAGCCGGGCGACCGCGCTGCTGCACGGCAACCTGGCCTGGGGTTACAGCCTCGTCGGCGACAGCCGCCAGGCGCGCGCCTGCATCGGGCGGGCGCGCGACGAGTTCTGCCGAAGCGAGGGCGAGGAGGCGCCGCCGTGGCTCGCGTTCGTCGACAACGCGGAGGTGTCGGCGCTGCGGGGCACCGCGCTGGCGCACCTGCCCGACGCCACCGCGGACGAACGGCAGGAGGCGATCGACCGCCTCTCGATCAGCACGGCCCTGCGGGAGCTGCCGTGGGCACGGGCCCGGGCCTTCGAACTCACGGCGCTGGCCTGGCTGCTCATCGGCAACGGCGAGTTGGATGGCGGTGTGCGGGTCGGTCACGAGGCGGTCGATGTGGCCGAGCACGTCCGGTCGCAGCGGGTAGTCGACCGGATGGCTCCCCTGCGCGCCATCCTGGGGCGCCACCGGACGAATCCGGCCGCCCGCGACCTGGCCGATCGCGTCGCGGAGCTGGGCCGTTGACGCGATCGGCCAAGTGACAGGGACAGGTGAGGTGCGCCTGATCAGGAGCAGGTGAGCTGGACGACCACGGCCCGGTTCTGGGCCGCCGCGGTCGGGATCAGGCTGCCGTCGGGCGCGATGTCGTTGACCCGGCCCGGCCACTCGGTGCCGGCGCCGATGGTCGTGATCCGGTCGGGGGCGATCCCGAGTTCCACGAGCACGCTCTTGACCGCCTCGGCACGCCGTTGGGCGAGTTGCTTTCGACTGGCTTCGCTGGTGCCGGCCGTGGCGGTGGTGCCGATCAGGGTGATCGCCTGCCGACCGTTCATCACGACGGTGGCGAGGTCCTGGATGGTCCGCCGGGCCGTCGCCGGGTCCCGGAAGACGGCCTGGTCGGGCAGGAAGCCGACCGTGTCCTCGTGGAGCACGGTTTCGCCGCAGGCCTGGAAGGGAGGCACCGTGGGCAGCGACACCGGCGTGACCGGCACGTCGGTCTGCACCGACGTGCGGGAGGCCGCCGTGTCGATGACCTGGACGCAGGAGGCGCCGGCCTCCTGGGCGACGGTCTGCCAGATCGCGGTGACCCGCGAGCGCTGGCTGCCGTCCAGCGCGGCTTGCGGCTCGGCGGTGTTGCCGAGCCCGATCAGCACGACGGCACGGTTCTCCAGCTGGGGCAGCAGCGACCGCTTGCGCAGGTAGTCGACGAACTCGGCGGGGTCGGCACCGAACGCGCCCGGGTCCTGGAACCGGAGCTGACCGGTGGTCTGCAGGCCCGAGTCGATGAGCACCACGGTGCCACCGGTCGGGGTGATCCGGGCCGCCTCGCTCAGGGCCGCGAGCACGTCGGCCTCAGCGGTCTTCGGCTTGAGGGAGGAGATGTACGTGGTCGTCTGGGTGATGAAGGCTTCCAGTTCGTTGCTGCGAGCCACGTCGTTGGCGGCGTCGGACTTGAACGTGCCCTGGAAGGCGACCGTGGGCGCTCCGTCTACCCGGATCACCGAGACCGCGTGGTTCTGCTTGGCCGCTTCCCGCATCAGGTCGACGATCGCGGGTGGCAGCAGGGGAGCGGGGCTGTTCGCCCGCGCCCCGACCGCGAGGGTCACGGGCCCACCCGGGACCGTCGGGCACGCGAGGTCCACCGTGCCCGGTGCCAACGAGTCCGAACTGCACCCGACCAGCAGTGGCAGCGCCACCGCCGCGGTCAGCAGACCCGCCGCGAGCCGTCGCCTCATCGTCCACTCTCCCAACGTTCGGTTCCAGGGGCACCGCCATGATCCGCCGACGGCCGGTGGGCACCGGGCTGGCCGCTCGGCCGCCACTGCCCAGGCTGGTCGGCGACACCCGGGATCGCCGTGGTGTAGCCCGGGCCGTCGTAGCCGGTCGCCGGCTGGCCATAGCCGCGGGCGGACGCCTCGGCCTGACCGGGCACGCCGTACGGAGCCTGGCCGTAGGGGGCCGCCGGCGGGGCCGTGGGCCGCGCGACGTGAGCGCCGCTGGCTGGAGCCGAGCCGCTGGCGGGCGCCGGGCCGCTGACGGGAGCCGGACCGCTGACCGGGGCGGGGCCGCTGGTGGGCGCGGCCCCACTGGTGGGGCGGCGCAGGTACTCCGGCGGGTCGAAGTAGGCGTCGGTCGTGCTCGGGTTCTGGGCATGCGCGGCCAACCGCAGCCGGGCCTCCTGCTTGAGCCGGCGGGCGATCGCCTGCCACTCCTCCTGCGCCTTGATCCAGCCCTCCTCGCGGCGGCGGCGCTCCTCCTCCAACGCCAGCCTGGTCTGCTGCGCCAGGGCCAGGTCGGCGGCGGTCGATGCCACCGACCTGGCGAGGTCGGCCCGGGCCCGCAGGGTCAGGGCGTACTGCCGGGCGGCCGTGTTGTGGCGCAGGTAGCCGGCGATCGCGGCGAACGTGCCGGTCGCCAGATAGAGCGCGAGGAAGAGCAGCGCCGCGTTCAGCGGCCGGGTGTCGGCGCCGGTGCCCGGCAGCGTGATGGGCTGACCGTCGAGCACGATCGCCGAGCCGGTGCTGGTGGAGGCGGGCGAGGCGGTGAGCCGGATGACGAACGCGGTGATGCCGACGGCAAGCCAGATGGCGAGCAGCAGCAGCACGCTCGGGCTGCCCAGCGCGCGCCTGCCGTTGTCGACGCGTTCGCGGGCCCGTGCGCCCATCGTGTGGGCGAGCCCGAGCGCGGTGACGGTGAAGCCGATGACGCCGAGCCAGACGACGAGGTCCGGCACGTCCCGCATGACCAGCGCCAGGACCTGGTAGAAGGTGGCGATGTCGATGCCGGCGGCGACGAGCAGGATCAGGTAGTACAGCAGGCCACTGCGCCAGCTCGGTGAGGCCATCTGCGACAGGTCGCCATGGACCGTGCCGCGTCCGCCGTACTGGCCTGTGGCGGGTGGGGGCGTGGGCGTGCTCATGGGTCAGGCTCCCGTCTGGCCGCGGTGGGTTCCACCGGCGGCGGGTGCGTCGTCCCGCACGCCGGGTGTCGAGGTGTCCCGACCGGCCGTGGTCCGGCCCGCGCTGCCCCACAAGGGGTTGCCCGGCACCGGGTTGTCCCGAACGGGGTTGCGGTTGGGCAGGTCGTCGTCGGCGAGGCGCATGATGGCCGCGTCGTGGGCGACGTCGGCGTTGCGCACCCGCAGGCGGTCGGCGTAGGCGAGTTCCTCGTGGCCGGCCAGGTGGGCGTCGAGCTGCGCGGCGATCAGGTCGAGGTCGGTGAGCACCTGGTTGTGGTAGCGGTGCCCGGCCGCCGTCCACTCCGCGACAAAGGCGTCGATGAGTTCGTCGAAGACGTGTCCGGTGGCCGCGTCGACCGCGCCGGGCAGCATGTCGTCGATGAACTTGTGCAGCTTCGCCTCGGCGGCCGCGATGTCGGGCTGGTAGGTGATCGGACGGCTGGTGATCTCCTTGAGCTCCGCCACGATCTCCGACAGCTCAGCGGCCGTGCGCAGATAGGGGCTGGTCTTGCGGGGTCTGGGCTGCTTGGCCATCGGTTCCTCCGGTGGGTCGGTTCGGTCGCGCGGGCCCATCGGTGGCCGCGTTCGGTGGATTCGTCTCCTCCGCCCAGGGAGGGGCCGTCGCCTGGTCCTCCACTGTGGACTGACGGGCGGCCGGTTCGTCGGAGGTGATGCCGGTCAGGGGCTGGCTGGCCGGTGTCGCGTCCGGGCTCTCCTCCTCCTCGGGGAGCACCCACAGCGGCAGGCGGGGAATCAGATGGGGGAGCAGGGGCGCCAGGTGCTTGCCGTCGCGGTGGGCGTGGACCAGGCCCTCCCAGTAGGTGGCGGTCCGGGCCGAGAAGTAGGCGGAGATGCGCAGGGCGCGCATCCGGGCGATCGACAGCCTGCTCTGGACCTGGTCGCGCACCTCGGTGATGTGCACCTCGATGGCGTGGATCTCGTTGAGAATGCGTTGGTAGTTGGCCTCCGCGGCGGCGATGCGCGCCTCGCGTTCGGCCTCGCGCCGCAGCCGGATGAATACTTCGCTGCGCAGCTCCTCGGCGGAGTGGCGGGCGAGCAGATCCTGCTCGGTGATCTCCGCCCGGGCCTTCTCCCGGAGCTCGTCGGCGGGTCCCAGCGCCGAGCGTGCGGCAGCCGCCTGGCTCTCCAGCCTCGTCAACTCCGACCGGATGGCGGTGGTCGTCGCGATGTACCAGAGCCGCTCGTGCTCCATCATGTCCCGGGCCCTGCTGAACAGCATCTCCAGGTAGGGAGTGGGCATCTTCGCCGGCCCCTGGGACTGGAGGATCTCGTTCACCTCGGCCAGCGACGGGATCCGGTTGCGCCCGTCGCGCTGTCCGTGTCGCCGGTCCGCGCGCCGCGTCCACAGGCTGTACTTGATGGGGCTGGCGGGTTCCCGCTCGACGTCTGGAGGCTCCTTGCTCCCACCCATGCCCGTTCCTCGTTCCTTGGGTGAACCTTGCGGGTCATCCTGCTAGACGGACGCAAGTTGTGCTGTGCGGCGCATGATCGTGTTGCCCGGCGCTGCCCCACTTTGGGGTAATCCATCTCGTCCCATTGGCCCAATGCGCATCGGCTGTTCGGCTGTCGAACGTGCGTCGGGTCGGGTGGGCCACCGGGCGCGGGTGGGATCGGGGCGCGTGGATGGCCAGCACCCGTACGGTCAAGAAGGTCCACTGTGGACCGCACGTACGGTGACCAGGGTCATGGCCGGTGGCGCGAGCCGGGCCCGCTGACAAGTTTCCAACATATGCGCCGGACCACGGTGATCCGCCTTCGTCCGTGCGGCGGCCGTGGCTATTGTCCAGTGGGCGCCCGCTGGGAGGGTGCGGGTGCGGCGACCGAGGAGAGGCCGACGGCGTGAAGGTCGTGCTGTTCTGTGGCGGGCTCGGCATGCGCATGCGGGAGGGGGCCGGCAGCGCTCCGAAGCCGATGAACATGATCGGCGACCGCCCACTCCTGTGGCATGTCATGCGCTACTACGCGCACTTCGGCCACCGGGACTTCGTGCTCTGCCTGGGCTACGGGGCGGCGGCGGTCAAGGAGTACTTCCTCAACTACGACGAGACCCAGTCCAACGACTTCACGCTGACCGGGCGTGATCGGTCCATCTCGATGCACAGCACGGACATCACGGACTGGACGATCACCTTCCTCGACACCGGGCTGCGCAGCACCATCGGCGAGCGCCTGATGCGGGTGCGTCCGCATGTGGCCGACGAGGAGATGTTCCTCGCCAACTACGCCGACACCCTGACCGACGCGCCGCTGGACAAGGTGATCGAGCGTTTCCGCCGCTCCGACGCGACGGCGAGCATGCTGGCCGTGCCACCCGTCTCGACCCATCACCTCATCGACATCGATGACAGTGACGAGGTGACCGGCGTGCGGGACGTGCAGTCGCTGATGCAGTGGGAGAACGGCGGCTACTTCGTCATGCGGCAGGGGATCTTCGACGTGCTCCGGGAGGGCGAGGACATGGTGCCCCACGCCTTCGCCCGGCTGATCGCCGACCGCAAGCTGCTCGCCCAGCGTCACCAGGGGTTCTGGCGCGCCGCCGACACGTTCAAGGACCGCGTCGAGCTGGAGGAGATGGTCACCCGCCGCCGGGCGCCGTGGATGCTGTGGGACGCGTTGCGCAGCGGGACCGGCGGGCACCCGATCGTGCGCCCTCGCGTGTCCGGGCCCCGTGGAGAGGGTGCCGGCGCGGCGGGGGCTGCCGCCGAGGGCTCCGGCGCGGCGGGAACTGCCGCTGAGGACCATGGTGTCGCTGTCGCTCACTGAGGCCGGTTGGAGAGCCTGATGATCTTCCAGGAGACGAGGCTCGCGGGAGCCTTCATCATCGACCTCGATCGTCGCGAGGACGACCGCGGCTACTTCGCCCGGGCCTTCTGCCAGGACGAACTGCGCGCGCACGGTCTCGACCCGGTCGTGGCCCAGGCCAACGTCGGCTACAGCCACCGGCGCGGCACGCTGCGCGGCATGCACTTCCAGTTCCCGCCCAAGGCCGAGACCAAGCTCGTGCGCTGCACCCGCGGCGCCATCCTCGACGTGATCGTGGACCTGCGCCCCGAGTCGCCCACCTTCCTGGAGCATGTCAGCGTCGAGCTGACCGAGGAGAACGGCCGGCAGCTCTACGTGCCCCGGCGGTTCGCCCACGGCTACCAGGTGCTGGCAGACCGTACGGAGATCATGTATCTCGCGAGCGAGTTCTACTCGTCGGCCCACGAGAGCGGGGTGCGCTTCGACGACCCGGCGCTGGGCATCACCTGGCCGCTGCCGCCCAGCGACCTCTCCCCGAAGGACCAGACCTGGCCGCTGCTGGCCGAGGTACAGGACGAGATCGCCCGCCGCATGACGAAGGAGGAAGCGCGATGATCCTGGTGGACAAGGCGCTGGCCAAGCTGGAGGCCGCCGGCACCCCGATCCGGGTCGGCATCGTCGGCCCCGGCTTCATGGCGCAGGGTCTGACGAACCAGATCGCGCACAGCGTCCCGGGCATGCGCGTGGTCGCCGTCGCCGGCCGCCGCCTC
>Ga0164243_10007434_pt1 | contig 16365 bp, 18 predicted proteins | sample OricompcompostOP_FD_108781 | JGI IMG/M metagenome (GOLD analysis project Ga0164243, IMG submission 108781) | Organic Plus compost microbial communities from Emeryville, California, USA - Original compost - Organic plus compost (OP) | ecosystem: Engineered > Solid waste > Mixed feedstock >...
CGCCGGACGCTGGCCAACGCGGTCGGCCTCGCGGTCGACGCCGCCCACCACCCGGCGGTGGAGGCGGTGGCCGCCACCCTCGCCGACCTCGGCCTGCGCGGCGACACGCGGGCGATCGGCCGGCCCGACCCGGTGTCGCCGTACGCGGCGGCGCTGCTCATGGGATACGCCATGCACGTCGAGGACTTCGACGACACGCATCTGAGGACCGTGCTGCACCCGGGCGCGCCGGTGGTCGGGGCCGCGCTGGCCGCCGCCCAGCTCGCCGGCGCGTCCGGGGCCGACCTGCTGGCCGGTGTCGTCGCCGGGGTGGAGGTCGGCTCCCGTCTCGGCATCGCCCTCGGCCCGGGCCACTTCGACCGTGGCTGGCACGTCACCGGGACCGTCGGTCACGTCGGCGCGGCCGCTGCCGCCGCCCGTGTCCTGGGACTGTCGGCCGAGCAGACCCGGCGGGCGCTGGTCATCGCGGGCACGCTGGCCAGCGGCGTCACCGAGCAGCTCGGGTCGATGACCAAGGCGCTGCACGTCGGGCGCTCGGCCGCCGACGGGCTGCAGGCCGCGCTGCTGGCCCGGGCCGGGATCACCGGGGCCCGGCCGGCGTTCGGCGGCCCGGGCGGTCTGCGTGCGGCGCTCAGCCCCGAGTACGACCCGGCAGCCGCCCTGGCCGGGCTCGGCCACGAGTGGGAGCTGACGGCGAACGCGTTCAAGCCGTACAGCTGCGGCATCGTCAGCCATCCCGTCATCGACGCGGCGATCGCCGCCCGGGCGGCCGGGCTGACCGCCGACGACATCGAGCGGGTGGTCGCGACGGTGCGGCCGGTCGTGCTGGAGGTGATGGGGGTGGCCGAGCCGCGCGACGGTTTGCAGAGCAAGTTCTCGGTGTACCACTGCTTCGCCGTCGGGCTGCTCGACGGCGGCGCCGGCCCGGCCCAGTACAGCGACGCGCGGGCCACCGACCCGGCGGTGGTGGCGCTGCGCCGCAAGGTCGAGGCGGTGACCGACCCGGACATGCCCAAGGACGCCTGCCGGGTCGAGGTGTTCCTGCGCGGTGGCGACAGCCGTGCGTTCGTGGTGGAGCACGCCACCGGCAGTGTCGACGCCCCGATGACCGACGCCCAGCTGGAGAACAAGGTCCGCCTGCTCACCGAGCCGGTCCTCGGCCCCGGGTGGAGCGAGCTGTGGCGGTCCGCGATGACCGTCGACACCGCTGCCGGCGTGGCCGACCTGCTCGCCCGGGCGGTCCGGTCATGAAGCCCGAGGTGCTCGCCACGCTGGCCGAGAAGGTCCAGCCCCGCCACACCGCACTGGTTCTCGTCGACATGTGCAACGACTTCCTCAGCCCGCAGGGCAAGACGGCTGTCCGAGGTGGACGGTCGCTGGAGCACGCCCAACGGGTGATCCCCGTGATGCGCCGCCTGCTCGACGCGGCCCGGGCGGCCGGGGTGCTGGTGGTGCACGCGCAGCACACCACGCTGCCCGACCACCGCAGCGACTCCGGCCCGTGGCTGGACGCCCGGTCCCGGGCGACGTTCTCGGTGACGGACCTGTGCGTGCAGGGCAGCTGGGGGCAGCAGATCATCGACGAGCTTGCCCCGATCGAGTCGGACGTCGTCGTGCAGAAATACCGCTACAGCGCCTTCGCGGGGACCAACCTGGACCTCGTGCTGCGTTCGGCCGGGGTGCGGACCGTGGTGTGCGCGGGAGTCTCCACCAACGTCTGTGTCGAGGCGACCGCCCGCGAGGCGTTCAGCGCCGACTACTACGTGGTGCTGCCCGAGGACGCGTGCGGCTCGTGGTCGCCGGCCCTGCACGAGGCCGCGCTGGAGACGGCCCGGCACCGTTACGCCGTGGTCTGCGCCAGCGACGAGCTGATCGACCTGTGGGGACGTCGCTGATGGACCTGGCGCTGCGCGACCGCCTGGTGGCGGTGACCGGGGCCGGCGCCGGGATCGGCCGGGCCGTCGCGGTCGAACTCGGGGCGGCCGGCGCCCGGCTGGTGCTGGCCTCACGCGACCCGGGTCGGCTCGACGAGACGGCGCGGCTGGCCGCCGACGCCGGGGCGGCGCGGGTCGTCGCGGTCGCCGGCGACATGACCACAGTGGACGGTGTCGCGGCGCTGCGCCGGGCGGCCGAAGCCGAGGGCGACCTGCGTGGCCTGGTGGCCTGTGTCGGCTCGACCCCCATCGGCACCTTCGACGAGGTCGACGACGACGCCTGGCAGCTCGCCTTCACCACCAAGTTCCTGGCCTCGGTCCGGGCGATGCGGGCCGCCGCCGACCTCATGGGCACCGGCGGCGGGCGGATCGTCATCGTCGCCGGCAACGCGGCCCGCGACGCGCCACCGGGCATGGTCACCTCGGCCGCGATCAACGCCGCGCTGGCCGGGCTGGTGGCCAGCACCGGCCGGCTGTTCGCCCCCCGGGGCATCGGCGTGGTCGGCCTGCACCCGGGCCCGACCCGCACCGCCCGGTACGCGGCCCTGGTGTCCTACCAGGCGCGCTCCCGCGCGGTCGACGACGAGGCGGCCGAGGCCGCGCTGGCCGCCCAGATCCCGGCCGGCCAGCCGGCCGACCCGGCCGACGTCGCCGCCGCGGCGGCCTACCTCGTCTCGCCGCGGGCCGCGCACATCGTGGCCACCTGCCTGACCGTCGACGGTGGACAGACGTGGGGCTGACCGGAAGGAACCAACCATGACGTGGATCGCGCACCAACTGCCGTCCGCCCTGCCGCCGCTGGCGCCGCTGGACGGGGCGGGGCTGATCGTGATGCCGGTGCTCAACGTGGAGTCGTGGCCGTTCGACCGGCCGATGCCCCGCAAGCTGCTCACCGGGCCGCACGGCCGTGACGACGTGCCCGACGTGCCCAACTACAGCTGGGTGGAGTACGGCCTGCGGGCCGGCGTGGAGCGCCTGGTCACCGGCTTCGCCGAGCGCGGGCTGCCGGTCGGGCTCAGCGTGAACGCGGCGATCGCCGAGGACTACCCGGCCGTGTTCGCGCTGCTGCGCGAGACCGGCTGGGAGTTCATCGCGCACGGGGTGCGGCAGGAGTCGGTGACCGGTGCCGCCGACGAGCGGGAGGTCATCACGGCCTCGCTGCGGATGCTGACCGAGAGCACCGGCCGCCGGCCCCGGGGCTGGATGGGGCCGGGGCTGGCCGAGACGATGCGCACCCCCGCGATCCTGGCCGAGCTCGGCGTCGAGTACGTGCTCGACTGGGCGCTGGCCGACTATCCTTTGTGGATGAACACAGACCCGCCGGTGCTGGCGCTGCCGTACAACCTCGAACTCAACGACAGCGTGGTCGTCGCCGTGGAACGCCAGCCGATGCCCGAGTACGAACGACGGGTCCGGGAGACGGTCGCCGTCCTGCGGGACGAGTCGGCTCGTGGCGCACGGGTGCTGGCGCTGCCCATGCACCCACACCTGCTCGGCGTCCCGCACCGGGTGCGCGGCCTGCTGGCGCTCGTCGACGAGCTGGTGGCCGACCCGGCCGTCACCTTCGCCAGCCCCGGTACGGTGGTGGACTGGTACCGCGGTCAGGTGGCGTCATGACGGCCGCGCCGACGCCCGCGCAGGCCCTGAGCCGGGCCACCTGCGCGTTGTTCGTGCCCGGCGACCGCCCCGAGCGGTTCGACAAGGCCGCCGCGACCGGGGCCCTGGTCGTCGTCGACCTGGAGGACGCGGTCGCGCCGGCGGCCAAGGCGCAGGCCCGGGAGAATGTCCGGCGTTGGCTGGCCGACGGGGTCCGGGCCGCGGTACGGATCAACGCGGTCGGCACCCCCTGGCACGCCGACGACCTGGCTATGGTGTCCACTGTGGAGTGTGTGGTGATGGTGGCGAAGGCGGAGGCGGCGACACTGCCCGCGGTGGTCGGCGCGCTGCCGCCGGCGTCGGCGGTCGTCGCGCTGGTCGAGACGGCGGCCGGGATCCGGGACGCGCACCAGATCGCGGCGACCGACGGGGTGGGGCGGCTCGCGTTCGGCAGCTACGACCTGGCCGCCGAGCTGGGGGTCGACCCGGTCCACCGGCCCGCCCTCGACCCGTACCGCTCGACGCTGGTCCTGGCCTCGGCGGCGGCCGGCCTGCCCGCCCCGCTCGACGGGGTCACCGGCGCCGTCGGTGACGAGGCCCTGCTGGCCGACGACACCCGGCACGCCCGGGCGCTCGGCTTCGGCGGCCGGCTGTGCATCCACCCACGCCAGGTCCCGGTCGTGGCGGCGGGTTTCGCCCCGACCGCCGCGGAACTCGAGTGGGCCCGGCGGGTGATGGCGGTCGTCGGCGCCGGCGGCGTGTCCACTCTGGACGGCCAGATGGTCGACGCGCCCGTGGCGCAGCGGGCCCGGCGGCTGCTGGCGCTGGCGGGGGTCGGCGATGACTGAGCCGTCCGCCACCGAGCCGGTCGTTACCGAGCCGATCGTTACCGAGCCGATCGTCACCACCGAGCTGCTCCAGGCCGGCCCGGTCGAGGCGCTGGCGATGCTGTTCGACGACGGGTTGCCCGTCCCGCGGGTGGGCGACCCGCTGCCGCCGCTGTGGCACTGGGTGGCGCTCCCGCGATGGCCGGCCGCCGGCCAGACCGGCCCGGACGGGCACCCGACGCACGCGGTGCCGGCGCACCCACCGGGCTTCCCTCGGCGGATGTTCGCCGGCGGTACGGTCCGGCTGCTGGCGCCGCTGCTGGTCGGCACCGAGGTCCGGCGGGAGGTGCGGGCGCTGTCGCAGACCCGCAAGAGCGGCCGGCAGGGCGAGTTCATGCTGGCCGCGGTGGAGACCCGGCTGATCGGCGCCGACGGCCGCCCTGCCGTGGTGGAGGTGCAGGACATCATCTACCGGCCGGCGGTCGAGCCGGGGGTGGGTGCCGGGCCGGGCACCGGGGACGGGCTGCTGGCCCAGGCCGAGCCGGCGGCGCGACCGCTGGAGCCGGGCGACGGCGGCGCGTGGCGGTTCCAGACCGATCCCCGCCTGCTGCTGCGCTTCAGCGCCGCCACCGCCAACGGGCACCGCATCCACTACGACTGGCCCTACGCGACGCAGGTCGAGGGCTACCCGGGGCTGGTCGTGCACGGCCCGCTGATGACGCTGTCGCTGCTGGAACTGGCCCGGCTCGTCGCGCCGGAGCGGCCCGTCCGTACGGTGACCCACCGCAACCAGCGACCGCTGTTCTGCGGTCAGCCGGCCCGGCCGAGCTGGACCGAGGCCGGTGACGACCTGGTGCTCACCCTGTCCACAGGGGACACAGCGCAGGCCGTGGAGCACACCGTCGTGCGCATCACCTGATCGCGTCGTGCCGCAGCCGGGACAGGGACGGCATCGCGGTGGCGCCGCCGCGCGTTTCGCAGGCGAGCGATCCCGCCCGGACGGCGAAGGCGAGCACGTCGCGCCACCGCTGCCCGGTCGCCGGAAAGCCTTCGGTGAGCAGCGCGTAGGTCAGCGCCGCCATCGTGGCGTCGCCGGCGCCGGTGGCGTCGATCGCGTCGACCGGCGGTGGCGTGGCGGAGAACCCGGCACCGCCGGCGAAACCGAGCGCGCCCCGCGCCCCGAGCGTCACCACGACGGCTCGGGCGCCGAGGCTGAGCAGGTGCCGAGCCGCGGCGGCCGGATCGAGGTCGAAGAGCAGGCGGGCGTCCGGTTCGCTGAGCTTGACGAGGTCGGCGGTGCCGGCGAACCACTCGACGGTGGCCCGCAGCGACGCCGGATCGGCGAGCAGATCGGGCCGGACGTTCGGGTCGATCATGCGTAGCGGACCCGGGATCGCCCACGCCGCCTTCGCCGTGGCCAGCGTGGTCGGTTCGAGCAGGGCGATCGACCCGCAGTAGAGCGTCCCGGCCCCGGCTACCAGGTCGCGGTCGATCCGGTCGAGCAGCCCGTACGAGGGCGGGTTGCCGTAGAAGGCGAACTCCGGCTCCACACCGCGCAGGGTCGTCACGGCAAGGGTGGTCGGCACATCGACGGTGACGCAGCCGCTGTGGTCGACGCCCTGGTCGTGGAGCAGGGCACGGATCCGGTCCCCGAACGCGCCGGAGCTCAGGGAGCCGACGAACCGGGCATCGGCCCCGAGCCGGGCCAGGCCGCACGCCACGTTGAGCGGGGCGCCGCCGACCATCGGCCGGAACAGCCGCTCACCCGCGACCTCCACCTCGAACAGATCGATCAGCGCCTCACCCAGCACCACCGCGTACGGGCCGCGACGGGTCGCGCCGCCTCCCGGGTGCTTCGTCGCCCTGTCACTCACCGACGAGCCACCCCAATGTGATCATTCATTGTCACTAGTCGATGTCCGGGTCGGGCCAACCACGCGTACACCGCCTCATTGTGCCGTGCGGTCCGCCGACCGGCGTCCCCCGCGCGATCGATGCGGCTACCTCGCGGGATGGATGGCGTGCCCGAAGTCGTACCAGGAATGCGCAGTCAGCCCGGCGCGCTGCCACCGTGACCTTCGTGGCGTGACGGTGGCGGAGGCGGCCACCCGCGGGCCGAGTGACGCCGGCGAGCGGGCGGCGGTCGAGGCGGCGCTACGGCAGGGCCGCCTCGACCCAGCCGTCGACGATCCTGGTGCGCAGCAGGGGCTGCGTGGTGGCCGCCGGCCCGCGGGCCACGGTGCCGTCGGTGAGGCGGAAGGCACTGCCGTGCCAGGGGCAGACGACGCAGTCGGCTCCGTCGACCTGCTGCACCTCGCCCTCACCGAGCGGGCCGGTGTTGTGCCCGCAACGTTCGAGCATCACGGTGACGTCGTTGTCGCTGTGGCGGACGGCCAGGACCGGCACGTCGTCGATCCGGAACACCTGGGGCTTGCCCGGGGTCAGCGAGCGCAGGTCGCAGATGCCGTGCCAGCCTTCGTCAAGCTGGCGCAGCAACGGCGCGGCCTGGTTCACCGCGGCCGCCTGCCGGTAGCTGAGGTGCCCGCCCAGATAGCCGCCGACGCCCACGGCGGCCAGGCCCGCGAAGCCCAGCGCGCGTGCCCGGCTCAGGTGGCCGCGCCGCCGGGCCCGCAGCGACGCCACATGCAGGGCGAGCGCGATCGTGTTGGCGCCGGCGTGCACCAACCCCACGCGGCGCTGCTCGCGGGTCAGCGACGACCAGTCGTTGAGTCCGGCCAGGGCGGCCGGCACCGCCGCCGCGCTGCCCAGTCCACTCAGGACGGTGGGTGCGCGGCCGTCGACCCGCAACAGGTCCAGGACCGCGGTGCTCAGCCACGAACCGATCGGCACCAGGACGGCGACCGGATGCAGCGGGTGCCCCAGCCACGAGCCGTGCAACAGGTCGCGCACCCGCCCGCGCAGCACCGCCCGTACCGCCGACTGCAGGCCGTTGCCCACCCCGTCCAGCGCCTCGACCCGCTCAACCTTGTCGATCAGTGCCCGTACCCGCACGACGACCACCCCCCCTGCCTTCGTTCATCTTCGACCCGGAAGGCCGCAGGGGGTGCGGAAACGGTGAACGACCGGTCGCGGCCCGCCCGGGTGCGCGTCGCGTCTGTCACTGTTGTGACGGCCGGCAGGATCGTGACATACTCGCGGCCACCGCCGACCCGTGGTGACCGGGGGATGGCCGGGGAGCACGATCGCGGAGAGGGGAGGACCCATGGTGATCGAGGCGAACACCAGGCCGCTGGAGTCGGGCATCGTCACCGACTTCGCGGAGAAGATGACGTACGGCTCCTACCTGGCGCTGGACGAGCTGCTGCACGCCCAGCATCCGCTGAGCAAGCCGGAACACCACGACGAGCTGCTGTTCATCATCCAGCACCAGACCACCGAACTCTGGCTCAAGGTCGTGCTGCACGAGCTCGACTCGGCGCGTACCCTGCTCGCCGCCGACGACCTCGCCGCGGCCCTCAAGCGCATCGCCCGGGTCAAGCACATCCAGGAGGCGCTGATCCAGCAGTGGTCGGTGCTGGCGACCCTCACGCCCACCGAGTACCTCCAGTTCCGCGGGGTGCTGGCCAACGCGTCGGGCTTCCAGTCGGCCCAGTACCGGGCCGTCGAGTTCGCGCTCGGCAACAAGAACGCCAAGATGATCAAGGTCTTCGACGCCGAGCCGGACAACCAACGGATGCTCGTCGAGGCGCTGCACCGGCCGAGCCTCTACGACGAGTTCCTGCGTTACCTGGCCCGCCGTGGCTACGCGATCCCGCAGGCGCTGCTGGCGCGCGACGTCACCCAGGCGCACGTCTTCACCCCCGAACTCGTGCCCGTCTTCACCGAGATCTACCGCGACGCCCACGAGCACTGGCCGGCCTACGAGACGTGCGAGGAACTGGTGGACCTGGAGGACAACTTCCAGCTGTGGCGATTCCGCCACCTGCGCACCGTGGCCCGCACGATCGGCGCCAAGACCGGGACCGGCGGTTCCAGCGGGATCGCGTTCCTGCAGCGGGCGCTGGACCTCACCTTCTTCCCCGAGCTGTACGCCGTGCGTACCGAGCTGAAGGCGTGAGGAGATGACGAACATCGACTGGGCCGCGCGGGCGCGCGAGCTCGACGACGCGGACCCGCTGCACGCGTTCACCGAGCGGTTCCTGCCCGCCGACGATGTGGTGTCCTATCTGGACGGAAACTCGCTGGGCCGGCCGCTGCGTGACTTCCCCGAGCGGGTGGCCGCCTTCACGGCGCACGACTGGGGCACGCGCCTGATCCGGCGCTGGGACGAGTCCTGGATGGCCAAGCCGTACGGGCTCGGCGACCGGATCGGCGCGGCGCTGCTCGGCGCGGCGGCGGGGCAGACCTTCGTCGGCGACTCGACCACCGTCCTGCTCTACAAGCTGATCCGGGCCGCCGTCGACCACCGTCCAGAAAGGACGGAGATCGTCATCGACGACGACAACTTCCCCACCGACCGGTTCGTGGTGGAGGGGATCGCCGCCGAGCGCGGGCTGAGCATCGTCTGGATCCCCACCGACCGCACGATCGGGGTGCAGCGCGAGCAGGTGGAGCAGGCGCTCTCCGAGCGGACCGCGGTGGTGGTGCTGAGCCACGTCGCCTACCGGTCGGGGGCGATCGCCGACCTGGCCGGCATCACCGAGGCCGCGCACCGTGCCGGGGCGCTGGTGTTGTGGGACCTGTGCCACAGCATCGGCGTGGTGCCGGTGGCGCTGGACGCGTGTGGGGTCGACCTCGCGGTCGGGTGCTCGTACAAGTACCTCAACGGCGGACCGGGTTCCCCGGCTGTCGCGTATGTCAACGCGTCCTTGCATCGATCACTGCGACAGCCGATCTGGGGCTGGATGGGCGCGGCCGACGTCTTCGCGATGAAGGCCGGCTACGAGCCCGCCGAGGACGTACGGCGGTTCGTCAGCGGCACCCCGCCGATCCTGGCCATGCTCGCGATGGAGGCGATGCTCGAACTCATCGAGGCGGCCGGATTGCCGGCGATCCGGGCCAAGTCGCAGGCGCTGGTGGCGTTCGCCGACGAGTTGCTGCACGCCCACGTCGTGCCGCTGGGCGCGGTGCTCGCCTCGCCGACCGACCCGCGGTTGCGCGGCAGTCACCTGACGGTGGCACATCCGCGCTTTCGCGAGGTGACGGCACGGCTGTGGGAGAGGGGGGTCATCCCCGACTTCCGGGCACCGGACGGCATCCGGATCGGGCTCTCACCGCTGTCGACCACGTTCGCCGAGGTGGAGGTGGGGATCCGCGCGATCGGCGAGGAACTGCGCGGCCTGCTCGGCGAGGGCGGGGCGGCTGGGTGAGCGTCGCGACCGACGACGTCACCTCCCGGCCGGGCAGCGCCGCGTCGCTGGTGCTCACCATCGCCGGTCTCTATCTGCGCCGCCTCGGCGGGTGGGTCTCCACGGCCGCGATGGTCCGGTTGGCCGAGCAGGTCGGCTGCCCCGATCCGTTGACGCGCACCGCGATCGCCCGGCTGAAGAAGCGCGCCGTCCTCGTCGCCGCCCGCCGCGAGGGCGCGCCCGGGTACGGGATCGACCCCGGTGCGGTGCGGATGCTCGAACGCGGCGACCGGCGCATCTTCGCGCCGCGCAACATGGCCGTCGACGACCCGTGGTGTCTCATCTCCTTCACCCTGCCCGAGGAGCAGCGGCACGTGCGTCACCAGCTGCGCCGGCGCCTGCAGTGGATCGGCTGCGGCACCGTCGCGCCCGGGCTGTGGATCTGCCCCGACTTCCTGGCCGGCGAGGTCGAGGAGATCCTGGGCGACCTGGAGATCCGCCCGCACGCCACGCTGTTCCGCACCGAACTGCCGCGCGTGGCCGGCCGCGTCGAGGACGCGATCGCCCGGTGGTGGGACCTGCCCGCCATCGACGCACTGCACCGGTCGTTCATCCAGACGATGCGGGCGCTGCCGCCGGCCACCCGTCCCTCCGGAGTCGACGCGTTCCGCGCCTACGTCACCGGCATCGACGCGTGGCGCATCATCCCCTACCTCGATCCGGGGCTGCCGCCGGCGCTCCTGCCGGCCGACTGGCCGGGGCGGGAGAGCGCGCGGCTGTTCGGCGTGCTCTCCGACCGGTTCGCCGAGCCGGCCTGGGCGCACGTGCGGGCCGTGGCATCGGGAACATAGGCCGGTGCCCGGGTGGTCAGGCCGGCCTGAGCCGTCGGGGGGTTCTCGCCGACGCCCGGGTCTGTCATAGTGAAGCCCGGTCGACCTACCACAGACAGATAAGGATGTAAATATGGCTGTGGACCCGAAGGGTGAGGATCTGGCGGCGTTCCTGGCCGCCGACCCGGAGGCGCCCGTCGTCATGCTCAACCTGCTGCGCTACGCGGAGGGCGGCCGGGAACTCTATCGCGAGTACTCCCGCGCGTTCGCCGAGACCATCGCCCCGCGCTACGGCGTGGAGGTGGTCTACGCCGGTACGGGTGGGCCGGCCCTGGTCGCCGAGGACGGCCAGCAGTGGGACGCGGTGCTACTGGTGCGCTATCCCAGCCGCCGCGCGTTCAGCCAGATGATCGCCGACCCGGACTATCAGCGGATCACGGGACTGCGGTCGTCCGCCCTGTCGGAGGCCGTGCTCCAGCCGACCGTCCCCTGGGGCACGCGCTGAACGCGGCGTGAGCCGCCGTAGAGCACGCCCGCGACGACCAGCGCCGACCCGACCAGTTCGCCGGTCGACGGTGTCTCGGCGAGCAGCAGCCACGCGGAGGTGAGCCCGACGACCGGCACCAGCATCGAGTAGGGCGCGACCCGGCTGGCCGGGTACCGCGACATCAGGTAGGTCCACAGTCCCGAGCCGACGACCGTGCCGAGCACCACCGTGTAGGCCAGTCCCGCCAGCGCGGCCCAACCCGTGCTGGTGCCCAGCGTGGTGAAGGAGTCGGCGATCCGCCGTGGACCCTCGATCCAGAGCGCGACCCCGAGCATGGGCAGCGGCGGCACGGCGCTCATCCACAGCACCAGGTGCAGGGGGTTGGCCGCGGCGGCGAGACGGTTGCCCACGTTGCCCAGCGCCCAGCCGAGTCCGCCTGCCACGGTGAGCAGGAACGGCAGCAGCGCGGCCGACTCCCATCGCGCGTAGCCCACGACGCTGAGCCCGCCGACCGCGACGAGGATGCCGAGCAGCTGCCGGCCGCTGAGGCGTTCGCGCAGGAAGAGTGCGCCGAGCACGACGGTCAGGGGAGCCGAGCACTGCAACACCAGCGAGGACAGCCCCACCGGCATGCCCACCGCCATGGCCCAGTAGAGGAACAGGAACTGCAGCACGCCGAAGCCCAGGCCGTACAGCAGCCACCACTGCACCGGCACCTTCGGCCACGGCACGAAGATCAGGGTCGGTAGCGCGATGAGCGCGAATCGCAGCGCGACCAGGAACATCGGCGGGAACTGCGCGAGCGACGCATCGATAGCTATAAAATTAAGACCCCAGATCGCCGCGACGGCGACGGCCAGGAGCCGGTGCACGGGTGCCATACGGTCGACTCTGCCCGAGGAGCACGCCGGGGACAATCAAGATCTACTGAAGCACTGTGCAGCCGCACTACACGCGCGCGGGGAACGGCGCGCCCAGGACGCGCCCGAATCGTTGCTCACTGCGTCGCTGGGCGCCACGGTGCAGAATCGGGCGGATCGCGACGGTGATCGATAAAGATCCGGTCACAGGAGGACGCCCATGACAACGGCGAGTCTGGACGTGGACGCCGTACGGTCGCACTTCGATTTCGTCCGAAGTGGACGGGTCGTCACCAACAACGCGGCGAGCACGCAGCCGGCGCGGGAGCTTGTCGAGCTCTACCGCCGGCTGGTGCCCGGCTACCACGATGTCCACCGTGGACAGTCAACGGCCTCCCGCTGCACGACCGCGCTCTTCGAGAACGGCGTACGACACCATGGCGCTCTGGCTCAACGCGCCGAGCCGCCGCACGATCGCCCTCTACCGCAACACGACCGAGGCGATCAACGCGGTGATGTACATGCTGATGACCGAGTTCCGCGACGGCGACAACGTGGTCACCACGATGATGGAGCACAACTCGAACTTCGTGCCCTGGTATGGGCTCTGTCACGAGATCCTGCCCCGGTTCGGCCGGCGGGTGCAGTGCCGCGTCGCCCGGTTCGACCACAGTGGACGGCTCGACCCTTCCTGTACGGCGGCGACATGATCGCCGAGGGTCAGGTGGCACCCGATCGCGTCACCTACCACGACCTGCCGTGGAAGTACGCCGCGGGCACGCCCAACATCCTCGGGGCCATCGGATCGGCGAGCACACTCGACGACTGACGTCGCGAGCGGTGGCCACCATGAAGGAGATCGACGGATTGACCATCTATGGCCAGGCCGCGGGAGTCGAGCGGGCCCCGGTGGTCGCCTTCACCCTGGACGGCATGAGCCCGTTCACCGTCGCCGAACAGCTCGACCGGCGCGGCATCGAGTCCCGCGCGGGTTGTCGCTGCGCGACCCTGGCCCACCGGGCGCTCGGCCTCGACCCGCCGGCCACCTGCCGGCTGAGCTTCTGGATCTACAACACGGTGGACGAGGTCGACCGCGCGGTGGCGGCGGTCGCCGAGATCGCGGCCGCTCGCCGCTAGTCCACTGTGGATAGTTCGGGGGCGACCTTCTCGGCGATGAGCTCGAAGGACCGGATGCGGTCGGCGATGTCGAAGACCATCGTGGTGAGCATGAGCTCGTCGACCCGGGTGCGTGCCAGCAGGTCCTGCAGCTGACGCCGTACGGTCTCGGGCGAGCCCAGCGCCTGGTCGACGAACCGCTGGTCGGCCACCTCGCGCTCGGCCGGGGTGTACGGATAGGCCGCCGCCTCCTGCGGGGTCGGCAGCTGTCCCGGGCGCCCCTGCCGCAGCCGGATCATCGCCAGCCGTGACGGGCCGGACAGCCACTGCGCCTGCTCGTCGGTGTCGGCGCAGATCGCGTTGACGCCGATCATCGTGTAGGGCCGGTCGAGGTGCGCCGAGGGCCGGAAGTTCTCGCGGTAGAGGGCGAGCGCCGCCACCGTGTTCTGCCCGCTGAAGTGGTGGGCGAAGGCGAACGGCAGGCCGAGCAGTCCGGCCAACTGCGCGCTGTAGCCGCTCGACCCGAGCAGCCAGATCGCGGGCATGTCGTCCTTGCCGGGCGTGGCGGTGATCCGCAACCGGGCGTCGCCCTGGAAGTAACCGATGAGTGCGCCGAGTTCGCGCGGGAAGTCCTCGGCGTTGAGCCCTTCGGCGGTGCGGCGCAGGGCGAGCGCGGTGAGCTGGTCGGTGCCCGGGGCCCGTCCGATGCCCAGATCCACCCGTCCGGGATGCAGCGCCTCCAGCGTGCCGAACTGCTCGGCTACCACGAGCGGGGCGTGGTTGGGCAGCATCACGCCGCCCGAGCCGATCCGGATCGTCGAGGTGTGGGCGGCCAGGTGGGCCAGCAGCACGGCCGGGGCCGAACTGGCGATGCCCGGCATGTTGTGGTGCTCGGCCACCCAGAACCGGCGGTAGCCCAGCTCCTCGGCCCGTTGGGCGAGGGTCGTGGTGTGCCGCAGGGCGGTCCCGACGGAACTGCCGGTGGCGACGGGGGCGAGGTCGAGCACGGAGAGCGGAATCTGGGTCACGATGCGATCAACCGCATCGGCCCCGCCGGGCATTCCGTTGGGGAAGACTGTTCGGCATGAGGTCCACCAACCGCGAGATCGTCCGGGACGCGTTCGCCGAGTGGATGTCCGGCACGGGGTACATCGCCGGGATCTTCGACACCGACATGTGTTGGGAGATCGCCGGGCGGTCAGCCCTCGCGGGCACCTACCGCGGCAGCAAGGAGTTCGTCAACAAGGTCCTGCACCCGTTCGGAGCGCGGTTCAGCGAGTCCGCGCCCTTCCGCCCGGTCGCCATCCGAGGGCTCTACGCCGACGACGAGCAGAACGCGGTCGTGGTGGTCTGGGACGGCGAGGGCACGACCCTGGACGGGACGCCGTACCGCAACACGTACGCCTGGGTGCTGACGTTGCAGGACGGGAAGGTCTGCCACGCCATCGCCTTCTTCGACAGCATCGCCCTGGACGAGGTCTGGGCGGTCACACCCGCCTGATCTCGCCCACGGGTGGTGCGGACGGGTCGGGAATGACCCTGGGGCTCGCGCCCGAGGCCGCTGCGGCAGGCTGACCGCAAAGGCTCTTTGCAAATGAGGTTTGCAAAGAGGCTTTGTATGTGGCACGCTGGCCGGCGTGACAGACGAGAAGGTTGTCGAGATCGTCGACGAGCGAGGGCTGCACGCGCTGGCTCATCCGCTGCGCCTGCGGCTGCTCGCGATCCTGCGCACGGAGGGCCCGGCGACCGCGACCCGGCTCGCGGAACGGGTTGGCGAGTCCAGTGGAGTCACCTCCTACCACCTGCGCAAGCTCGGCGAGACCGGCCTGGTCACGGAGGACGCCGACCGGGGCACGAAGCGGGAACGCTGGTGGCGCGCGGTCCACGAGGTGACCAGCTGGTCCCCGTCGACCTTCCTCGGCAACCCCGAGGCGCGTCAGGCGACGGTGAGCCTGCGCCGGGAGCTCTACCGCTGGCAGTGGCGGCTGCTGGAGCAGTGGCTGGCACAGGAGGCGGAGTGGGACAAGGCGTGGATCGACGCCGCCGGTTCCAGCGACAGCCTGCTCGTGATGACGCCGGAGTCGCTCAAGGCGATGTCCGACGAGATCTGGGCGGTGGTGCAGCGCTACCGCAGCCAACAGGCGGACCCTGACGCGCCCGACGCCGCCCGCGTGGTCTGGTTGCAGCACCTGGTCCCGGTCCGCGGCGAGTTGCCGCTATGACCGCCCCTCGGCAGCGGGCGGTGCCCGCGTTGACGTCGCGCTCGGCGCTGCGCCGGTTCCTGACGCTCTCTGGACTGCGCTGGTTGCCGACCGGCCTGCTGATCCCGATCTTCGTGCTGCTCCCGCTCAGCCGTGGGCTCAGCCTCAGCGAACTCGGCCTCGCCACGGCCATGCAGGGGCTGGTCGTGGTGCTGCTGGAGCTGCCCACCGGCGGTCTCGCGGACGCGGTGGGGCGCCGGCGGGTGCTGCTCACCTCGATGCTGTTCTCCTTCGCGTCCCTGGTCCTGTTCCTGGTGGCGGACGCGTTCGTCGGCTTCGCGGTGGCGTTCGCCTTGATGGGTGTCTATCGAGCGCTGGACAGCGGCCCGCTGGAGGCCTGGTACGTCGACGCCGTCCACGCGGCCACGGACGAGCAGCCGCAAGCGTCGGCGGGCGCTCGTCCGCGGGCATCGGCGGGCGTCGAGCGCGGCCTGAGCCTGCAGGGCACCGTGGTCGGCGTCGCCATCGCCGCGGGTGCGCTAACCAGCAGTGGGCTGATCGCCTGGCATCCTCTGTCCACTGTGGATGCTCTGGTGGCGCCGGTGGTCGCCGCCCTGGCCCTGCAGCTCGTGGGATTCGTGGTGACGGCGGCGTTGATGGTCGAGCAGCCGCGCCATGGTGGCCTGCGCGGCATCGTCCGCTCCGTCCGCGAGGCACCGCGCACCATCGGGCAGGGCATCGGCCTGCTGCGCGGGTCCCGGGTCCTGCTGGCCCTGGTCATGGTGGAGTTCTTCTGGGGCCTGGGCTCGACGACCTACGAAGGGCTCTTCCCGGTACGGCTGGCGGAGATCGTCGGCGGCACCGAGCAGGCGGCCGCCATCACCGGGCCCGCGAGCACGGCCGCGTGGATCGCCTCGGCCGCCGGCTCCGCCCTGACCCCGTGGCTGGGTCGACGGTTGGGCATGGCGCCCGCCGCGATGACGACGCGGATCCTGCAGGCGCTGGCCGTCGCCGGCATGGGCCTGTTCGCCGGAGTCGCCGGAGTGGTCGTCGCCTACCTGGCCTGCTTCGTCGTGCATGGCACCTCGAACGCGGCCCACATGACGCTGCTGCACGAACAGGCGACCAGTGAGGTGCGGGCCACCGTCGTGTCGCTGAACTCGATGTTCGCCCAGCCCGCCGGGGCACTGGGCTCGATCGCGCTC
>Ga0164243_10007435_pt1 | contig 16365 bp, 18 predicted proteins | sample OricompcompostOP_FD_108781 | JGI IMG/M metagenome (GOLD analysis project Ga0164243, IMG submission 108781) | Organic Plus compost microbial communities from Emeryville, California, USA - Original compost - Organic plus compost (OP) | ecosystem: Engineered > Solid waste > Mixed feedstock >...
GCAGCCAGCTTGGCGATGGTCGTCGTTTTGCCGACCCCCGTAGGACCTGCGACATAGACGATCCGAGTGCGATCGGCAATGCCTCCGCCAAACCGCTCCGAAAGGAACGCCAGCACCTGGCTGCGTACATGTGCAAACAATTCCGCATCCCCGAGCGTCCGGCCGCTCTCCTCCCAATGATCGAAGGAGGAGGTAATCCACTCCTCGATCAGGTCGAAGTCGACCTCCTGCTGGATCAACCGCTCCTGCAGCTTCTCTAGCACAGCCGGCAGCTGTTGCTTCATCATCGACTGGCGGGAAATTTTGGCCATCCACGCCTTCATTTCCTGCAGCTCTTCCAGCAGCTTGGCCTCCACGCTGTTTCTGGCCTCCGGCTCTCTATCCTCTGCCGGCTGAGGCTGTTCAGAGCGGCTGAGCCCTCCGGTGATCTGCCCCCGTTCCGAAAGAGGGAACGTTACGTTGGAAGGTGGCGTCTCGTTCGCAGCTGCTGATTCCCCATAACCTGCCGTCTGGGTCACGGCCTTGCCGGCTTGAACGGATGGCATCTCAGCCCCCCGAGGCTCCGGACGTGCAGGAGTTGCCTCCGGCTGGGCTTGATCAGCAGAAACCTTGGCGCCGGTTGCGGCAAGGGTCAGCTCGGCGGTCTTCTTGTATGCCTGCGGCACGGCCTTCTGTGGGACGGCCGCCTTTTGAGGAGCCGGGGCCTGCGCCTGCCGCTGTTTCGTTGCTGTATTCGCCTGTTCGTCTGCTTCCACCGCGGCGATGACCTCGATTTTTTTCTTCTTAAACATGCCCAGGAAGCCGCCCAGCTTGGTCTCCTTCGTGCTCAGAATGACGGCATCACTGCCCAGGTCATTGCGGATTTGGAGCATAGCTTCAGGCATCGTATCGACCACATATCGCTTTACTCTCATAAGTTCACCACTCCGACACTTTGAATTTCTACATTGGGTTCAAGCTCGCTGTAAGAAAGAACCGGAATATCCTGCATGGTCCGCTCGATCACCTGGCGCAAATACATCCGGATGGTCGGCGAGGCAAGCAAAATGGGCTGTTGTCCCGATTGAAGCAGGCGGTTGATCTGCTCGCTGAGTTTCTGGTACACCGTCTGGGTAGATACCGGGTCCATTGCCAGGTAGCTCCCCTGATCCGTCTGCTGGACGCTGTCGGCAATCTTTTTCTCCAGCGTCGGCCCTACCGTAATGACCTTGAGCGTCTCGCCTTCCCTTGAGAACTGCTGCGTAATTTGGCGGGACAATGCCTGCCGCACATACTCGGTCAGCACATCAGGGTCTTTCGTATATTGGCCGTAATCGGCCAGCGTTTCAAAGATCGACACCAAATCCCGAATCGAAATTTTCTCACGAAGCAGCTTGGCCAATACTTTCTGAACATCTCCGATCGACAGCACCGACGGAATGAGCTCGTCGACGAGAACCGGATAATTTTCGCGCAAATTGTCGACCAGCGTTTTCGTCTCCTGCCGTCCAAGCAGCTCGTGGGCATGCTTTTTGATCAGCTCGGTCAAATGGGTCGCCACGACGGACGGCGGATCCACTACCGTATAGCCCGAAAGCTCCGCGCGATCCTTCGTCGCTTCGTCAATCCACAAAGCCGGGAGTCCGAAAGCTGGTTCCAAAGTTTCAATTCCCGTGATCGATTCGTCATCGTAACCGGGACTCATGGCCAGGTAGTGATTTAATAGTAATTCACCGCTTCCGACGGTATTCCCTTTAATTTTGATGACATATTCGTTCGGTTTTAGTTGAATATTGTCGCGGATCCGGATCACCGGGACCACAAGTCCCAGCTCCAAGGCGCACTGCCTGCGGATCATAATGATCCGGTCAAGCAAATCTCCGCCCTGCTGTGTATCCGCCAAAGGAATCAATCCGTAACCGAATTCGAATTCGATCGGGTCCACCTGCAGCAGGTTGATGACACTTTCCGGACTGCGCACCTCTTCGATCTGCTGTTCCTCTTCCAGCTGTTCCACCTCGATCTGCTTTTTGTCCATGTTCCGCTGCATCCGGTAAGCGGCAAAAGCGAGCAGGCCCGCCAGCGGAAGCGTCGTGATGAGATGAATTGGAGTAAACAGCCCGAGGAGGGCAATCGTCGCTGCCACAATGTACAGCAGCTTCGGGTACGACAGTAGCTGTTTGGTCAAATCGTTCGCCAAATTGCCTTCCGAAGAAGAACGCGTCACGATCAAACCGGAAGCCGTTGAAATTAAGAGTGCGGGAATTTGACTGACCAGACCATCCCCGATAGTTAGTACCGAGTAGGTGGACATCGCATCCTGGAAGGACAGGCCCCGCATGGCGATCCCGATAATAAAACCGCCGACCAGGTTGATCAGCAGGATGATGATGCTCGCAATCGCGTCCCCTTTGACGAACTTGCTCGCACCGTCCATCGCGCCGTAAAAGTCCGCTTCGCGTTCTACTTTGCGGCGCCGCTCCCTGGCCTGCTGCTCATTGATCATGCCGGCGTTCAGGTCGGCGTCAATGCTCATCTGCTTGCCGGGCATCGCATCGAGTGTGAACCGGGCGGCGACTTCCGCCACGCGTTCCGATCCCTTCGTGATGACGATAAACTGCACGACGACCAGAATCAGAAAGACGATAAAGCCGACGGCGATTTCCCCTCTGGCGATCCAGCTGCCGAACGTTTTGACGACGTCGCCGGCAAAGCCCTCGGACAGGATGAGCTTGGTCGTCGAAATGTTTAGCGCCAGCCGGAACAGCGTCGTAATGAGCAGAAGCGAAGGGAAAATGGAAAACTGCAGCGCTTCCTGCGTATTCATCGCGACGAGCAAAATAATGAGCGCGAGCGAAATATTGATGACCAGCAGCACGTCGAGCAGCCAGGACGGGATCGGAAGAATCATCATCATTACAATGCCGATGACGCCGGTCAGTATCGTTATCTCTTTTAATTTCAAAGCTTCCTTACCTCCGATCCCTTATCTCACTTTGCCTTTTAATTTATATACATAAGCCAGTACTTCAGCCACGGCTTGAAACAAATCGGCGGGAATCGAGTCCCCGATCTCCGACCTTTGAAACAGCGCACGGGCCAGCGGCTTGTTTTCCATCGTAATCACGCCGTTTTCCTTGGCGATCTCCTTGATCCGCAGAGCCACAAAATCCTGCCCTTTGGCTACGATTTGCGGGGCTTCCATGTTCGAGCCCTCGTACTTCAGGGCCACCGCGAAGTGGGTCGGGTTCGTGATGACGACGTCGGCCTTCGGCACTTCCTGCATCATCCGCTGCATCGCCATCCGGCGCTGCCGCTCCCTGATCTTCCCCTTGATCAGCGGATCCCCCTCCATTTTTTTATACTCGTCTTTAATGTCCTGTTTCGACATCCGAATGCTTTTCTCGAACTCATACTTTTGATACAAAAAATCCAGTGCGGCCATCACAAACAGGGCGGCCCCTATTTTTAGGCCGAGCGTCATCGTCAAACTGGCCACAAAATGAAACGTCTTCTCAATATTAACCTCGGACAGCTTGCCGATATCCGCGATGGCTCCTCTTAGCGTTTGATAAACGAGAAAGCCGATGATCACCAGCTTTAAGATCGATTTCGCGAACTCGACCAGAGAACGGACCGAGAAAATATTTTTAAACCCTTTGATCGGGTCCAGCTTGCTGAATTTGGGCTTCAGCGATTCCCCCGTCAGCATGAAACCGACCTGCATCAAATTGGCGGCGAGCGCCATAACGACGACGGTAAGAAACACCGGAGCCAGCAGCAGCAAAATGTCGATGCCGTATTCCACGGCGAGGCTCATGACGTTGTTAATCGACAAATCCATGGTCAGTCGGTTCAGAAAAATGTCCTTGAACAGTCCGACAAGCCTCTCCTTGAACGATGAGCCGAACATGAGAAGGCTGAAAAAGGAAGCCAGCAGAACGACCGCGCCGGTTAAATCCTGGCTTTTGGCGACCTGGCCCTTTTTCCGGGTATCCTGCCGCTTTTTCGGGGTCGCTTTTTCGGTTTTTTCTCCGCCAAACAGCTGCAGATCCAGGGGATACCTGTAGGACACGTTCCTTCCCTCCATCCTCACATTACGCAGGCTTGTGACCGATAATCCCCAGAAGCGTCTGCATCGACTCAAACATGATCCCGAACAAATCGCCGAAAATATAGGAAAAGCTCGGTACCAGCAAAAACAGAATCATCAGTCCGACAATAATTTTCAGCGGCATCCCGACGGCAAATACGTTGAACTGCGGTGCGGTACGTGCCAGAAATCCCAGCCCGATGTCTGTCAGGAACAGCGCCGTGACGAGCGGAGCCGACATTTGAAAGGCAAGGACAAATGACTGGCCGAACGTCTTGATCAAAAATTCCGACAAGCTGCCATCCGCCATTCTCATAAACAACTCGTTGGAAAGCGGAACCCAGTCATAGCTCCGGATGATGCCGTCCAGCAAATAGTGGTGCCCGTTCATCGTCAGAAACAGCAGCAGGGCGAACATGTACTTGAAGTTGCCCAGCATGGGCGCTGAGGTGCCCGTCATCGGATCCAGCACGTTCGCGATCCCGAAGCCGATCTGGATGTCGATGAAGGAACCGGCCGTCTGGATCACCATAAACAGCACATAGGCAACGAATCCGAGCAGCAGCCCGATCAGCACTTCCCTGATGATCAAGAGGACGTACGTCACATCTGCCGGAACGCTCTGATGCACGCCATAAGTTAGGTACACAAGCGCAGATACGAAAAAAGCGATGCCTATTTTAAAAATATTCGGGACTCCTTTGGAAGAAAGCACCGGAACGACAACAAAAAAGGCTGTAATTCGACAAAAAATAAGCATAAAAACCGGCAGACTTTCCAGCAGCATGTTCATTGAATAAGTCCGCCTATCCGATATATTTGTACAAGTTGTCCAAAATGTTAAAAGTGAAATCCACCAGCGTCGTCAGAATCCATGGCCCAAAGAAAAGAATCGCCAGCAGTACGGCCACGATCTTTGGCACAAATGCCAGCGTCTGCTCCTGAATTTGGGTTGTCGCCTGGAAAATGCTGATCACCAGACCGACGATGAGTCCCAGCAGCAGCATGGGCGCACTGACCTTCAGCACGGTATATACCGCCTGGCCGGCGAGACCGATAATAAATTCCGAATTCATGGCTGAGCATCCCGCCCCTTCTTCATACTCATTCAGGTATTAAAGCTCATCAGCAGCGACTTGACGACCAAATACCAACCGTCCACCAGCACAAACAGCAAAATTTTAAACGGCAGCGAGATCATGACCGGCGGAAGCATCATCATGCCCATCGCCATCAAGGTACTGGATACGACGATATCTATAATGAGAAAAGGAATAAAGATCATGAATCCCATCTGAAAGGCCGTTTTGAGCTCGCTGATCGCGAACGCCGGCACCATGACCGTGAGCGGAATGTCCTTGTAGGTATTCGGCTTTTCGATCTTGGTATATTTCATAAACAGCAGCAGGTCCTTCTCCCTTGTGTTGGAGAACATGAATTTTTTCATCGGTTCCGCTGCTTTATCCAAAGCCTGCGTCTGTGTCAGTTCCCCTTTTAAATACGGCTGCAGGGCCACATCATTGATGGAGGAAAAGGTTGGCGTCATGACAAACAGCGTCAAAAAAAGAGCCAGCCCTACGATGACCTGGTTAGGGGGCATCTGCTGAGTTCCAAGCGACGTTCTGACAAAACCGAGCACGATCACGATCCGCGTAAAACTGGTCATCAGCACAAGCAGCGCCGGCGCGATGCTGATGACCGTGATGAGAAGCAGAATCGAGAGCGAGCTGGTGCTTGGCTTCCCTCCGGAGTCCCCTACCTGGATATCGATATTCGGTATCGGATCCGCAAAGGCGGCCGTCACCGAGAGCAGGCTGATCAATGTAACGATGATACAAACGAACAAAACCTTCTTTTTCATGGCTCCCTCAACCGATCTGTAGTATTGTCTTCCCGCAGGAGCTCTTCCATCTTCTCTTTACGGTTTGACATCCGGCGCAGCTTCTCGTCAAATACTTCATGAAATTCCGGCGTTTCCTCCAGGCTGATCTCCTCGGATACCGGTCCCGTTTTGCGCAGCTTTGCAGCAAGCTTGGCCACCAAAGGTGATAACCCGTTCTGCGAGTATGCCGGATCCTGTTCAAACGATGCCAGGATGACGGCGACCTCGTCAGGGTCGGTAATTTTATCGACGAGGCGAATGTCTTCGCCTACGCCGACCAAATATACGCTGCTGCCGATTTCAATGACCTGGAGTGATTTGTTCGGCCCCAGCCCGACAGCCCCCAGCGTCCGGATCGAACGGCTGCTGAACCAAGTTTTATTTTTCCGGCCGAGAAAACGGATCAGAAGAATAATGAGTGCAATAATCACCGCCAGGACGATGATGACATAAACCAGGCTGAGGGCGTAATTACCGGAGCCAGGAAGCGGCGTATCTGGATTACTCATCTAAAGTCCTAAACTCCCAGCGTCTTATTGATGGCTTCAATAACGCGGTCGGTCTGGAACGGTTTGACGATAAAATCCTTCGCGCCTGCTTGGATGGCGTCGATGACCATCGCCTGCTGCCCCATGGCGGAGCACATGATGACCTTCGCGGCCGGGTCGATCTTTTTGATTTCTTTCAGCGCGGCGATCCCGTCCATTTCCGGCATCGTAATATCCATCGTAATCAGGTCCGGACGAAGCTCTTTAAACTTCTCGATCGCCTGGGATCCGTCCTGGGCCTCTCCGACTACCTCAAAACCGTTTTTAGTCAAAATATCACGGATCATCATTCTCATAAATGCAGCGTCATCCACGATAAGAATTCGATTTGCCATTGATTAAAAATCCTCCCTAAATTTTGCTATTGTAATTTTTGTATTCGGTCCCACTGGCTGAGAATATCCGTGACACGCACCCCGAAGTTTTCATCGATAACGACAACCTCGCCTTTGGCGATCAGCTTGTTGTTGATCAGGATGTCAACCGGCTCGCCCGCCAGCTTGTCCAGTTCGATGATTGAACCTTGAGACATTTCCAGGATATCCTTAATTTGCTTCTGGGTCCTTCCTAATTCTACGGTGACTTTAAGAGGAATGTCCATCAATAAGTTTAAATTATTTTGATCGACCTGGCCGAACGAGCCACCTTGTAAATTCGCAAATTGCACGGGCTGCACGTTGACATTCCGGTTAGGCATAGCCCCGTAATGCTGCGGCATGGCCGCATAAGGATTCTGCATGTTCGGATCGTACGCTTGCCCCGGCATGGAAGCGGGCATCCCGGCAGCTGGAGCACCGTAGCCCGGCGCGCCGGACGGCATTCCGTAATCCTGCTGCTGCGGAGCCGGCTGACTGGCTGCCGGAGGCGGGTAAGAGGCCTCAGGCTGAGATGCCGGCCGTTCAGGCGCTTCAACCGCTGGAGCCGCCTGCTGCATCGACTGCTCCGCCTCGTCCGAACCATGGATCAGCATGCTGACCATATCCTTGGCGAACTGGACCGGAAGCAGCTGCATGATCGTGGAATCGATCAATTCTCCGATTTTGAGCCGGAAAGAGATCTTGATCAGCGTCTGCTCGGAAGGCAGGCTGTTGACCCCGTCGCCGTTGGCCATGTCCAGAATGTCGATGCCAGGCGGCGAAATATTGACGAACCGGTTAAATATCGTCGACATCGAAGTGGCCGAAGAGCCCATCATTTGGTTCATCGCTTCCTGAACCGCGCTGATATGAATTTCGTTCAGCTCCGCATCCTGCGGATCACCTTCTCCGCCCAGCATCAGGTCGGCGATGACCTGCGCGTCACGCGTTTTAATGACCAAAGAGTTGATCCCTTCAAAACCGTCCACATACGTGACATGAACAGCCACATGGGGCTTGGGAAACTCTTCCTCAAACTGGCTGCGGGTAATGATCGACACCTTCGGCGTCGTAATGTCCACCTTCTTGCCAAGCAGCGTCGAAAGTGCGGTGGCTGCACTGCCAAACGTAATGTTGCCGATCTCTCCCAGTGCATCCTGCTCCAGAGGCGTTAAATAATCGTCTACCGTCGAACCCGCATTTCGGGAGAAGTCGGCCGCTTCGGTCTGTTTCAGCAGGGCGTCGATCTCTTCCTGGGATAAATAATCTTTACTCGTCAAGTTCCTCAGCTCCTTCGCTGACAATTTCGTCGATTTGCACGGCCACGCGGTCTTTGACGGTACCCGGGCTTCCTATAAACTTCAACCGGTCACCAACCTTGATTTTCAGTCCCGAATGTACCGGCTTGGCCAGGCTGATGACGTCCCCTACATTCAATCCCAAAAACTCGGATACGGAGATATAAGACTCCCCAAGCTCGGCGATCATGCTCAGCTTGGCTTGGCTGATCCGGTTTTTGAGCGACTCGGCTTCCTCCGGCACACTGGACTTCTTCTCCGATACAAACCACTGATGGGCCGAGAGCTTCGACATGATCGGCTCCAGCACCACATGTGGAATACAGAGGTTGATCATGCCCGTCGTATCGCCGATTTTGGTGCTGAGCGAAATCAGGGCGATCGTTTCGTTCGGTGAGACGATCTGCATAAACTGCGGATTCGTCTCCATCGCTTCCATCCGCGGAGAGATATCCAGCACCGTTTTCCACGCTTCCGCCAAGCTCTCGAACGCCCGGCTGAAAATCCGCTCCATGATCGTCGTTTCGATTTCGGTAAGCGAGTTGATTTTGGAAGGAGCGTTTCCGACTCCGCCCAGCAGCCGATCCAGCATGGCATAGGCCACGTTGGGGTGTACCTCCAGCACCATTCTTCCTTTCAAAGGTTCCGCCTCAAAAATATTGAGAATCGTCATCTTCGGAATCGAGCGGATAAATTCGTCATAAGGAAGCTGCTCGACCTGAACGACGTTAATTTGAACAAACGTCCGCAGCTGTGCGGAAAAATAGGTCGTCAGATAACGCGCGAAATTTTCATGGATCCGTGTCAGACTTCGGATATGATCCTTGGAAAAGCGGACCGCCCGCTTGAAATCATAGGAACGGATTTTTTTCTGGGTTTCTTCTTTTTTAAGTTCCTCCGCATCCATTTCACCGGACGACAGTGCGGCGAGCAGGGCGTCAATCTCATTTTGCGATAATACATCAACCAATCATCTCACCCCCTTACGGTTTCCGGTCGTTATGTTACAGCGGCGTCAAAACAAAGTTCGTGATGGAGATTTGCGTCAGTTTCCCTCGTGTCAGGGTTTTATTGATCAGATTGATCAATTTTGCGCTTAATTGGTCTTTTCCTTTGGAGCCCTTAAGTTCCTCGGGTCTCGTATCGGCGAGCGTCTTAATAATGATGGGCTTGATTTCGAATTCTTTGATCTTATCGAATTCTTCCTTCGATTTTTTGTCGTTCAATTGGAACGCAAAATTCATCAATACGATATAATCCTGATCCGCGAGATTGGTCTTGATATCCGTAATCTCCGAAGTGATTTCCACAAGCTCGTCTGCCGATAATTTTGGAGCCTCGATCGTTTGGGCGGCCGATTTCGTTTCGTTTGAACTGCTCCCGAAATATTTATCCATCAGCAAAAATGCGGCAAGCACGATCAGTGTAATCGCCAGCAGTATCGTTATTAGCCAGGGCAGCATCTTTTTCATGGGGATTCCTCCGTTTGTTGCACTTTAATAGTTGCGTTGTGAACGCCGATTTCCTGATTGTATTGCTTCACCAGGGAAATGACTTCCGCCGCTTTTTCCAAAACAATCATTCGTTTGCCCGTAACCAGGGTAATATACGTGTCCGGCGTTTCTTCCACTGTTTCGATAAGCAGGGCATTCAGCCATAATGGTGAGCCGTTTAACCGGGTAACTAAAATCATAGCAGGCCTCCTATGGAAATCGGAGGAGGACAGGCCTCCCCCGTCACTTCACTCTACTAACGCTTCAGATTGACGACTTCCTGCAGCACCTCATCGGAGGTCGTAATGATCCGCGAGTTCGCCTGGAAGCCGCGCTGGGCGACAATCATTTCGGTAAATTCGCCGGTCAGGTCGACGTTGGACATTTCCAGCTGACCTGCAACGATCGCACCGGTACCGGTGGTTGCATCATTTGCTTCACCTGGTTCAAAGTCCCCGTCTGCGATAGCGTTTGGCGTAATACGGTACAAGTTTCCGCCGATTTTCTCGAGCCCTTCCGGATTCGTGACTTTGCCTACGCCAATCTTAAGGGTCGTATCGGTTCCGCCATCTGCCAGCTTTTGGATGATGGTGCCGTCCTGAGAAATGGAGAACGAAACGGCATCCCCAAGGTTAATCGGAGCTCCGCCTGAATCGCAGACAAACATCCCGTCCGACGTAACCAGATTCTTCAGTGCATCGACGTGAAAATCACCTGCTCTGGTAAGGAACGGTGGATCCTGATCTTCGGTCATGCTTACAAGAAAAAAGCCGTCGCCGTCAATTCGCAGGTCCGTCGGGTTGTTCGTCGTCTGCGCGCTTCCCCCGGTGTGCAACGTATCAATCGATCCGATCGACACGCCAAGCCCAATTTGCTTGGCATTGACACCGCCGTTTTCACCCTCAACCGGCGCTGTCACGCCAGATACGGTTTGGCTCATGACATCCTTGAACATCACCCGGCCTGCCTTGAAGCCCGTCGTGTTGACGTTGGCGATATTGTTGCCGATTACGTCGAGCTTGGTTTGGAATCCGCGCATTCCTGAAACGCCTGAATACATCGATCTCAACATGGGTCTGTTTCCTCCTAGGTTTGTGAAATGAACTGCGTCAGTCGGTCAGCAGTTCCCTGGCTTTCCGGTTCGGGCCAGCCAGCTTACGACAGCACGACCGCGCTGTCGATTTGGGTAAACACGTTGTCTTTCATGGATTTGCCGTCCATCGCCGTCACGACCGTCCGGTTAGGAACGTTGACGATGAGCGCCATATCCTTCATCAGGATCAACGATTCCTTGCTGCCTTTGGCGGCAGCCTTTTCAACGGCTTGGTTCAGCTTGTCCAGCTGTTCCCCTTTGATCTCGATCCCTCTTTGCTCCAGCCGCTTGGCCGCATGATTGCTGAACTTGAGCAGGCTTCCCTGGAGCAGTTCATCAAATGACGTCTGGGACGAGGCGTCCGGCGTTGCGGCCGGTTTCGAAGTCTTGACGGGTGCGGCCGGATATATCCTTCCGGGATAGAGCTGTCCGATCGTCATCCGTTCGTTCATGCCGATTCCCCGTTCCCGCCTGTCGTTCCCTCTCCTGCGGCTGCGCTTGCTGCCTCGGCGCCTGTCTCTCCGGTTTCAGAGCCGCTGTCCGCAGAACCTTCTGCCGCGCCGCCCGCATTCGACGCACCGCCAGTTGATGGCGTTTCGTTATCCGCCGGCAGAGTACCCTCTTCCTGCTTGGCATTCATGATTTCGACGATCTTCGTAATCGGAATCGCTACCGACCCGACGGAAGCGTACTGAACGCCGTCCTTGACGATAATCGAATCCACGATGCCCGTTTTGATCTCAGACGTACTTTCGCCTGATTGATCGGAGCTGCTTCCGCTATCGACCCAGCTGATCTGTTTGCCGATCAGTCCCGATACGTTGCCAAGGGACTGACTCATGGCGTTCAGCTGGCTGGATATGTTCATCAGCTGCTCGACCGAGGTGAATTGGGCCATCTGGGCAATAAATTCCTTGTCTTCCATCGGCTGCATCGGGTCCTGGTTTTTAAGCTGGGTCACCAGAATGCTCAGAAACTGGTCCTTGCCGAGCGTCTGCGTCTTCGTGCTGGCCTTCTGCACATTGGAAGCCGCGTAGTTAGGCCAAATGTTGCTTGTCGATACGATATCTGACATGGTTGTTCACCTCCGTTTTTACGCTTTGGCTGTAAACGTATTTCCTTGATCCGCCTGCTGACGGGCAAGCCATTCATTCAGTTCGTCTCCCAGCTCAGCCACGGTCAAGGCATCTTCGGAGGAAGCGTCCTTGTCCTTTTGCCGGCGGTTCGGCTGCTGCTGACCCGATTGGGATTGACGGCCGTCGTGATACATTTGGGACTGCAGCGAAGGGTTTTGCGTTACCACAAGTTTCTCAACCTGCACACCCTGCGACTGCAGCGTACTGCGGAGCTGACTCATCTGCTGTTCCAGCAAATCCTTGGCTCCGGCGTGCTCGGTCGTAAATTGGGCAACGAGTTGTCCGTTTTGCATCGTCAGCTTAATGTCGACCTGGCCCAAATGTTCCGGGTACAGCGATATTTTCGCTTCCGAGATGCCTTCTTGCTTCACGATTTCCAGCTTGTTTACGACAAATGTGCTCATTTCTTTGGCAAACTGCGTAACGGGCACCGCTTGCGCCGCTGCTTTATGAGGCGACTGAATGCCTTCTTTCATCACGAGATGCCCTGCCGTTACCGTTGTCTGGCTGGTAAGCGGATCCTCCGGCTTCGCCGCCGCTTCCACCTCTTCTCCGGAAGAAGGGCTTGCAGCGGATGCTGCTGTTTGCGCATCGGCATTCGGCTGCTGTCTCGCCAAGATCGTACTCAGCACGGCCTTGCCGCTTGCAGCGGATGCAGTATCACCTGCCGGCTGCTGCCGGATCGCTTCCAGCAACGCGGAGATGCGGCTGGATTGCCCTTCCGCTTTAGGCTGGAACATTGGGGCCGCATTCTGTGGTGCTGCCGATTCCGAGTCCATGACCAGAGCCGCCGGCTTGCTTTTCCCAGGAGCTGTGGCGTTCTGAACCAGGTTATGGAACGTTTCCAGCAGTTCTGCCGCCTGCGCCGTGGTGTCCGCCCCCGTACTTGGCTGCTGCAGCACCGTGATCAGCTGGGCCAATGCATCCTGAGCGGCAAACCGTGCCGTCGCCGGGTGGCTGGCCAGTGCCGTCAAGGCTTGATCTCCCTCATTAGCCGGGGTGTCTTCAGATTGTGCTTCGCCGTTTCCTTGAACGTTCAGCAGCAAGGTGGTTACCTGCTGAATCCAGCTTTGCAGGGCGCTCAGCACTTCAGGGTCTTCGGCAATCGCTTCATCCAGCTGATCGGCATCCAGAAGAAGGCTTTGCAGCAGAGCTGCGGTGTTCTGCTCATCACTGTCCCCGTTCCCTTGAACCGCGGTCGCTTGAGCATTTTTCAGCAGCCCTTCCAAAAGTGACGCCACGCCGTTCATGGCCGAAGCTTCCTGCGAACCGCCTGCTGTACCTGTCATCAGCTGCGTCAACGAGACTCCAAATGCCGGTACCAGCGCCGTTCCCGCCGAGGCGTTTGCCGCACCGCCGCTTGTTCCTGCTGTCTTCGCTCCGGATGACGCACCTGCGGAAATGTTTTGAAATATCAGGCTCATCTTTGTTTTCACCTCCTTTCGCGTGCAGTACTACATTCAAGTACTCTGTTGAAAAGAAGCTCTAGTTGAAAAGAATCACTACTTGCTGCTTAGCAATTTGTTGAGAATGACAGCGCTCGTCTTCTGGTCTGTTTTGCTCATCGAATCCAAAATGCTTGACCGTGTCGAATCTGCCACGGCGCCCAGAATCGTCAGTACTTTGTCCGGACTGATCTTGTACATGGCCAGCAGCAGATTGGCCGCGCTGTCCGCGTTCATCGACCCGAACGTCTGGCTGATTTGAGCCTTGTCGAGCCCGTTTGACGACGGTGTCGTCTGCGCGGCGCTGTCCTTGTTCACTCTGGACTGAAGCGCCGAGATCGCCAAATCGCTGGACGATACGGAATCCTTCATTTTTAGCGTGATATCCGCTGCCATCTTCGGATCCATCTTGGCGAGGATGTTCATTCGGCTGTCGGCATCCATGGCGCTAAGCAGCTGAACGACCTCTTCCGTGGTCATATTCTGCAGAATCGGCGCCGCTTTGCTCGGGCTCATGCCGGCGTACATTTTTGCCAAGTTTTTGACCTGCTTCTCGTAATCGTCGGCGGTATTTCCCGCCTGTGCATCCGCAGCCTGGGCGCTGCTCTCCTGAAGCTGATCAATCTGCGTCTGCAGCGATTTGATTTTACTGTCCTGCTGCTGCTTGTCTTCCTTAGCCTTCTGAAGGTCCGCTTCCTTGGCTTCCAGTTGGCTTTTCAGCTCCTTGATCGTAGCGGTCGCGCTCTCCACCTGCGCTTTCGTTTTGTCCAGCTTGGCCGCTTCCGGATCCTTGACCGGGTCAGGGACCCAGTTTTTTACAACCGGAATTTTGTTGGCAACGCCGAGCACTTCGTTCCGAACGTTGGTGTTCAGCAGCATCAGAAGCACGCCAAGAAGCACCACCGTAAAGATGATTGGTATAACAAAAAACAAAAACCGTTCAAATCCCCCTGTTGATTCTTTCTCTAATTCTTCAAAACCTGTTCTTGCCACAGTTGTTCCACCCCCAAGCCAGCAGCTCTATATCACGTTCACTCATCTCGCCCTAGCGCCCATGGCAAACCGTACGGTCGCCATCTCGTCAAGCTCGTTCTGCTCATGCAGGAGCGCCTGCTGCTGAAATGCTGTCTTCGCTTTGTCCCGCGCTTTTAACCAGACGTTTTCATCCAGCATCTTTGTAGACAAATGCTTCTGCTGCATCTGAACCTTCATATTGGCTCTGTTCACATCCACATGCTTCATCCGTATGCACTGGTCCAAATATTCGACATACGCCTGAATTTCCTGAATCATGGAGACAGGAACGCATTGGCCGGCGGCTTCCTGAAGCTGCTTGACCATGCTCTCCCGGATATCCAGCAGCTCTCCCAGCGACTTTTCTTCCGCCTGAAGCTTGCCGATGGCGCTGGACAGCATCCATTCCGCCTGGGTACGTTCGTTGCTTTTGAGGTCGACAATTTTTTGGAACGCGTACTGAAATCTCATCCCTTAAGGTCATCTCCTTGAAAATTCGGAAATCAAACGTTCTTGAACCTGCTCCAGCGTCACTTTTTCGTCTACGCGCTGCTTGGTAAAATCCCAGATGGCCTGGATGGAATCGATGGCTTCATCGATTTGCTCGTTCGAGCCTTTTTGGTAAGCGCCGATGTTGATCAGATCCTCGGACTCTTTATAGACAGCCATCAGCCGCTTCAAATTATCCGCTGCGTCCGTCTGCTCGCGCGGCGCAATATCCTTCATCACCCGGCTGATGCTGGCAAGCACGTCGATCGCGGGAAAATGGCCCTTGTTCGCGATGCCCCGGTTCAGCACGATGTGCCCGTCCAGGATTCCCCGCACCGCATCCGCGATCGGCTCATTCATGTCGTCGCCGTCGACGAGCACGGTGTAAAAGGCGGTAATGGAACCTTGCGGCCCTGTTCCCGCCCGTTCGAGCAGCTTCGGCAGGCTTGCGAACACCGACGGCGTATAACCGCGCATCGCAGGCGGTTCGCCGATTGCCAGACCCACTTCCCGCTGCGCCATCGCATACCGCGTCACGGAATCCATCATCAGCATGACATTCATGCCCCGGTCCCGGAAATACTCGGCGATGGTCGTCGCGATCAGCGCTCCCTTGATCCGGATCAGCGCAGGCTGGTCGGAGGTGGCCACGATGACCACCGATCGCTGCAGCCCTTCAGGGCCCAGGTCGCGCTCGATAAAATCGAGCACTTCCCGCCCCCGCTCGCCGATGAGCGCGATCACGTTGACATCCGCCGCGGTGTTGCGCGCGATCATGCCCATCAGCGTACTTTTCCCGACGCCCGAACCGGCGAAAATCCCGACCCGCTGCCCTTTGCCGATGGTCAGCAGGCCGTCGATCGCCCGTACACCGATGCTGATCGGTTCCAGTACCCGGGGCCGGTTCAGCGGGTTGGGCGGCGTGTTATACGTCGAGCTGTGCGGCATCCGGGTCGGAATCAGCGAGCCGTCGAGCGGCTGCCCCAAACCGTCCAGCACCTTGCCAAGCAGCTCGGAGCCTACCTGAACGCTGAGCGGCTTGCCCGTGCCGACCACATCGCACCCCGGTCCGATCGACTGCAGCTCACCGAGCGGCATGAGCAGAACCTTGTTGTCGCGGAAACCGACAACCTCCGCCTGCAGCGGCTTGGCTCCTTTGCTCGGATAAATGTAGCAGACGTCTCCGACGCTGGCGTCCGGGCCTTCCGACTCGACCATCAGTCCGATGACCTGGGTGACTTTCCCGTTGATCCGGACCGGATCAATGTTCCGCAAATGCTCCATATACCGTCCGCTGTCAAGCACCTTCATCTTGGTCTCTCCGTTCCCCTTCGTCCAGAGCGATGCGTATCAGCTCTTTTTTGATTTCGGTCAGCTGTGTTTCCACGCGTGCGTCGACGCTGCCGAACGAGGAGCGGATGACGCAGCCGTGATCATGGACCGTAGCATCCGGCAGGATTTGCAGCTCCGCTTGCGAATCGATCGCCACGCTCAGCTCTTCCCTGGCCGCCTGGACAAAAGCGAAATGCTCCGGCGCCA
>Ga0164243_10007436_pt1 | contig 16362 bp, 16 predicted proteins | sample OricompcompostOP_FD_108781 | JGI IMG/M metagenome (GOLD analysis project Ga0164243, IMG submission 108781) | Organic Plus compost microbial communities from Emeryville, California, USA - Original compost - Organic plus compost (OP) | ecosystem: Engineered > Solid waste > Mixed feedstock >...
GCTGGACTTCGGTGTAGCCGTGCTCGGTGGTGTGGAGGTCGAGCATGAACTGGCCGAGCGCGCGTTCGAGCCGCGCGAGTTTGCCCTTGAGCACGACGAAGCGTGACCCAGAAAGCTTCGCCGCCGTCTCGAAATCCATGCCGCCCAGCGCCTCGCCAATGTCGAAATGCTCCTTCGGCTGGAAGGCGTTGCCCCAGCGGTTGGGCTTCTCGCCCCAGCGGCGATATTCGACATTGTCGTGCTCGTCGGCGCCGACCGGCACATCGTCGAGCGGGATATTGGGGATGCCGGACAGGGCCTCGTTGAGCGCCGTCTCCGCCTGACGGGCCTCGTCCTCCAGCCCGCTCATGGCGGCCTTGAGATCGGCGACCTCGGCCATCAGCCGCTCGGCCGTTGCCTCGTCCTTCTGCGCCTTGGCCTTGCCGATATCCTTCGAGGCAGCATTGCGCCGCGCCTGCGCCTCTTCAAGGCGCCCGATCGCGGCTCTCCGTGCCTCGTCGAGCCCGATCAGGCGTGCGGATTCCGGCGCGGCTTTCCGGGACTCCAGCGCGCGGTCGAGCGCTTCCGGATTTTCGCGGATCCATCGGATATCGAGCATGGCGGGTTCACGGCTTTCAGAGTGGGCTCAGGCGGCCCCTCTTAGCCCTCGCGGCACGACTAGGGAAGAGCGGGCCGGGCCGGAAAAGCGGTCAGGCCGCCGGCTCCGCGCCTTTCTCCGTCTCGGCCTCCTCCGCCTCTTCGACGGCAGCGCGATTTTTCTCGATCATCTTCACGGCAATGATCGAGGCCTCGTAGAGGAGGATCGCCGGTATGGCGAGACCGAGCTGGCTGATCACATCCGGCGGCGTCAGCACGGCGGCAACGATGAAGGCGGCAACGATGGCGTAGCGCCTCTGCCGCTTGAGCATGTCGCTGTCGACGATACCGATCCGCGCGAGAAGCGTCAGGATGACCGGAAGCTGGAACACCAGCCCGAAGGCGAGGATCAGCGCCATGACGAGGCTGAGATATTCGTTCACCTTGGGCAGAAGCTCGATCGAAGCCTGCCCGTCGCCGCCCATCTGCTCGAAGGAGAGGAAGAAGCGCATGGCGAGCGGCATCAGGCCGAAGACGACCAGTGCCGCGCCGACGGCGAAGAGGATCGGCGTCGCGATCAGATAGGGCGTGAAGGCCTGACGCTCGTTCTTGTAGAGGCCCGGCGCGACGAATTTGTAGACCTGAACCGCGATCACCGGGAAGGCGATGAAGATCGCTCCGAACAGCGCCACCTTGAGCTGCGTCAGGAAGAATTCCTGCGGCGCGGTGTAGATCAGCCGTACCTCATGCGCGTCGCCCACCGCCCACGCATAGGGAAGAAGCAGGACGTTGTAGATCTGCTTGGCGAAGAAGAAGCAGCCGATGAACGCGATGACGATGGCGATCATCGCCCGGATCAGCCGGCTGCGAAGCTCGATCAGATGCTCGATCAGCGGCGCGCGGCTCGCCTCGATGTCGTCCTGGCTCATGGGTTTCCACCCGCCGCTGTCTTCGCCGGCGCGGTCTCTTCCGCCACCACCGGAGGCGGCTCGTCGGTTCCCTTGTCGGAGGCGATCTCCGCAAGCTCAGGATCGGCAACCGCAGAAGCCACAGGCGTCTCCGTCTTCGGCTTGGCGGGCGCGTTCAGGCCGGTCTCGATCTCCCGGACCTCCTTCCGCACATCGGCCATCGGGTCGATCTTCGCGATGGACTCGACCTCCTTCTTGACGGAGTCGAGTTCGGCCTCGCGGAGCGCCTCGTTGAACTGGTTCTGGAAATCGCGGGCCATGCGCCGCGCCTTGCCCGACCAGCGCCCGACCGCCCGCAGGGCACGCGGCAGGTCCTTCGGACCCACCACGATGATCGCGACGACCGCGATCACAAGAAGCTCGGACCAGCTCAGGTCAAACATCGAATACGGGACTCACGCCCGCCGAGACGCCGTCCATTGGACGGCAGATCAGCTTGCCTTGGATTTTTCTTCGGCCGTCCCGGTGGCGAGAGGCGTCGACTTGGCCTCGATCGGCGTCGGCGCTTCGTCGTCGTCAGCGAGCCCCTTCTTGAAGCTCTTCACACCCTTGGCGACGTCGCCCATCAGGTCGGAAATCTTGCCGCGTCCAAACAGCAGCAATACGACCACGACGACAATCAGCCAATGCCAGATGCTCATGGAACCCATCGGCTTACACTCCAGTTCGCTCGTGGCACGACTATTTCAGAACCTTCACCGCACCGCAACGAGCCATCTAGAAGATGTAGGCGGAGTACCCGGCCTTGGCAAACCGAAAGAACAGGCTCAGCCCTGTCCTTCTGCCGCAGGCCCTCCCTCCCCGGCCTCTTCCGTTTCCACGATTTCGATCGCCTCGTCCTCCAGCGGGTCCTCGTCCTCGGTGAGTTCGTCGGTCACGTCCGGATTGGGAACCGAGAAGTCGCTCGGCACGCGGGAATCAAGCAGGCCGGCGCCTTTCAGTTCCTCGATACCGGGCAGATCGCCGATTGTATCGAGCCCGAAATGCTCCAGGAAGGCCGGAGTTATGCCGTAGGTCACGGGCCGGCCGGGCGTCTTGCGGCGGCCGCGCATGCGGACCCAACCCGTCTCCAGAAGAAGGTCGAGCGTGCCCTTGCTGGTGGCGACGCCGCGGATTTCCTCGATCTCGGCGCGGGTGACCGGCTGGTGATAGGCGATGATCGCCAGCGTCTCCAGCGCCGCACGCGAGAGCTTTTTCTGCTCGACCGCGTCACGGCTGAGCAGGAAGGAAAGGTCGCCGGCGGTCCGGAAAGCCCACTTGCCCGCAACCTGGACGAGATTGACGCCGCGCGTGGCATAAAGCTGCTGGAGCTCGCGCAGGAGGCCCGGAACGTCACTCCCCTCCGGAAGCCGCCCAGCCAGATCGGCCGCCGCAACCGGCTCGGAGGACGCGAAGACCAGGGCCTCGACCATGCGGACCCCTTGCCGGCGTTCCTCCGGCGACTGGTTCTCCGCCTTCGCGTCATTGTCGACAGCGATCGAGATTACCGCCTGGGCGTTAGCCATGTCCGGCCTCCGTAGTGACAGGTGAATCGGCTTTCCGGTCCCTCATGTAGAGGGGCGCGAAAGGAGCAGTCTGGCGAAGGTCGATCTTGCCTTCCCGGACGAGTTCGAGGCTGGCGCTGAAGGTGCTCGCCGTGACCGTGGCGCGCATCTCGTCGCTGACCAGATAGGGTTTGAGAAAAGCCTGGATCGGGGTCCATTCCGCGATCTCGCCGATCAGTCGCGTCAGGATTTCGCGCGCATCCTGCAGCGACCAGACCTGACGCTGCCGGACCCGGACAACCGAAATCGCGCGCTGCTGGCGCTGTACGGCATAGGCCGAAAGAAGGTCATAGAGCGTCGCGGAATACTGGTTCGTCTTGTTGATGACGACGGGCTGCGGCTCACCGCGCGGAAATACGTCGCGGCCGAGCCGGTCGGCATTGGCAAGCCGGGCCGCCGCCTCGCGCATGGCTTCGAGGCGCCGGAGGCGGAAGGCGAGCGCCGCGGCGAGTTCCTCGCCGGTCGGCTCGTCGTCATTCTTCTCTTCCGGCAGCAGGAGCCGCGATTTCAGATAGGCGAGCCATGCGGCCATGACGAGATAGTCGGCCGCAAGCTCGAGCCGCATCCGGCGGATTTGCTCGATATAGGCGAGATATTGCTCGGCCAGTGCGAGAATGGATATCCGGGTGATGTCGACCTTCTGGCTACGGGCCAGCGACAAGAGGAGATCGAGAGGCCCCTCGAAACCGTCGACATCGACGACGAGAGCCTGCTCGGAATCGCCCCGGTCGGCGGTCTGGTAGGTTTCCCAGATCTGCGTCTGATTGATATCGCTGGCGGCCATCCGCCGTCCTTCTCCTAGCTCACGCGCGGCCAGCCGCCGCGCGCAGCGAGCGCATGCAGTTCTTCCTGACCGGTTACACGGTCGAACGGGGCGGGCTGCCGAAGCATCGACAGGGCCCTTGCCGCCCGCTCGCCGGAAAGACCGGCGAGCGGTGGCGCCGCAAGGGCGACAGACCGCATCTCCTCGATCCGCGCGTTGCAGTGAAGCACGAGATCGCAGCCCGCGTCATAGGTCGCGCGGGCAAGATCGGTGAAATCCCCAGAAAGCGCCTTCATAGAAATGTCGTCCCCCATCAGGAGACCGTCGAAACCGATTCGTTTTCGAATAATATCCCGGATTATGGCCTTGGAGAGGGTCGAAGGCCGTTCCCGGTCAACGCTCGTGTAAAGGATATGGCTCGTCATCCCGATGGGCAGATGAGCCAGCCGGCTGAACGGAACGAAATCCGTCTCCGCGAGAACATCGAGATCGGCGCTCACCACCGGCAGGTCGTAGTGGCTGTCGCTCGCCGCGCGGCCATGCCCCGGAATGTGCTTGACGACCGGCAGCACGCCGCCCTCCATCAGCCCTTCCGCGACCGCGCCGCCGAGCGCCGCGACAATCTCCGGATCGCTGCTGTAGGAGCGGTCTCCTATCGCATCGGTCATGCCCGGCGCGGCGACATCCAGCACCGGCAGGCAATCCACGGTGATGCCAAGCTCATGAAGATCGACGGCAATGAGCCGGCCCAAGAGCCATGCGGCGCGCTTGCCGTCGGCAAGGTTCTCCTCGGCGACGATGCCAAGCGGCCGTCCCGGCGGATAGGCCGGCCAGAGCGGCGGCTTGAGGCGCTGGACGCGGCCGCCTTCCTGATCGATCAGGACGGGCGCATCGTTCCGTCCGACAATCGCCCGGAACTCGTCGATGAGCGCCCGGATCTGGCTGGGCGTCTGGCAGTTCCGGGCAAAGAGGATCAGCGCGAAGGGACGCTCCTCGGAGAAGAAGGCGCGCTCCTCGTCCGAAAGCTCCGTGCCGGCGCAGCCGGAAATGAACGCCTTGGCCGGCGCGGGCTGATCAGCGTGTGGCAAGGAAGCAGTCGCCGCCCGAGGCCTTGAGATTTTCGCACATGCTGACCGCTTCGGCGCGCGTGTTGTAGCCCACCCGGACGCGGTAATAGACGCCCTTGTCGCCGAGATCGACGCGCTGCACATCCGGCGCGCGACCGCCGAGAATGTACGGGTAACGGCGCTGGAGATCGCGGAAGGTCGAGAGCGCCGCATCCTGCGAGCGCTGCGAGGAAACCTGGATCAGGAAGCCACCGCCAAGGCCCGCGGATGCCGGCTGCTGGCTCTGGACGGGCCTCGCATCGAGCGCCGCGCTCTGCTGGGGCCTCGACGGCGGAGCGGCCTGCGCGGGCGGAGCCGGGGGCGGTGCGGGAACCGCGGACTGGGCCGGGGCCTGCTGCTGCGCGGGCTGCGACGATCCCGATCCGAAATCATCCGCGAGGAGCGGGTTGCCCTCCGACCCCGGAGGCGCCGGGGTCTCCGACGACGACGGTATGCCCTGCAACGGGTCCACGGTCGGGACCGCTGCTGCCTGCCCGCCGGTTGCCACGGGGGGATTGGCGCCCTCCTCGGCCGAAGCGCTGCTGACGATGGTGCCGTCCGGCCGGACGATCACTGTCCTCACCCGCTTCGGACCGATCGCATCGCTATCTTCATCTTCCCCTTCGCTACGGATGACGCTGCTGATGCCGCCATCGTCCGATCCCGCCTGAGAGGGATCGTCCACGGACGGCCCGCCCTGAAGGATGACCCGCGAGACGTCGCTCCGGCCGGAATCCTGCGGGATAGGCGGTATGCCGCTCCCCGATTCGGGCCTCACCAGATGGCTCCCGGCCGCCTCGGTGCCCGGATCGACCCGGTCATAGACGAGCTTCGACTGGGAATCGGCGGCCGGCGTCGTGCTGGCTTCCGGCTGAACCTTGGTCGGCCCGGCCTCGGCGGCGATCACCGGCGGCGGGCCATCAGTCCCCGCCCCTGAATTCCACAGGAAGGCGAGCGCTCCCGTCGCCAGCAACGCGGCGAGGACAGCGGCAATCGCCACGGGCCGGCGGCGCGAGCGTGGCGGATCGAGCGCGTCATCCGCATAGGCGTCTTCATAACCCGGCACCCCGCCGAAGCCGCCATCCGCGGTCAGGTCGTCATCCGGATAAGCGTCATCCGCCGGGCCGAAAACCGGATCGTCATCGAGCCCTTCGGGCGCGGGAGAGCGGTTTCCCTTGCGTCCGCCATTGGCCTGGGCCGCGCGCTCGGCTTCGCCCGGCGGCGCAAAGCGGGAAAGGTCCAGCGGCGTGGTGGAGTCCTGATCCACTTCGGGAATAGCCGGAAGCGAATCCGGTACGGATTCGGGCGCCGGCGCCGCGGCCACGGGACGGAACTGAATGGCCGGTGGATTGGGAAGGCTCGGTTCCGTGGCACGCCCCGCAGGGCTGCGAGCCGCGGCTGGCGGCTGGATCGCGGCCGGAGGACGAATAGAGGGCGCTTCCGGCCGCGCATCGCCCTGGGTGACGCGGGCAAGACGCTCCGCGAGCGATTCGGGCTGGGGGATGGGCCGAGGCGGACGAATCTGGCGGTCGGGCGTCGCGTTGCCGGACGGCATCGCCGCAGGCGGCAGGGTTTCCGGCAGGACGGAAGGTGTTGGTGTTGGCGGCGGCGTTGCCTCGGGCGGGCGAACGATCTCCTCCCTCAGCCAGTCGGTGCCCGATTCGGCGAAGGCGGCTTCGATAATGTCGTCGACATGCGACAGGGGCTTTGCCGGGGTGGTCGGCGCGGCAGCGGCCGGCGGAGGCGTCTCGGCCTCCACGGGAGGCTCCGGGTCGTTCAGCTTCGGCAGGGCCTGCGAAATCGTCGAGAAGGAAGCCTGCAACTCGTTGAGAAGCTCGGCCTCGAGGTCATGGGCCAGTTCCTCGCCCGAAGGCAGCGGACGGGGTGCCCCCGATGACTGTCCTTCAGGCGTCGCCAAAGGCCGGGGCGCTGCGGTTTCCCGCGGCGTATCGAAAACCGAACGCCCGGAAACGATGCGGGCCAGTTCAACCAGGGGATCCTCGCCGGCAGGAGCATCGGGGCCTGTTGTTTCCGGCGGTCTCGTGTCCCCGGAGGGACGCAGGGAAGATTTCGGGTCGTATCGATCAGCCATCGGGCCGCCTTAAACTATGAACTGGTTGGCGTACGACGAGCGGTTCAAACAAAACCGTCAGCGCATCTCCTCCGGAGCGCCGACGCCGAGAATAGACAATCCCGAAGACAATACCAATTTCGTGGCATGTACCAGCGCCAGCCTCGCGGACGTAGAAACGAGGTCTGCTGTGTCAATAAAGCGTAATTGAGGCAAGTCCTTGCCACGATTCCACTGGCCGTGGAACTCGGAAGCGAGGTCGTACAGATAGAAGGCGATCCGGTGCGGCTCATGGGCCATGGCGGCCGCTTCCACGACCCGCGGAAAGGCGCATAAATGGCGGATTAGAGCCAATTCTCCGCTATCCGTGAGGGCATCCATCGGTGCCTTGGCAAGCGCTGCCGGGGAGATGTCGACGGAGGGAATCTCGGCCTTTGCCTGCCGCAGGACCGACGCCGTCCGGGCATGGGCATACTGCACATAGAAGACCGGATTATCCTTCGATTGCTCGGTCACTTTCTGGAAGTCGAAGTCGAGCGGCGCGTCGTTCTTCCGGAAGACCATCATGAAACGAATCGCATCCGGCCCGACTTCCTCGACCAGCTCGCGGAGGGTGACGAAGTCGCCCGAGCGCTTCGACATCTTCACCGGCTCGCCGTCCCGGAAGAGCTTGACGAGCTGGCAGAGCTTCACGTCGAGGCTCGCCTCGCCGCCGGTCATGGCCTTGACGGCCGCCTGCATCCGCTTGACGTAGCCGCCATGGTCGGCGCCCCACACGTCGATCATGGAGCGGAAGCCGCGGCGGTATTTGTCGAAGTGATAGGCGATGTCGGAGGCGAAGTAGGTGTAGCCGCCATCCGACTTCTGCAGCGGGCGGTCGATATCGTCCCCGAATTCGGTCGAGCGGAAGAGAAGCTGCTCGCGATCCTCCCAGTCGTCGGGAAGCTGGCCCTTGGGCGGCGGCAGGGTTCCGCGATAGACGAGCCCCCTCTCCGTCAGCCAGTCGATCGCCGCCGCCACGCGGTTGTCGTTGTCCGCGATCAGCGAGCGCTCGGAGAAGAAGACATCATGCGCGACGCCGAGCGAGGCGAGGTCCTCGCGGATCATCGCCATCATCGCGTCGATCGCCTCGGAGCGGACGATGGGCAGCCAGGCATCCTCGTCCTGATCGGCGAGATAGGGCCCGTATTTCTCCGCGAGCGTCTCTCCGACCGGCTTCAGATAGTCACCGGGATAGAGGCCTTCGGGTATTTCCCCGATCTCGTCGCCGAGCGCCTCGCGGTAGCGCAGGAAGGCGGAGCGCGCGAGCACGTCGACCTGCGCGCCGGCATCGTTGATGTAGTATTCCCGCGTGACGTCGTAGCCGGCGAAGGCGAGAAGCCCGGCAAGCGCATCGCCGACAACGGCACCGCGACAATGGCCGATATGCATCGGGCCGGTCGGGTTGGCGGAAACATATTCGACATTGACCGGCTCGCCCGCGCCGAGACGGGACCGGCCATAGGCCTCGCCGGCGGCGATCAGCTCACCCAGCGCATGGTGCCAGTATCGGGGACGCAGACGCAGATTGATGAAGCCCGGCCCCGCCACCTCGGCGGCGTCGACATCGGGGTCCTCGGCAAGGATGGCGGCGATCCGCAGCGCCAGGTCGCGCGGCTTCTGGCCGAGCGGCTTCGACAGGACCATGGCGGCATTGGTCGCCAGCTCGCCATGCGAGGGATCGCGCGGCGGCTCGACAATGACGGCCGACAGGTCGAGATCGGAGGGGCCGCCAATATGCGGCAACACGTCGGAAACCGCCCGCCTGACGCGATCCGTAAAATCCCGATAAATATTCATTCTCTCTTGGATTCCTGCGGCCTCCGGCCTCGTGCCGTCGCCTAGCGCTTTTCCTGAATCAGGTCAAACGAACCGTTCGGCGACCGCCCTCAGCCGAGATTCCTGATATCCGCCGCGACCTCGGACAAATCGTCGTCGAGCTGATGGTTTCGCCCCGCAAGGCGCCGCACCCGGGCGCGAGGGATCGCCTTCGCATGGAGATCGAGATGCGCATACGGCACCTCCTCGTCATCGCGGCTGTGATAGAGAAATACCGGGACGGCTTCCGAAAGCCGCGCAATCTCGCCGTCGGACAATTCGACCTCCTCCCACTCCCCCCATCCTTCGCCGCCCCAATACGGGGCCGCGACCAGAAAGAGACCTTTGAAGGCCGGCCGGTTCTCGCCCTCGGCAATAGTCTTGAGCAGGATCGAGGCGCCCAGGGAGTGGCCGACAAGAACGGCGTCGCCGCCCAGCGACGCAAACTCTTCCGAAAGGCGCTGCCGCCACGCCCGGTAATCCGGCGAGGCCTCATCCGGCATGGGCGGATAACGGACTTCGTAGCCCGGGCCGAGCTCCGAGCCGAGGCTTGCCGCCAGACGGGCGTCTGCCTGATAGGCCCCCTCGCCGCCGCCCTGAACGAATAAAACCTGCTGTGTCATCGTGCCGATCCTCCGCGATAGCCCTCGATGATTGCGGCAACGGCGTTTGCTAGCCGAGATTGGCCGGCGCGCCGAAGAGCCGCTCATACTCGGTCAGCGCATAGCGGTCGGTCATGCCGGCAAGATAGTCGCCTATGCGCCGGGCGGCCTTGTCCGCGCCTGCATCCGGCTCCGGACGCCATTCCTCCGGCAGCGCGAGCGGATCGGCCGAATAACGCGCGAAGAGGCGCGCGACCACATCCTCGGCTCGCCGCATAACGCTCATTACCCGTTCATGACGATAGACATGGGCGGTCAGGAAGCTCTTGATCTTCCGGTCCGCCTCGACCATCGGCGCGGAGAAGCCAACGACTGCCGTGGATGCATGGCGAATATCGTCGGCGTTCTCCGGCCGAAGCGCATCGAGCCTCCGGAAGCTCTCGGCAATGACATCCTCGATCATCGCCGTGATCAGCCGCCGCGACAGTTCATGCGTCTCGCGTACCCGGTCGAGCGCGCCGTGCTCGCGCCGGATGGCGTCGCGAATGCCCGCGATCAGCCCGATCTCGGATAGAGAGTCGATCGTCAGCAGTCCGGCGCGCAGCCCGTCATCGATGTCGTGGGTATTGTAGGCGATGTCGTCGGCCACAGCCGCGACCTGCGCCTCGGCGCTGGCGAAAGTGGAGAGCCAGAGATCCTGCCGCGCCGAATATTCGGCGATCGCGAAAGGCACGGTAGCGCCGCCGTTCGACGCCGGACCGATGAGCGGGCCGTTGTGCTTCACCAGCCCCTCGAGAGTTTCCCATGTCAGGTTGAGGCCGTCGAAGCGCGGATAGCGGCGCTCCAGCTTGGTGACGAGACGCAGGCTCTGCGCGTTGTGATCGAAGCCGCCGAAATCGAGCAGCGCATGATCGAGCGCACGCTCGCCGGCATGGCCGAAGGGCGGATGACCAAGATCGTGCGCGAGCGCCAGCGTCTCCGCGAGGTCCTCGTCGAGCCGTAGCGCGCGGGCGAGCGCACGCGCGATCTGCGCCACCTCGATGGTATGGGTGAGCCGCGTCCGGTAGTGATCGCCCTCGTCATGGAGGAAGACCTGCGTCTTCCCCTTCAGCCGTCGAAACGCCGTCGAATGGACGATGCGATCCCTGTCGCGCTGGAAATCGGATCGGGTCGGGCTCGCGGGCTCCGGCTGCAAGCGCCCGCGACTTTGCCGCGGATCGGCCGCGAAGGGCGCCCGCGCCTCATGGCCCATGCCTATTCTGTTGGTAACCATGACCTCACCGGACGGGCCAAAGCATTGACTTTACACAAAGAGTTCATAAGTATCGGCCGCAAGTGACCACTGTTGAGCTTGGTCGTTCAAACAGTCGTTTGAGAGAACAAAATGGATACGCCTGCCGATCAGGTGAGTCTTTCCGAGCGTGCCGCCAAGCGTATAGCGCGGATTCTTGAAAGAGAACCTAGCGGAACGGCGCTGCGGGTCAGCGTTTCCGGCGGCGGTTGCTCCGGCTTCCAATATGGTTTCGACCTCGACGCCACCCGCGCCGAGGATGATCTGGTCATCGAGCGCGACGGGGCCACGGTCCTGATCGACCCGGTATCCCTTCCCTTCATGGGCGGGGCGGAAATCGATTTCGTCGATGACCTGATCGGACAGTCCTTCCAGATAAGCAATCCCAACGCCACCGCATCCTGCGGTTGTGGAACTAGTTTCTCTATCTGAGAGGTGGCCCCGTGCCGAGCAAGACTGTAGCCGCGCGTACCAAGAGGGCGGTGAGGCCCTCTGCCAAGAAACCCGCTCCGGCCCGCCCGGCAGCCAAGAAGCCGGCCAAGACGGCCCGGGCCAAGCCCGCGGAGCGAAGGCCGGCCGCCAAGCCGGCAGCGAAACCCGCAGCAAAGCCGGCGGCCACGGCAGCCGCCAGCCGGACGAAATCTCCGGTCGCCGATTTCGCCGCCGACAAGCTCCATCAGGTCGCCCTCCAGGCAACCAATCTCGACGCCGCCGTCGCCTTCTATCGCGACGTGCTCGGCCTCCGCTTCATCGCCCGCTTCGATCCGCCGGGCTATGCCTTCTTCGACATGGGCGGCTTCCGGCTGGTCCTGTCGGCGACGGCCTCCAGCGCCACCCTCTATTTCCGCGTCACCGACATTGACGGCGCGGTGAAGACGCTGCGCCGCAAGGGCGTTTCCTTCCTCAACCAGCCGACGCTCATGCTTCGCGACGAGGCCGGCGATTTCGGCAAGAAGGGTGTCGAGGAATGGGTCGCCTTCTTCCGCGACCCCAGCGGCAACATCCTCGCCCTCGCCGAGCGCCGCTAAGCCCTACTGGAATGCCGTCTCGGTGAAGCTCCGCAGCTTGCGAGAGTGAAGCCGCTCGGGCGGCATCGACCGCAGCTTCTCCATGGCGCGGATGCCGATGTCGAGATGGCGCTTCACCTGGCGCCGGTAGAAATCCGACGCCATGCCCGGCAGCTTGAGCTCGCCATGCAGCGGCTTGTCGGAGACGCAGAGCAGCGTCCCGTATGGGACGCGGAAGCGGAACCCGTTCGCCGCGATGGTCGCGGACTCCATGTCGAGCGCGATCGCCCGCGACTGCGAGAAGCGCTGCACCGGCTCGCGGTGATTGCGCAATTCCCAGTTCCTGTTGTCGATGGTTGCCACCGTTCCGGTGCGCATGATGCTCTTCAGTTCGAAGCCCGACAGGCCCGTCACCTCGGCGACCGACTCCTCCAGCGCGACCTGCACTTCCGCCAGCGGCGGGACCGGCACCCAGTTCGGCAGGTCGGCATCGAGCACATGGTCCTCGCGCACATAGCCGTGGGCCAGCACATAGTCCCCCAGCCGCTGCGTGTTCCTGAGCCCGGCGCAATGGCCGAGCATCAGCCAGGCATGCGGGCGGAGCACCGCAATGTGGTCGGTGATCGTCTTGGCGTTGGACGGGCCGACGCCGATATTGATCATCGTGATGCCGGAATGTCCCGGCCGCGTCAGGTGGAAGGCCGGCATTTGCGGCAGTCGGGCCATCGGCGTCCCGGATGTCGGATGCGTCGAGCCGGCGGGCGTGACGACATTGCCGGGTTCGACAAAGCTCGTATAGCCCCCCTCGCCAGAGCTCATGAGCGTCCGCGCCGTCGCACAGAATTCGTCGATGTAGAACTGGTAGTTGGTGAAGAGGACGTAGTTCTGGAAATACTCCGGCGAGGTCGCCGTGTAATGCGGCAGGCGATGCAGCGAGTAGTCGATGCGCGGCGCCGTGAAGGGCGCCAGCGGCAGAGGGTCGCCCGGCGCAACCTCCAGCGTGCCGTTGGCGATCGCATCGTCCGTGACGGCGAGGTCGGGAACGTCGAAGGTGTCGCGAAGCGGCCTCTCGATCCCGCCCGCTATCTTGGCTTCGACGTGAATCCCCTCGGGCAGTGCGAAATGCAACGGGATCGGCTCGGTGGAGATGCCGATCTGCAGCGAGACGCCGTGATTGCGCAGGAGAAGGCGCAACTGCTCGATCAGGTAGTCGCGAAAGAGCAGTGGCTGCGTGATCGTCGTCGCATAGACGCCCGGCCCGGCGACATGGCCGTAGGACAGGCGCGAGTCGATCTGCGCATAGGTCGAGGTTTCGATCAGCACTTCCGGATAGGTCGCCCTGACCCGGCCCGGAAGGCGCTTGTCCTCCATCAGCTTCGCGAACTGGTCGCGGATGAACTGCGTATGGACGAGATAGATATGCTCGAGACGCGCAACCGCCGCCTCCGCGTCGTGAAAGGCTTCGGTCGGAATCCGTTGTGGCGTAATCAGCCGGATCGGCTCGGACTGCATGGCCGCCGCTCTGCCCCGGAACGAAGGAACGCCGGGCGGCAGGAGCCGCCCGGCCCATCGTCCCTGATTATTTCAGGCTCGCCTTGAGCGTGATGTTCACCGCTTTCAGCGCCTTGGAAACCGGACAGCCGGCCTTTGCCCCCTCGGCCGCCTCGACGAAGGCCTTTTCGTCGATACCGGGCACGACACCGACCGTCTCGAGCTCGATCGTGGTGATCTCGAAGCCGGCCTCGACCTTGTCGATATGCACCTTGGCGGTCGTGGAAATGCTCGTCGGCGGGGTCCCGGCACGGCTCAGCGCACCCGAAAGAGCCATCGAGAAGCAGCCGGCATGAGCGGCCGCGATCAGTTCCTCGGGATTGGTGCCCGAACCGTCCTCGAAACGGGAAACGAAGGAGAAAGGCCCGTCATAGGCCCCCTTGCCAACGACCATATGGCCGCTGCCCTCACGGATGCTGCCCTTCCATTCCGCTGTCGAACTCCGAACCGGCATGAGATCCCTCCTTGGATGACTGTGAACGCACGAACTGAACGACCGATCGACCGGAAGGGCATCCTTCCTGCCGGGTTCCGGCATCGCTGACACGCGCGCCGGGATGATAGCCGCTCGCCCCGCGCGCGCATAGGGACGACAAGGTGCTTTAGCCTTGGAAGCGCCGCCCCGATGGCGCATGTTCGGGCGCCGAATGCGAGGAGCCGAACGGAATGAAGATCGCCACCTGGAACATCAACGGCGTGCGCGCCCGTCTTGAGGGCGCCCTCGCCTGGCTTCGGGACGCCAATCCCGACATCCTCTGCTTCCAGGAGATCAAATGCGAGGACGCGGCCTTTCCGTCCGCCTCCTTCGAGGACCTCGGCTACAACGTCGCCACGCATGGGCAGAAGGGCTTCAACGGCGTCGCCATCCTCTCCAAGCTTCCCTTTGACGAAGTCATGCGCGGCCTTCCGGGCGACGATACAGACGACCATTCCCGCTTCATCGAGGCCGTCTTTTCGGTTCCTCGCGGCGCCATCCGCGTCGCCTCGATCTATCTGCCGAACGGCAACCCGGTTGCGAGCGACAAGTTCCCCTACAAGCTCCAGTGGATGAAGCGTCTCGAAACGCTCATCGCCGAGCGGCTCGCCGGTGAGGAGGCCTTCGTCTTTGCCGGGGACTACAACGTCATTCCGGAGCCGGATGACGCCCGCAACCCCGATGTCTGGGTGAACGACGCGCTGTTCCAGCCGGAGACGCGACAGGCCTTCCGGCGGCTTCTCAACCTCGGCATGACCGATGCGTTTCGCGCCTGCAATCCTTCCCCCGGCCATTACACTTTCTGGGACTATCAGGCCGGCGCCTGGCAGAGGAATAACGGCATCCGCATCGACCACCAGCTTCTGTCGCCGCGCGCCGCTGACCGGCTCGTCGGAACCACGATCGACAAGCGGACTCGCGGCTGGGAGAAGCCGTCAGATCATGTGCCGGTGATCGTCGAACTGGATGTCTGAAGCCGGCGCGCCGCCGGCTCAGTGACCGGGGCCGTTCTTTTCGACCCAATCCTCGGCAAGCGCCATGGCGGTGCGCCGCTCGCTCTCGGTGGCGACCGAAACCGCCTGCTCCTGCATCTTGTAGATCCAGTCCTGATTCGGACCGGCGCGGTCGCGGGCGACCGAAAGGAACATCAGGCCGAGCACCGGCTCGCGCTTGACCCCGTCACCCTCGAACAGGAGATGGCCGAGCAGCGCCTGCGCGCCGACATTGCCCTTCTCCGCAGCGAGCTTCGCCCAGCGCGCCGCCTGCAGCGTGTCGCGGTCCCCGCCCTCGCCATTGTAATACATGCGGGCGAGGCTGAACTGCGCGTCGGGATCGCCGAAATAGGACGCGGCATAGGAGAACATCTGCCGCGCCTGCGCCGGGTCCGCCTTCACGGCGGTGTTCGGAATGCCGTTCCGGTAATAGCGGCCGAGCTCGACAAAGGCGTTGGAGACGAAGCGCGCATTCGGCTCGGAGGGATTGTCGTCGGCATGGGCGTCGGCAATCTCGCTGAAATATTCGAACGCCTTGTAGTCGTCGCGGTCGATGCCGTCGCCCTCGGCATACATGCGGCCGAGCTTCCATTGCGCGATCGGGTGGCCCTGCGCCGCCGCATAGCCAAGTGCCTCGGCGGCGGTGAGCTTGTCGCCCTGCCGATAGGCGTCGAAGCCGAGCTGCAGCGCCTGCCCCGGCGCCATGTCGGCGCTGAGCGCCTTGCCGTCGAAGGCAAGCGCGTGCCCGGCGAGGCCGAACGCCGCGCAGAACGTCACTGACAGAAGTGCATCAGATATCCGCATAGGTTTTCACTTCGGCAGCGCCGCCGGGATGGGTCACGGCGCCGTCCCGTGCCGGTCCCACCTGCTGCGCATATTTCCAGATCGCCCCGCTTCTGATTTCCGGCTCGCGCGGCTTCCATTCCGCACGGCGCTTTTCCAGCTCGGCATCGCTGAGCTGGACGGAAAGCGTGCCCGCAACGGCATCGATTTCGATGATGTCGCCATCCTTCAGGAGGCCGATCGGCCCGCCGACAGCGGCCTCGGGGCCGACATGGCCGACGCAGAAGCCGCGGGTCGCACCCGAGAAGCGTCCATCCGTGATGAGCGCGACCTTCTCGCCGGCGCCCTGCCCGTAGAGCGCCGCCGTGGTCGAAAGCATTTCCGGCATGCCGGGTCCGCCGCGCGGGCCGACATAGCGGATGACGAGAACCTCGCCATCCTTGTAGGTACGGTTCTGCACGGCCTCGAAGCAATCCTGCTCGGAGTCGAAGCAGCGCGCCGGGCCGGAGAATTTCAGGGTCTTCATGCCGGCGACCTTCACGATGCCGCCATCGGGCGCGAGATTGCCCTTGAGACCCACGACGCCGCCGGTCGGCGTGATCGGATTGTCGGCGCTGCGGATGACCACCTGATCGGGGTTCCACTTCACGTTCTTCATGTTCTCGGCGAGCGTGCGGCCCGTCACCGTCATGCAGTCGCCATGCAGATAGCCATGCTCCAGCAGCGTCTTCATCACGAGCGGGATGCCGCCCGCCTCGTAGAGGTCCTTGGCGACA
>Ga0164243_10007440_pt1 | contig 16357 bp, 15 predicted proteins | sample OricompcompostOP_FD_108781 | JGI IMG/M metagenome (GOLD analysis project Ga0164243, IMG submission 108781) | Organic Plus compost microbial communities from Emeryville, California, USA - Original compost - Organic plus compost (OP) | ecosystem: Engineered > Solid waste > Mixed feedstock >...
CTCGATGTCGCACACCGCTGGACCGTGAGCAACATGAGCACGTCGATCGGCGCGGTATCGCGCGGCTACGGGTTCTCGTGGCTGCCCGAGGACAAGATTCGTACGGAGCTGCAGAACGGGGAGCTGAAGGTGCTGCCGATGCGCGATATGAATCGACGCACCCAATCGTTGTATCTGGTGTTCGCCGATCGTGACGGCGTCGGGCCCGGCGCGTTGCGTCTGGCGCAGATCATCAAGGAAGAGGTGAAGACTGCCTGCCTCGCCGTGAAGCATGAGCAGGGATGACTGCAACCGAGGTGGCGGCGCCGACCGGGCGCCAGGCCATTACTGGCCGATGCGGTCCTCGTTGTCCCAGAGAAACCGATAGTAGGCAATGCGTTCCGGGTCGGGCTCGATGTCATAGGCCCGGAAGAATTCCTGTTCCCAACCGGGACCGTAGTTGTAGTCGAGATTGACGCTCGCCACCGCCAGGTCGGCCCAGCGGTCGGCCACGCCCAACGAGCCGAGATCGACGTGGCCGATCGGATTGCCGTCCGCGCCGATGATGGTGTTCGGTGAACAGGGATCGCCGTGACATACGACCAGGCGGTCGATCGGTGGGGTGCCCAGCTCATTTGCAGGAACGCGGTAGCCCGTGCGTTTCTCGGGCGACCATTCGAACGGACATTCGGCCACCGGCAGCGTCTCGTGAAGGATGCGCAGACCTCGTCCGATGGCTCTCGCAGCGAGCAGTGGTTGGGAAAGCCACGGCTCCATCACGGCGCTCGTGCCGGACAAAGCGGATGTGATCAACCACTGCGCGACGTCGTTTGCGCCCCAATCCAGCACGCGCGGAACGTTGTGATATCGGCCGGCCCATTGCAGTCGGATGCGCTCGGCTTCCAGATCGAGCCCGGTCGTGTGCGGGCTCCATTTGATGAAGCGCGCGCCCGCTCGATAAGTCGTACCGCCACGCTCGTTGGTCCACACCAGCTGCGGTTGTTCGTCGGCGCACAGTTCCAGCACCTTGGAGGGGACAGAGTGGGTCAAGATCGGCTCGCCTCGTTGCGGCATACTCCAGGCAGCGAAGATAGCGGAGATCGGAAAAATGCGGGCCTGGAGGCCGATTGCGCCGATTGCTCATGAGCGCTGCTGACGTGCTCAGGCAAGCCGTTGCAACAGACGTAGCCGCCATGCATCGAGTGCGCATGTCCGTGCTCGAAAATCGTCTCGTCTCCCGGCAGCTGTCTGAACAGGACTACCTGGTCGAGATCGAAACCACGGGCCGCGGCTGGGTGATCGAGCGGGATGGCAGCATCGTGGCCTTCGGCATCGCCAATGCGGCCACCGCCAGCATCTGGGCGCTGTTCGTCGAGCCCGGGCAGGAGCGCCAGGGTCATGGCCGTCAATTGCATGAAGTCATGGTTGCGTGGCTCTGGGAGCAGGGACACGATCGTCTGTGGTTGACGACGGAGCCTGGCACTCGTGCCTCGCGTTTCTATGAGGCAGCAGGGTGGGGTAGAGCAGGAACGAACGCCGAGGGTGAGTTGCGCTACGAGTTGCACAGGCCGGAATGATCATGTGGCGCGCTTGGTTTGCGGTCGTACTTTCCAGTGTGATGCTGCCTGCCGCAGCCCTGGATTTCTCGTGTCTGCAGTACGGCCCCGTTCGCATCCCCGGCACACTGGTGCGTCAGACGTATGCCGGACCGCCGGATTACGAGAGCGTGACCAAGGGCGACCAGCCGCGAGTCATCTGGATTCTGCAGCTGGATGGCCGCACCTGCGTCGATGCCGACCGGCGCTATCCCAGAGAAATCGTCCAACTGGAGATCGAGCTGGCGCTGACACCGGAGCAGTACCGGCAATATCGTTCCCTGCTCGGACAGAAGGTGCTGGTCACCGGCGAGCTGCGGCACGGCGGCGCCAACTATCAAAAACGCCTGGTGATCACGCCCAGCGACATTCAGAAAACCAGCCTGCTGCCCTAGGCGGGCGGCCGGAGGCCAGGCGGCGGATCGGGTTACTCAGAGGTGAGCTTGGGGTTGAGCTTGCCGACCGTGGCGCTGTTTTCCTGGGCCGCGCTGAATTCTTCGACGGACACGAAGCCGTCGCCGTCGGTGTCGAGCTCGGCGAATGTCTGCGACAGCTTCTGGTCGAAGCCGGCTTCGGAGCGGCTGATGCGGCCGTCACCGTTGCGGTCGAGCGTGGCAAAAGATTGGGCGGCTACGATCTTTTCCTTGCCATCGGCGGCGTACACGCCGGTGGCGCTCAACAGGCAGGCACCGGCGGCGATCGCGGCAAAAACAAGCTTTTGCATCATCGGGTCTCTCATCGTTCGTGGTCCGCGGCGCCCAGCAGGTCGCCATGCGTATTGCAAAGTATGCGCTATGAATGCTCACTGAATCGTGCGTTCGGCGCACATCTCGCGACTGTGTGTTGCGTCGATCGCATGCATAGAGCCTCGCTGTTGGAGCGTCGTGCGCCGACCGAGTACGATCATGAATGAATGGGTTCAGTTCGGCAGCGCGAATATCGTCAGGAGAATCTGTATGGCCAAACAAAGTTCCAAGAAAAATGGCGGCAAGGGCGGCGCGGTCGCCATCGACATCGGCATCAGCGGTAAAGACCGTGAAAAAATCGTCGATGGCCTGGCGAAGGTGCTGGCCGATACCTATTCGCTGTACCTGAAGACCCACAACTTCCATTGGAACGTCGAAGGGCCGATGTTCAATACGCTGCACCTGATGTTCATGGAGCAGTACACCGAGCTGTGGAACGCGCTGGATGCGGTCGCCGAGCGCATCCGTTCGCTGGGCTATCCGGCGCCCGGGACTTACAGCCAGTTCGCCCGCCTCACCTCCATCGAGGAGACCGAGGGCGTGCCGGAAGCCATGGAGATGGTACGGCTACTGGTGGCCGGCCATGAAGCCGTCGCCCGCACCGCGCGTGCGGCGTTCCCGGCCGCGGAAAAAGGCGGCGACGAGTCGACCGCCGATCTGCTGACCCAGCGTCTGCAGGTTCATGAAAAGACCGCGTGGATGCTGCGCAGTCTGCTGAAGTGACTTGCAGCGAGCGCGCCCGCTGCCCTCAGCGGGCGCGCAGTAACGCGTCGACCGCCTGCTGCGCATCCTCGTCCAGCTCCTGGAAGCGCAGTGAAATCCGGAACCCGTCCATGCCCACACAGGTGCAGCAGACCACGCTGGTCCGCGCCTGCAATCGCACCGGATTGCCTTCCACGAAGGCGTCGACCCGCACCAGGGCGGTCTCACCCTCCCGCACCGTCCGGTCCATCAGCAGGCCGATCCCGGAGGTGGAGATCTGGATCGCTTTGCCCGTCAGGATGGTGGTGTGGCCCAGGCGCATGCTGGCCGGCCAGCGCATCGCCTTGATACGGGTCGCCGCAGCGTCGGACGCGGGGCCGTGCGAGCTGAAAAGAGACTCCATGTCAGCCGTGTTCGTGGTTGTGCAACGAGCGGGTCATGGCATACGTCACCCGGGGACGGGCGAAGCGTAACGCAGCCATGGACGAACTGACCCCCTGCACGGCTGTCGCAATTTGGAAACTGTGAACCGGCTCTCGTCGGCTCGTGAGGGAGCGCACGGTTCGGCGCCGCTGCCGATGCAGGCGAGGTGAACGGGAGCGGCGCTGCGGGTTACTATGGTAACTGTCGGTACTGCCATGACTTCGAATCCCAAAGACAGCGCGGGCCAGCCCACCGCCGAGGCGCCAGCCTCGGGGGGCGCGGTCAATCGTCACGAGCGAGTGCTCGACGAGGCCGCTCGTCAACTGAATCAGAAAGGCGTGCTGCTCACCTCGCTGGCGGAAATCGCCGCCAAGCTGGGCGTCACGCGCGGCGCGATGTACCACTACGTCGCCGATCGCGAAGACCTGGTGTTTCAATGCTATCGGCGCGCGGCCGAGATCATCGCGCGCCACCTGCGAGAAGCTGAACGCGTCGGCGGAACGTCGGCCGACATCTTGATCGATTTCATCAGCCGCATGCTCGATCCGAAGGAGCCGGAGATCGCGGCTCGCGCCGAGATCGCGATGATGAACCAGACTCAGCGCGACACCATCCAGGGACTGTATGACGCACTGACCGCCCGGCTCGCGCACCTGCTCGAAACCGGGCATCGCGAAGGCGTGCTGCGCGCCTGCGATATCGAAGTGAATGCGCGCGTGATCCTGAGTCTGGTGACGTGGGCGCCGCTCGCAAGACCGTGGGCGCATGCAGTCGGTCCGATGGGCGCGGAGCGGTTGCGGTCCGCGGTGATGGCGACCGTGCTCGAAGGGTTTTCCACGCGTCCGGAATTGCCGAATTACCAGCCGCTGGATCTTTCCGCGCTCGCGCCCCAAGTGGTGAGCGCGTTCGATCGGGACGCGGCGCTGGAAGCGAAGCGTGAAGCACTGTTGCGAGCCGCCTCGCGCGCCTTCAATCGCAAGGGCATCGATGCCACGTCGCTGGAGGAAATCGCCGCGCAGTTGGGCACGACCAAGCGCACGTTCCATCATCACATCGGCAGCAAGCAGGAAGTCGTGTCCGCGTGTTACGAGCGTGCCTTCCGCATTTTTCTGTTCATCAAGGACCGCATGCTCGAATACTCGGGCACGCGGATGGAAGCGCTGTCCGCCTCGATGGACGCGCTGGCGCGGGCGTATCCCAACGAGGACTTGAATCCCTTGTCGCCGCTGGTCGGGCACGGTGCGCTGTCGCCGGAAGGGCAGGCGAAGTTTGCGGTGCGCTCCGATCAGCTTGGCGACGCGTATCACGAGCTGATCCGCCAGGGCATTCGCGAAGGCACCATCAAGGACGTGGACGTGCATGCGCGTGCGCTGATGTTGCCCGGGCTGCTCAGCTGGCTGGTCAAGGACGACGTGCCCACCGACCCACGGCAACAGCAGCACATCGCCCACGAGATCGCCAATCTGGTCGCCGTCGGGCTGCAGGCGCGCTCATGAAAATCGTCTACAGCGATCGTCATCGCCTGCATGCCGGTGACAGGGAAATGTATCGTGGCCAGCTCGTGCCCTGCTTCGAGAAGCCGGAGCGTGCCGACTTCGTGCATGAGGCCGTGAAGGCGCGCAATTTCGGGCCGATCCTGGCGCCGAAGGAATTTCCGCTGGCGGCGATCGAGCGCGTCCATGCGCCGCGCTACATTCGCTTCCTGGAAAAAGCCTGGGATCTGTGGACCGCGCAGGGCTACACGAACGATGCGTTGCCGGCCGTATGGCCGGTGCGAAGTTTCCGCAGCGACATCGAGCCCGAGACATTCTCGGGCAAGCTGGGAATGTACTCCTTCGACAGCGGCACGCCGCTCATGGCGGGCACGTGGACCGCGGCAAAACTCGGCGCTGACATTGCTTTGACCGCGCAGCAGATCGTCAGCGGCGGCGAGCGTGCCGCGTTCGCGTTATCGCGACCGCCGGGACATCATGCGGGCCCCGATTTTCTCGGCGGCTACTGCTTCGTGAACAACGCCGCGGTCGCGGCCCAGGCATTTCGTGACAACGGGGCGCAGCGGGTGGTCGTGCTGGACGTGGACTTTCACCACGGCAATGGCACTCAGACCATCTTTTACGATCGCAGCGACGTGTTGTTTCTTTCCATCCACGGCGATCCACGCACCGAGTATCCGTTCTACCTCGGGCATGCCGACGAGACCGGGACGGGCCCGGGTCTCGGCTACAACAGGAACTATCCGTTGCCGGCAGGCAGCAGCAATGCGTTGTGGTTCGATGCGCTCGGCGATGCGGTTCGCCGCATCCAGGAGTACCAGCCGGACGCGCTGGTGATTTCACTCGGCGTCGATACTTTCGCTGACGATCCGATCTCCAAGTTTCAGCTGCGCGAGCCCGAGTATCTGAAGCTCGGCGCGCACATCGCAGCTCTCGCGCTGCCGACCGTGTTCATTCTCGAGGGCGGCTACGCGGTTGCCGAGATCGGCCACAACGTCGCACACGTGCTGCAGGGATTCGTAGACGCGATCTGACTCAGGCTTGCTCGCCCAGCGTAAACATGAACTGCGCGCCGCTGTGGCCATCGCTGCTCGCCCAGATCTCGCCGCCGTGCCGCTGAATGATGCGCTGGACGGTCGCCAGGCCGATGCCCACACCGGGGAACTGACGCGCATCGTGCAGCCGAGTGAATGGCTTGAACAGCCGGTCCGCCTGATTCGGATTGAAGCCCGCGCCGTTGTCCTGCACTCGATACACCACTCGACCGGCGGCATCGCGACAGGCATCGACCTCGATGCGGCTGCGCTCGCGCCTGGAGCTGTATTTCCAGGCGTTCGATAACAGGTTTTCCAGCACCACGCTCATCAGGCCGGCATCGGCGGTCACTCGCAGACCGGGCGCGATGATGGCGTCGACCTCGCGTTGCGGCTCGGCGTTGCGTAACCGGGTCAGGATCTTGCCGGCGATTTCGCTCAAGTCGGTCGGCTGCAAATACAGCTCGGTGCGGGTGATGTGAGACAGGCGCAGCAAGTCATCGATGAGCGAACCCATGCGGGTGGTGGAGTCGCGCAAACGTTCGATCGACGCCGCCGGCAGCACGCCGCCGTGTTCGCGAGCCATGTCCAGCTCCGCATTCATGATTCGCAGCGGTGCGCGCAGATCGTGCGACACCGCGGATGAAAACGCCTCGAGCTCCTGGTTCACCGTCTGCAACTCGCGCGTGCGCTCGCGCACCTGGCGTTCCAGGTTCTGATAGACATCGACGTTTTCCATCGCCACGGCGGTCGTGTTTGCGAGGGCCTCCAACAGCATCAGCTCCTGGGGCGTGCACTCGTGATGACTGGCCCAGTAGTTGCCGATGGCGCCGATGGGGGAGTAGGAGCGGATCGGCACCATCGCGAGGCTGTGGACGAACGTCGGCCGATATGCGGCGTGCGGAATGCGCGAGTCCTTGTAGATGTCCGGAATGATGGCGGACTGGCTGTTGAGCATGGCCCAGCCGCTGATGCAGCTCTCCAGCGGAAAGCGTTGCCCTTTCCAGAGCGGCGAGATCGCGTCTTCGTCGACGTAATAACAGTAAGGGCCGTCGCGCAATACAAACGTCGCGCCGTCGCAGCCGGTGAGCTGACGGGCGGCCTTGCGAACGATGTCGACGATGGCGTCGAGCCCGCGAGCCAGAGACAGTTTCTGCACCACATCGACCAGCAGCATCATCGCCGCTTGCGGAGGTGCGACCGCCGCCGGCGGCGCTTGGATATTCCGGCGCAGCGCTGCGCTCAGCTGCCAAAGATGATCCTTGAGGACATAATCACTGGCGCCCGCCGCGAAACTGGCGGCCACTTCGGAGTCGAGCGCGGCGCCGGAACACACGATGACCGGCACGTTGGGGTGGGCGGCCTTGGCTTCGGCAATCGCATCTTCCGAGCTGTAGCCGGGCAGGTTGTTATCGACCAGCACGACGTCGAAGCCGCCGTCCCGCAACGCCGCGGCATATTCGCTCGAGCTGCGGACTTGAATGAACGTCGCCTGGATGCCTTGTCGCTGAATGCCGCGCTCGATAATGAGCGCATCGCTCGGGTTGTCCTCGAGATGCAGGATCTTCATCTACTCTCAGTTCCTCGCACTCCAGAGCGCCGCTCTGGAGAATTTTCCAATCCGTGCCGCGGTTGTTTCCGGTCGACCGTGCATCGGGGCGGGGGCGCCCGGGTCACGTTCGGGATGCAGCTAAATATTTTCCAGACGGCAGTCTTCCATACCCGCAGGTTTTTGAAAGACAGGATTTACCGTGCCCCGCCGGCGGCCGATCAATAGCGCCACAGCACGCCGGCCGACGGAATCAACGGCAGCCAGGAACTGAGATCGCGCTCGTAGCTCACCGAGCCGTCGGCGTTCTGCCGCGGTTTGTATTCGACACAGCAAGGATTCTGGCGCGAGGTCGCGTTGGAAACTTCGACGAACACGTCGAGCGCGCCGCGTGGCATGAGGAAGGTGCGAGTCACGCGAAAATCCAGCGAATTGAACGCGGCAAACCGGCTGCGGTTGCGCTGTGACAGATCGATGCTCGGCACCCCGGTCACCGGGTCGATGGCGAGCCTGGTGGTCGGCCAGCCACTGTGGAAGCTGTTGATGACGGTCGCGTTCCACGGCCCGCTCGCCCAGCTCACGCCCAGGTTGACGGCATGCCGTTGATCCCAGCTGCGCGGCACATCTTCGCCATCGATTCGATCGGTGGCCTGCGACCACGTATAGCTGAGCCAGCCGCTCCAGGGGCCGCGCGGCCGCATCTGCATCAGCACTTCGATGCCTTGGGCGAAAGCGCTATGCGCGTCGATCATGACGCGATCGAACTCCGCTTCCGGAAACAGCACCAGTGGATCGAGCATGTTCTCGAAGCGCGGATTGATGCGTCGATAGTATTTGCGATATGCCTCGACGCGCAGATTGAAGCCGTCGTCGAAGGCATGCTCCAGACTGGCGATGAAGTGATCCGCATGCTGCGCGGGATAGAACTGCGAGATGCCGTCTTCGACCTGCAGCTCGTTGATGCCCTGGGATTGATAGAAACGTCCCCAGCCGGCGCGCAGCGTGGTGGCAGGCGACACGGTGTAGAGCACGCTGACGCGCGGGCTCCATTGTTCGCCATCGTCGCTGCCGTCGTAGGTTTGCACGTCGGCCCGCAGACCGGTCTCGAACGTCCAGCGTTGACCGAGCGTGGTCCGCATGTCCCAGTACAGCGAGTTCTCATATCCCTGCGGAGCAGGCGCCGCGCGTCGCGTGGTCACCGAGCCGGGCGAGCCCGGGAAGGGGTAGTCGGGCGAGACGGTGAGATCGAGCGCGTAGTCATAGTCGCCCCAGAGTTTGCGGACCTCGCCGCCGAAACGATGCTTGAATGCACCGCGGTTCCAGGTGTTCTCCAGCCTCAGCCCGCCGATGTGGAAGCTGCGATCGTCCTGCACGCGTCCGGAGCGCTGGCCCGGCTGATCGACCACGCCACGGCGTTCATTGACCAGATCGGTGAACGAGCCGATGACCCGGGTGGAGAAATCCGGGGACCAGGCGTGGTCCAGCGTCAGCCAGCTATAGATGTTTCGATACCTGGCGCGCGCCTGCTGCGCTCCCTCATCGCGCTTGGCGACGATCTGGTCGCCGGAGGCGAGCGCGTCGAAAGAGATTCGCGTGGCGTCGCTCAGCTGGTACTCGACACGCGCGAACCCGTCGGAATAGTCCGGTTTGCCGAAATCCTCCTCCGTGAACTGCGCAAGCTCGCCAAGGTTGCCGCGCCGAGCGGAGATCAGCGCGCGCCCGCGGCCGTCGTCGAAGCCGGTTGCCGCCAGCGCGTTGGTATGGAAGAAGCTGATGCCGGCTTCGTAGTAGCGCTCATCGGGACGGATGGTGCGCGCGTCGATGATGGCGCTCATGCGATCGCCATAGGGTGCCGGGAACCCGCCCGAATAGAACTCGATGCCATCGATCAGCCGGGAATCCAGCAGACTGATGGGGCTGTAGAAGTTCTTCAGATGAAAAGGCTCGTACAGCCGCAGCCCGTTCAGGACGATGGCGGTCTCGTTCGGTTCGCCGCCGCGCACCGGCCCGAGGCTGGAGACGCCGTTGGTGGCCGTCCCGGGCAGTCTTTGCACCGCCCGCAATGTTTCATCCGCCAGACGCGGCATGGCCTGCACTTCGTCCTGCGTCAGGAATTCCTTTGGCGCGATGTTGTCGGCGCTCGCCAGCACGTAGCGGCTGGTTTGAACGACGACCTCTTCGGGCTGCGTGGGTTCCGGTTTCGGCGCGGCGGGTGCTTGTTCGGGAGGAGCGGGCGAGCCGCGCACCACGGCATACACTCGAGGCGCCGCCTCGGACAACGCCAATCCATGCGCAGCCAGAATTTCTCGAGCCAGCTCCAGTCCGCGGGTCGCATGGGGTTCGACCTCGACCCGCAGCTGCGCCGGCACGATCTGGTTGTTGTAGATGAAGATCAGGCCCTGGGCGCGCAGGTCCTTGAGCACATCGCCGACGCTACGGCCCTGGAGCTGCGCCATCGCGGCGTGGCACATCAGCAGTCCCGTCGACAGGCAGGCGACGCGCCGCAGCGCTGACTTCATTGCGTTCCCACTGTGATCGACGGGGCGGGGCAGGATTCCATAGCCGGGCCTTGAAAACGAAAGTGTACAGAGTTGACGAAACCGTCCACACCAGCATCGCGCTCCACACATCGTGTGAAACGAAATGCGCACCGCGAGTTTGCTGGGCGATGCCGAACGTCAGGCCCAACAGCACACCGGCGGCCAGGCCCCATCGCGCGGCTGCCCGACTGCGCTCGCGAAACACGAAGTATAAAGCCAGCAGCGCGTAACCGGAGCTGGCATGGGCGGCGGGAAAGCACTGCGCGTGGCGCAGGTCGGCGGGGCGATGCTGGAACAGATGAATGAACGGGAACCTGCCGCCGAACTCGGTCAGGTCGCGTGGGCAGTCGACGTTGGTCAGGGTTTTCAGCAAGCCCACCAGGCCCACCGACAGCACGATGGATACGAAAAAGAACAGCGCGGGTCTACGCAGTTCGTGCAACTGCGGGCGGGTCCAGCTCGCTATGCAAGTTGCCAGCGCCAGCAGCGCTACGGCACGCATCAGCCAGGTGCCGTCACGATGGATCAGCTCGTTGGCCCACCAGCTGCTCGCGCCGATCCAGCGTGACTGGACCTCATCGAAGAACAGCGCGTGCGCGATGTCGAGGTCGAGCGTAGTGGTTGCCAGCAAGGGGGCGAGCAGCACGAACACCGTCAGCGGCGCGCGCAGATGGCGCCAGTAGAAGCTCGTATTCGACATGCGTCAGAACGATTTCCGGGTTTCGATCAGCAATTGCATCGAATCGATGGCGTTGCTGCGATCCAGCGATCGAATCGAGCGCCAGTGTGCCAATTTCGCGCCCAGTCCGGCGCTCAGTGGGTTCGACGCGTGGGGGCGCGCGAATCAATCGGCGCGAGCTCGATGCCGATCTCGCTCGAGTCCGTTTGATAGCGACGCAGCTGAGTGGTCGCGAGCACTGTCGTCAGGGCCACGTCGGCATCGAGGCCGGCAATGGAGCCTTGCAGCTTCACGGATTGCGCAGCTGCTTCGGCTTCCGGCGTGGCATACACGACGTGCCGGCCGGTTTCGCGGGCGATCCATTGCAGGAACGCTGCGAGCGACTGGTTGTCGATGTCGAACTGAGGCCCGGCCTGCAGGGTCCAGTGCCAGTGCGGATCGGTCGCATCGAGCGTGCTGCGGGTCAGCTCGCCGTCATTCGTCAGATGCAGCACCTGTCCTGCTTCGCCAGTGTTCGAAGTGGTCGGAGTCGTCACGAGCACGCGGCCTTCACGGACACTGACCACCATCGCATCGGCGTGAGTGCGAACTTCGTATTGGGTTCCGACGTGTTGCACGGACCCAGCGGTCGTCTGGATGGTCAGCGCATTTGCGTTTCCCGCCGCTGAAGGCGCGTCGATATAGACCGCGCCCGCGGCCAGCGAAATGCGATCGGTCGCGTCGACCGTGAGCTGGGTGTTGTGATCGAGCCGTAGCGACAGCCCGTCAGGGAACGAAACGGCGGCGCGCGACTGCGCGTCGGTCTGCATGTTGTCGCCGACCAGAATGAGCTGTCCGACTGCGCGAGCTTCGGCCTTGCTGTGGCTGCCGGCGAGCAGCTGCCCGTCGACATACGAGATGCTGGCGAACTGCTCGGGAGCCGGCGCCATGAATCGATAAGCGAAAGTGGTGACCAGCACAGCCAGCACGACGCCCGCGGCAATCCGCCAGGCAACGACGCGCTGCTGGCGCCGACGTTCCTGCACGATGTTGCGCCATTCGGCATGCACTGCCGACATCACCTCCGTCGTCGTCGCGGCCGAAGGTTCGTCGCGCGCGCCAACCTCTCGCAGCAACGCTTCGATGCTGGCGTCGTTAGACTCGGGTTCGTCACGTACCGTCGTCATGGCGCTACTTTCTCATACCGGCGAGCACATCGCTCGCAGTCGACCCAAATACAGTTTCCAGTGCCTGGCGGAATGCCGTGCGCGCGCGAGCGAGCAGCGACTGCGCCGCTATGTGCCCGACGCCGAGCAGCTCGCCGATCTCCTCGACGCTGCGTCCCTCGATGTATTTCCATTCCAGCACATCGCCATAGCGCGACGGCAGCCGATCCAGGACGGACTGCACCAGCCGGCGCACTTCGGCATTGGTGTAGCCCTGCATCGGCTCGTCCGAGGCGGGCGCGGCGATGGACTCCAGCGCTTCGCGCAGCCCCGGCGTGTCATCGATCAGCACCACGTTCTGGGAGTGGCGCTTGTGAGCGCGCAGATAATCCGCGATCTGGCGGCGACAGATCTGGCACAACCAGCTGAACAGCGCCGCCTCGCCGCGAAAACCGGCGAGCGCGCGCATGGCTTTGACCAGGGTTGCTTGCACCACTTCTTTGCAGGCCTCGGCGTCGTTGCCCAGCCGGGGCAGCGCGAACCGGTAGACACGCGGAAAATAGGTCTCGAAAAAGCGGCGAAACGCCGCCTCGTCGCCACGGAGCATGGCGGCGATCAGCGCGCTTTCGGTGCTTTCCTCGTTGCTCACTTGTCAGTAGGACGGGCGGGGTCGATAAATCAATCGTCGCTCATTCGCTGCCGCCGCCGCGGCGGCAGCCGGCGAGCAGATCCAGTTGCCGATCATAAGCCTGGTTGCGCAGCTGTGCCGCGCCCAGCACCGTGTGGTAGAAGAAATCATGACTGACCGGCAGGCTCGCCTCGGTGCGCAGGCAGTCGGCGCGCAGCTGCGTCCGGCGGACATAACCCTCGGAGGTCCAGATCAACATGGGCACGTGCCGCTGTGCTGCCGGCGCGAATGCGTACGGCATGCCGTGTAGGTAGATGCCGTTCTCGCCCAGCGATTCGCCATGGTCCGAAACGTAGATCAACACGCTGTCGAGGTGTGAGCTGACCTCGCGGAGCATCCGGATCTGGCTGGCGAGCACATGATCGGTGTACGCGATCGTGTTGTCGTAGGCGTTGGTGATCTCCTGTTGAGTGCAATGCTGCAGCTGGTTGGAGCGGCAGGCGGGCTGAAAGCGTTCGAACTGCGGTGGATACCGCTCCGAGTAGAACGGTCCGTGACTGCCCTTCTGGTGGAACACGATGACCGTGTCGCGCACGATCTTGCGCAAGGTCTCCGGCAGGTCGCCGAGCATGACGGCGTCGAAACAGTTCGAGTCGCGGCAATACTGCGGATCGGGCTTCTGGTTGTAGTCGATGCTGGTCACGCGGGCGCAGACCCCTTTGCAACCGGAGTTGTTGTCGCGCCATTGCACGTCGAAGCCGGCTTGCACCAGCGAGTCGAGCAGATTTCTGTAGCGATCGGCTTCAGCGACTTTGAATGCGGCGCGCGGCAGGTGCGAGAACAGGCAGGGCACTGAAATGGCGGTCGAGGTACCGCACGAGGACGTATTCGAGAAATACGTGAGGCCGGAGATTTGCGCCAGCTCGGGGTTGGTCTCGCGAGCATAGCCGCCGAGCTGGAAGTTCTCGGCACGCGCGGTTTCGCCGATGACCAGGAACAACACCAGGGGTCGGGCTGAAGGCGCAGCGGTGTGCTCGATCTTGCCGGCCGGATCGATCAACGGCCCGTTGGCACGCGCATCGCGACCCCCGGCAAGCAGGCCCGCCATGCTGACCACCTGCGCGATCGGATTGAGCGTGTAGCGAACCGGCTTGTGCTCGCGAAAGAAAGTGGCGTAGTCGGCCGAATTGGCAAACATGCCGGCGACCGCTACGCCAAGCGCGACAACAACGGCGAGCGCACGTTGCCCCATCTGAGTGCGCCAACTGCGTTCCGGCAAACGGACCCGCCACACCAGCAGCGCGGGAACCAGTCCCAGCAGCACACCATGCAGCGCCACGTCCGCATTCAGCAGTGCCGTGACTTCGGCGTGGTCGGTCTGGAGCACATTGCGCATCATCTCCTGGTTCATGATTGCGCCGTACTCGCTCATGAAGTAGGCGCCGAACGCGGCGAGCACGAACATCACGCTGGCGGCGGCACGCATCACCCAGCGAGTCGGCGAGAGGAGCAGCAGCACCGCCTGCACTACCCACGCCAGGACGAAGAGCGAAGCCATGAAGAGCATCGAGCCCGCGCTCGGGTGCCACATCGCCGCGCCCGACAGCTGCCAGAAGCGGACGTTGTACAGCGCCAGCCAGATGAAGGACACGCCAAAGGCGAATGCGATATCGGAGGAGCAGGGAATGCCAGCGGCCCAGCGCTCTCGGAAACGTGCGTATAGCGGCAGGGGGGCGGCTGGGAAACGTTCTGTGTGCATCGCCGTGTTGGACGGCTCCGTTCGCGGCCATCAATCGAAAATAAAAATGCGGCACCTGCGATTGGTTTTTTCGCAGCGTTCGTCCAACACCAATTCGCGGCGACCAGGGCATAATCGCCGCCACTTTCGAGGCAGGTGAACGATGCAGGCGAGTTGGGTGCAGGAGTGGTTTCGCGTCGGCGGCGATAGCTCACGCGATGCGCGACTCGACCTGTTGTGGCTGTTGGGACTGGCATTGCTGCTGATCGCGACCGGGATCGGCCTGCGCGATCCGTGGCCCGCGGACGAACCGCGCTTTGCGCTGATCGTTCGCGACATGGTGGCGAGCGGCGACTGGCTGTTGCCGCGCGTCGGCGGCGATGTGTATGGCGACAAACCGCCGCTGTTCTTCTGGCTGATGGGGCTGGCGCTGCTCGCCACCGGGTCGCTGCGCATCGCCTTCCTGCTGCCGTCCTTGCTCAGTGGACTCGCCTGCCTGTTCCTCATCTACGATCTGGGCCGGCGCCTGTGGAATCGCGAGACTGGCCTGGCCGCAGCGCTGGCCTTGCTGCTGACCATTCAATTTGTCTGGCAAGTGCGTCAGGCGCAGATCGATGCGACGCTGCTGTTCTGGGTGGTGCTCGGTCTGTACGGCTTGATGCGCCACCTGTTACTCGGTCCCGCGTGGGGCTGGTACGCGATCGGTTGGGCTGCGGCTGGATTCGGTGTGATCACCAAGGGCGTCGGTTTTCTGCCCCTGCTGATGTTGATTCCGTTTGCAGCGATGCGCGGTCCGCGTTGGTCACCACGCATGCAGAGCATGAGCATCGGGCTGTGGCTCATCGGCCCGGTGGCGTTCCTGCTCGCGGTCAGCACCTGGCTCGTCCCGATGCTGCTGGCGGCCAATGCCGATCCAACGCTTGCGGCCTATCGCGACGAAATCCTGTTTCATCAGACCGTCGGTCGCTACACCGATGCCTGGCATCACCGCGAGCCGTTCTGGTATTTCATCATCAAGGTGATTCCGGGATTGTGGCTGCCGCTGACGCTGCTGCTGCCGTGGCTCGTGCCGCGGTGGCGCAAAGCATGGCAGGCGCGTGACTTACGCATCGGCTTGCTCGTGTCGTGGATCGTGCTGGTGCTGCTGTTCTTCAGCCTCAGCAGTGGCAAGCGCGGTGTTTATATCCTCCCGGCGGTGCCGGCCCTGGCGCTCGCGAGCGGGCCCTACCTGCTGGAGCTGCTGCAGCGCCGCTCGGTGCAGCGAGTGTTGTTCATTCTGGCTGCCGTGATCGCGGCGGTCTGTCTGACGCTTGCCATCTACGTCCAGATACAACCGGACAAGCGGCTCGAGGTGATGGCGAACTATGAGATCGATGTCTTCGGCCCGCTGCTGTTGATCGGTGGCGCCGGCGCTTTGGTCTGCGCACTCGCCCGACCCGCTCGGGGCGTGCTCGCCTATGCGGGCGTACTCGCGGTTGCTCTGCTGACGGTGAGCTACTGGGTCAATCCGGTGATGAATGCGGCCCGCTCGGGCGCAGGCTTCATCGATCGGGTCGAAGCGATCGACGACCCGAACGCGGAGCTCGGCTTCGTGGGCTTCAAGGAGCAGTATCTGCTCAACGTGCATCGTCCCATCGTTCACTTCGGGCACGCGCGCTGGCGCGAGTCGGATCAGGAAGCGGCCGACGCGGCGCTGTGGCTGAATGGTTCGGAGCGTCGTCAGCTGGTCGTCAACGATCACGCCCGTCAGCTGTGCTTCAGCCACACCACGGCGCAGGCTTTGGGCGAGGCGAATCGCTCGCAGTGGTACATCGTGCGAGGCAAGCCGGACGAAAAATGCGTGGCTCGCGGCAAAGCGGCGGCGCTCTATAGCTACGCGCCACCGCCGCGAGCTGCGGATTAGCGCACCGATCAGTTCGTTTGAACTGCAACGACACCGCAGGCGATGCGATCGCCGGAGTTGCCGGACGGCTGCGTCTTGTAGTCGTCGGGTTTCGCATGCACCACCACTGCTTTGCCGAGGATGTCATTGGGCGAACCGGTCTGCAGTGAGACATTGGGATTGTCGACGCTGACTTCCGCGACGCCCTGCGCATCCGACTTCAA
>Ga0164243_10007441_pt1 | contig 16356 bp, 18 predicted proteins | sample OricompcompostOP_FD_108781 | JGI IMG/M metagenome (GOLD analysis project Ga0164243, IMG submission 108781) | Organic Plus compost microbial communities from Emeryville, California, USA - Original compost - Organic plus compost (OP) | ecosystem: Engineered > Solid waste > Mixed feedstock >...
AGGTGTGGCTTTTTTTTACTCAAAGCCCCCCCCCCCCCCCCCCCCTCCCCCCCTCCCCCCGACATCTTAAAAAAAAAAAAAAAAAAAAAAGGCATCCTTCTGTCCTTAGATGACGGGCTATTGGCCTCATACATGCCGTTACGATTCTAACCCGTCGAAAATTTAGTGGACGGTGATGGCGTTAAAGACTACTTCTGGGTTGATCACGATGGCAAAGGTTGGGGTTACTTGAACGTAGGCAAGGGCAAAAACGAATGGGAGCCTTTGGGAAACATTGCCCTCGGAACAGGCCACAAGAGAGAGCAGGTTCGCATGGCAGTTCTGACAACCAGCGGCCGTGCAGACTATATTGTTGTGGACGATGAAACCGGACGAGCCGAATGGTGGCAAAACATGGGCCGAAAAGGAAACTGGAATTGGCAAGCCCGTGGAGTTTTTGCTGCAGGTCCTAAGAATACCATTGCCAGCCAGTTTGGGTGGGGCTTCAACGGAAGGAATGTGCGCTTTGCAGAGTAAGTTTTTCTTCTTCTTCTTCTTCTTCTTCTTCTTCTTCTATTTCTTCTCCATCCACTCGTGGTCCTCTCTCAAACATACTCGGATCCACTGACGAAACGTCTTGACAGCTTGGACGGCGATGGCCTTGACGACTACATCTATATCAACGAAAAAGGTGCCACGGTCTGGTGGAAACACCTTGGGACAGATCCGCCATCCTGGGGTCTCCCCCATTTGGTCGCCAACCCCCGCGAGCCCGTTTCGCCGCGGGACATTCAATTTGCTGATACCAACGGGGACGGTCGTCTGGACTTCAACGTGATCGGTCGGGTTACTGGTAAGACGAGAACTTGGCACCATCTTGGCTTCCAAGACGACATGTCCATTCGATGGAATACACCGCTGCCTTTTGCGGATCGATCGGCTCCCGGGTTTACCGTCCGACTCGCCGAGGCAAGTCAACGTCATTATACTATACCTAGTGCCAACTCTTTTGCTCTAACCTTGCGTGGAATTTTGTAGATGACTGGCGATATGCGTGCCGATTACGTATCCGTCAACCCAGATAACGGCCGACTCGATCTCTGGATCAATCGCTGTGATCCGATTAGCGATGGCGGTAATAACGACCCCGGCGATCCGCAGCCTGTTGAGGAAGAGTCCTGGAGGGATGTGCTTTGCACTGACTCGGGCGCTACCGATGCTCTCGATGACGCGGATGAAAAATGGAAGAAAGTGCACGCCGACCAAGCCTGGAAAGACGCTCTCGCAGGATGGAAGAAAAACATCAGCGATCCCGATTATAAAGACGGTTTCTCTGAATCGATCGCCAATTTCTTCAATGAGAATCCAGGTATGGAGTGCGAAAAGCTTGCCGAAAATAATGGTTGCCACGGCGGCGCCTATTTGAAATGCGAGGATCAAAGAGGAGAAGCGGCCCCGGCGTCTTCGTTCATTTTGAACTCTTTCATGAAACTTGAATCGGTAAGCGCCCCCTCCCAAGCCTGAATTCGAGCCGGCCCTCTAACTTGATACTTTTTACACGCGCGTTAGCTGCTCTGGAACCAATACACCTCGACAGAGAGCGTGAAAAACAATATTGAAGACAAGATGGGCACATTTACAGATACTTTTGCCCCTCTGAAGAAGGAGGACGTAGCCCTCTCTGTTATCCTTGATATCGTCACTATTGGCTACGTCTCTTTCGCAGCCCCAACGTGGGGGAAAGTAGTAAAGCAGATGGACTTCGCTAGGAGAAACGGCGGGAACTTCGACACGCTCAAGGACTTCACCAACGGCATGGTAACTCAAGGCATGACTCTCACCAAGGACATTCTTGCGTCAAAAAAAACAGCGCTTGACGTACAGAATTCGCTAGCCTTTCGCACCTCCATCATTGTTGAGACGTATCTGAATTCTATCGTTGCTTTTGCCGCTACCGTATTCGGTGGCAAGGGTGACGGTCTCGACCTCCTTAGCGACATCATCGCGGACGGCAAGATGATTGACTCGGGCCTAGACACTCTCGCCGTCAACGAAACTTCTGCCGCCATTAACAAGGCTTTGTACGCTCAACTAATTCCTATGGCCTGGAGACAAACAGACAGGGATTTGAACCCTTTGTAAGTGTCTAACAGGAAAGGGGCCAGGAGAAGGCTAAGGGCACCTCCGGCACTGACTGTAATAGTGGGGAGAAAGCTAACAATTTCCGTATTAGTGTTCTTGACACCGAGCTCAGCTGCGAGGATGCACCCAAGGATGACCAGATCCAGAGACGTCTTACCGACAATGCTTTGAAAAGTGAAATGGTCTGCGACAAAAAGAACAATAGGGCGTACTACTTGGTTGCATCCGAGGATCCCCATGCTAATTGTTGGGACAAGGACGGCCGTTTCGCGTCCATCGGTTGCTACCCATTCGCGAAATTACCAGGTACGGAGGCCTTGAGCGAACTTTGGGGGAATGTCTATAGGGAGGATTTCGTTCACGGGTAAGTTTCTTGGGCTAAATGATGCTGTATCGCACCAAAGATACGGGAAGGAATTGGGCTAACCGACATTTATTCCACAATAACAGGTCTCTAGCAACGTACAAGGCAAATGGCGGCAAGAATATGGAAGGGATTTCGGGCTGGTACATTAAGAAGGATGGATGGAGGAGCGTCTTGGACGATCTCATTGACTACGATATCCGAGCGCCTTTCATCTTTGATCTTCCTGTCTGCACCTGGGGAGACGCCGTTAAAACCTCCGTTAAGTATCGAGATGGTGATAGGCCACACCATTTCCCCTGCCCTTTGAGGATTGGCGAGGGCGAGCTTTAGCGAGATATTTTTACAGCCATCATCGATGGGTTTTAAACAGATTAGCATGCTTGTAATCCCAAATACACTTTCTCTTCTTTGTTTATTGGAGTTGGCATGGCGGCTCCAGACGCTTAAACTCGGCGAGGGTCAACTGGGAGATTCTCATCTTCTCAAGATTGATCTAACCCGATCCAGGGTTCAGCTCTTTTCTCCACGACGATTCGTCCAAGACGACACCATCGGACCCCGCGTGCCCATCTCCATCACAACCCAAACTTCACCTCCTCCTTATCAGCAATCATGGCAGCGGCTCAAGAATACGAGATTACGGGATTGACCCCCTCCGACTTTGACGAATGGTCTGCGCTTTTCCACGCGTATATTGATTTCTACAAAAGTGTGCTACCTGATGATCAATATAAAAAGACATTCGAGCGCATCCTCGAGACACGTGAAGGTCTCGATGCCGTGGTTATGAGGGAAACCGAGGGCGATAAGAAAATGGTCGGCCTCGCCCACTTTTTCCCGCAGCAGTCGCCATGGAGTGAGAAGAAGTTTCTCTTCCTAAATGGTAGGTACTACCAGGAGTGTTTTTCCAAGCCGCGCTCGAATATCCACGTTTTTTTCTCTGCTCTCATGTCCATTGCCATCGGCTTTTCAAACCGCTGTTCCAGTCCATCCAACTCCGTCTAACCACGTATATTAGACCTATTCGTTGACCCTTCCGTTCGTGGGAAGGGTCTCGGACGCCGGCTGATTGAAGCTGTGGGGGATAAGGGGAGGAGTGGTGGCTACAGTCGTGTGCAATGGGTTACGGCTCATGACAATTTCACGGCGCAACGATTGTATGATAAGGTGGCTGAAAGCATCTTCAAAGAGTATCGTATGAAGCTGGACTAAAACTCCATGGTTGAAACAACCTCGGCCCGCTTGAGGAGCCGGTAGATGTACTGTAACGGGACCTCCCAAACGCTTACAATGAACTCTCAAGGATTTATAAACTGCTATCGCCCCTGCCAGAATGGCAAGATGTACCAGTCCCATTCTAACAGTGTCATCTCTGTTCCAGCGCAGTACCCAAGCCCTTTTCTATTTACCTCTCGGGCTTTTCCGAGGACTTGACACGATCATTCTCGGCAAGCAATTTGTATTGATGGGGAAGACGAGAAACTGGGCGTGTGGAACTACCAAGCTAAAGAACGCGGCGGCTGCTGTATGGCGCCGAGGAATTTGCATTTGGGCTTTATACGCCTTCTTGACCAGAAGACTGAAAGATGGGCGAATGACGGCCCGAACAACTTGTCTATATACAATATTCTAGCTGGAGCTTAGGAATCTCAGATTCCGAACCCTAATAACCAGCGTTTTGGAGACATATCGATGACTTCTAAAGTCTGACGAAAACGACATACCAGTGGTTGACGGCGCTCAATAACCTCCTAGGTCCTGCGAACAGGGACATGCAACTGTTATAGAACGGGACACTATAGGGAAGCCCTGAAACTGATGGCAGGGAAGACGATTCGAGAATGGGTAGACCGATCATTACAAGATTCCGCCAGTGCAGGAGAGCCAGGATTGGCTGATAGATCTGGTAAAAGCCATATCCCCTTACGATCGCCCTAAGATGCCCCTCGCGGCTACTCTTACCTTTACCCTTTCAGATGCCTCCACGGTCCCCCGTACCGCTGCATTACAAACCGACTAAACGTGGACTCGATGGACCCAACCAAACGATCTATTATGTGGGCTAATGAGGCCGCAAAGTGTGTCCGGGACCTCTTTGGAAGAAACGAAGATGGCTACCGGAGCACGCAACAATCGGCGGGAAGGGGAAGACTACGGGGCCAGCACAAGGAGAGGCGGCAGAGGTGCGAGACACCGCAGGAATGGCTCATCGGGAGGAAGTCGGCCTAGGGGAGGCAATAGGCCCGAACGAGCGAGACCCGGTCCGAGTTACATTCCGAAGCGTCGGCAGCGTTCTCGTTGCGGAAGGAAAACAAACGCCGGAAGGGGGGGGGGTGTTTAAAAGAGTTTTTGGCACTAGTCCGTGAAATTCAGGCAAATGGGATAGTCTGGGCCTATTGTCAAAAGGCTTCGGTGCCATGCAACTTCAGATCATTCCGCGAATGTTCCAAGCGGATTATATTTAATCTTTCATGACCGATAGAGATGAACTCTGTTCTAGGCCGTTGGTACGAAGTACAAGAGGAGGATTTAAAGTCTATGGGACAGTGCTAAGAAAGGCATTACAAGTCCATCCAGGGTCTAACAAAGCATATGTATAGAGTATAATACTGATACCCGCGACCAGCTACCTGTATGATAAAATATGGCTCCATATGAGGCAGTTTGTTCTTATCAATAGTGAATAGTACGAAAGCTAGCGGACGCGCAGTGTGCAACTTCCTTCGTCTTGACAGGCTCGTATGAGGATCGCACTCCAGAACCAATTGCGAAGAAGCCGAGGAAGCCGACAACTCTGCCCGCGATCTCTGCAATGTTAAAGCTCAGTATCACTCTTGCTGGTCCCGTCGCCCTTCCCATCTCCGATGCCAACGTTCGAGCCACCTTAATCAATTCTCTTTCTAACTACACAGCGGCCAAAATGTAGCGGCAAATAGAGCCAGGATGGTCACGAACTGGGGTGGAGAGACGAGAGGCGGACGAGACGAGACATTAATTATCGTGCAACTCTACTCCCTACTCCAACCTCCCTCCACCTCCCTCAACCTCCTCCGAAATGTCCTCAGCCGTCGCCGACACCATCTAGTTCCCAAAACCACCCGAAACAACCCAACGTGAATCAATCGTTCAACCCTTCCGGGCCTTCAAACCGCTTTGAACCTCTTTTCGTGGAGCTTCCGGACCTCAGCGGCTAGCTCAGGATCTGGACCATCTACCTCTAAGTCGGGAACCACCTCCTTGATAGGGATGCTCCTCACACGACGCGACCCGACGCCCAACTCGCCCAACCACTGCATGTATTGAGCTGTGGACGACGCAAATACGATCCGACCCAGACCGGCATATCCATGAGCAGTCGAACACATCTGGCAGTGTTCTCCGGAGGTGTACACCGTGGACGTCGCCCGCTCCTCCTCCGTCATGTGCGTTTGAGCCCACAGCACAATGGTGAACTCGGGGTGCCAAGTGACATCTGCCTTGGTCTTGACCTTGTTGCGATCTGTGTATCGGATCCGGCCGGCGCTGTCAACGAGAACGGAACCGAAGGGAGCATCGCCGGCGTCGAGAGCTTCGCGGGCAAGCTCGATGCACTGTCGTAGGTAGCCTCGGTCTTGTTCTGTGATGCCCATCTTCTTGCTGGTTTTTGGTAGAGAGCTTCCTGGTGTTTGGCCGGGTTTTCCGCCTCAATATGTTGTCTGTAAGAAAGTCGAAGGTGTTTGGAACTTAGGATGCGCTTTGCCATTTAATAACATCTTCCTGCGTCTTCGCGCTCATGCAAACTAAGTTATAACCCCGCTCCTACATCAGGAAGGTGCATATGGGTTCATGATTCTGATTTCAAATTTGATTTCAAATCCGTCCTACCGGGGTAGGCGGTGAATCTACTTGCAATACAATTGTCGGTTTTGTGCCCCTTCAAAGCCACCCTCAAACTGCTCGCGGTTCACAGTAGGTCATCTCCAAGCATGCATCAAAGTAAGCTCAGGCTTGGCGTGTTGCTGTATATCGGTATGTCAGGGGAATAATCGCCTCTGGTAGATGCTGGAACAAATCACTATTGAATGAGCGACTCGCTTTCAATTCTTGCAATCATTAACCTCTTTTACGCCTGATTTACTGGAGGATACGGATGATATATGGAACTCCCTTGGGACAAGCTACCCGGTATAATAGTGGATCATCAGTTCGACAAGACTGATGAAGGTCCGTCTCTGCGATCGCCGCAAAGGGGCCAGCCAATTGCCCTCGGCAACAGCGAAGAGGAGTTCAACATGCGGTGCAATACTGGAAGAAATGCAAAATCTAGTTATAAACACCCACCTCGACTATCAATGGCAATCAATCGCAGGCCATGTGCAGAAGTCGCGGGCATCGTAATAAGTCATTCGCCTGTCCTCACCAGAGATTCACCTTCACTATTTTTATTTCTCATTCTTGCCCAATGGCTTTTTATACTGAGAGTAACCGTTTTATTTTCTCTCCGGCAGGCTGCCTGATAGTGCTGCCGCCTCCCCGTAATCCTACTTGGCGATAGTCTTCATCATACTCTAAACCAGGGTACATACATGCCAGACTACAGAACATAAGACGGCTTGGCTTATATGTAAATAATCTTACTAATTTATGTGTCCTATTCTTCGGCGGAAAAAAGAAACTCGATGTTAACAAGCATTAGTCAATGAAGTTTGGGCTAATATTCTTCTGATAATGTTTCGCCGTCTTTCTTTGAGTGTAGTGCTGGGGACTGACCGCGTCTGTTCTGGGGACCGCATCTTCGTCCCCAAGTTCTGACATACCGACTGCTGGATTAGAAGAGTTCACTGTCAGCCTATTATCTCGGTTTCGAGGTTCTGGCAGGCCGACCGCCGGATTAGAAAAGTTGACCGTCAGCCTCCTCGTCCATGTGTCCATACAACTCGGAGGGCTTCCGTTCTCATCCTCATCAGTCCAACATTTAACGGAATCAAAGGACCAGTAGGGTTCCGGATGAGGTTTCTCTAGGCGTTCCTTGAGGAAATCGTAGACGCCGCCTTTACTGCTCGCCCGGGAGTCCTTGTTAGGATCCAGCCTCCTTTCTTTAATAAGCGAAGAAAACCGCTGAGAAAGTTGTCACCTTTGTCTTCGTTTACATCACGGATCAGCATGTCAATCCACTAGGAGAAGTGCTTAGCATTAGATACCATCGACACACTATGTTCGTGCAGCACGTCACCTAATACCTTTGAGACACTTTCTTTGAGCCTCAATGTCCTCGTCTCATTGTGACGAAGATTTTAAGAGACCCGAGCTCACGAGGGCCCTTTTCTGGGCTAAAATAAAGGATATTTCCCGGCTTGATATCACCATGAATTCCGTACCTGTCGTCCTCCTCTCTCTCCGACTCATGGATAGTACACAGACCTCCCACAAGCCCGTAACATTGCTGGGCTATCCATAGAATAAATTTGTCCACGCGATTGTCGGTGGATGGGAGTCGTTCAATGAGATGCTCTGGAGGTTTCGCAAACAACGTCCTTAAGGTTTCCACCGTCGGCCCAAGGGAATAGAAGCACATATTCATTCCCTATTTCGAATCTGGCGAGGAGCTCGACGAGGTGGTTCCCAACTCTTGTTTTTTGGTGGGCGCTGATCTCCCCATTGAAAACTGCGCCGTTGTCCCTGTTATCTGGGCGTAAAGGCTTAAGAGCCAAAAAATGTAATATCGCCCTACTCAACAGACTCGGTCAGAAGGCCGATATAAAGCCCGGGAATTGTATGTAAATCAAGCAACCTACAAATTCGTGGTGGTCCGGATGGATGCATATTTTTTGTACATTTCCAAAACCACCTTCGGTTATCTTATAGCCTACCCAGCTCCAGGGCATAATGGTCCCCTCCTGGAGTTTGAATCTCGGGGCTTTCGGGGTGCCTATGTCCTTCGAAATGTAAGGTACGTGTACCCACCACTGCTTGTGGGCAAATTTCCACATTGTTTCTTGACGTCGGACAAAATCCAGTGGCTTCGAGTCGCGCTTCTTAGATTTCTCCTCATGAGGACTTGGGGGTCGTGTCCATAACTTTCCATCCGTTTTTACGGAAGGGAAGATCAGTACCTCGAATTCCGGCCCTATTAAACTCGAAAATGAGGTTAACCTCCTCGGTCAAGACCAGGATAATGAATTTTTTTCGACTGGAAGGTGACGGAATGGTGCATAATAAGCCTTCATGTATTTCTTTATATCTGCCATTTCGGGCCAGATCGTCAATGACCCGTTAGCGACGGCGGCAGAGTGGGAAACAGACTGGCAATGCGGATATTGACCTGAACTTACCGGTGCCAGCACCCTTTTCACTTCCTAGTTGTCGCCTTCTATCACCAGGACGTTAAAGTTGCCTCCGCCGAGAATTGTGAGAAGCTTCTTCTCTAGCGTCTGCTTTGTGCCATAAACAAACGGAAGGAAATACACGTTCAACATTTTTTCCAACACGGAGAATTGTGAATTCGAAGTCGGGTAGACCTGTGGAAACTAACCATCATGCGATCTTGCTAGCTTGTCTCCGGTCAACCCCTAGGGAAAGGCTAGGAATACACCTGAGATGTTCTGGCTGCACGCGAATGGGTGGTGGGCAGTGCAGGCTTCACATCTCGCTTCGTCTGACGTCGGCCACTCTCTAGTTTTTATATTTCCATTTCATTTCTCATGCCAGTCTCTCTGTGTAGTCTTACCCATCTCCCGACAGGCGCATCGCACTCACTTGCCGTGGATGGAGTCGTTCAGACAGCTAATTCCCATTCTAGACCAGTGGAGCCTTTCTGTGTGAAGGGATTAAATAACATCGAGATTACTCTAAAGAGACCAATTAACAGAGGGCCCGCAAGTCCTCAGATTTTCTACCAAGGTATTTGTTGTTGGCATGGCTTCCCTCTATATCCAGAAGCAGAATTTGGATATCCTCGGCCATTGATTGTGGAGATATATTGTGGACCGCGAGATCGCCAAACGACACGAGGCCTATATTTTGAAGCATCATACTGCAGGTGGCCGGTCTACGCGTAGCCCTATGATCTACACGGTAAGTTGGCACACAAGACTTTTTTTTTGTTTTCGCGAAAGAGGTTGCTGACCGTCAACGGACACTCAATATAGAAGAAGGACCGCTCGATGCAGGCCAAGACTGGAAAGACACATGCCATCTGCTAGTCTGCTCGCCATGAGCTTTTCGAACTGAGCACTCAATAGGAGTTATCTGGTATTGCGCTAGTTAGCAACGGAAACCGATCCCAAAAGTACACAGATAGACAGGCTCTTCGGTATTACTGGCTGCATTTCGTAGCAGAACTCCTTCAAGACTTTACGAGTTCTAAAATGGTGATCTTTCTTTCCTTTCCTAGCATAGCGGAATCGTCCCGTGAGTCTTGTGCGTGTTCTCTCCAGGTTTGTGTCCCCGATAAGTTGTGATGGGCATTCTAGCCATGAGTGAAATGGAAAACATGTTCTCGCCACGCAAAAAAAACTCGCTCAGATCCCGCTAATTTTTTACCCGAATTTTATTCTTATTGAGCAGTGAGTAACGGGGCCAGCAAAACGGAAGTTCTGGAAGCTCGTGGATCGGGGCAAGAAGGCTTTAAGCTTGGGGGGAGGTCAGCCAGCCTCCTTGTCTAAGTAGCGCAGGCTGACGCATCTATCTGTCCACTACCTTGACCTGTACAACAGGCCACATCCACCGGAACGATTGCAGATTGGTCCCCGCTTCCTCTACATTCAGTACAAGTTCTTTGCTGTATTTCCTTACCCCCGCTGCAATTGGATATCGGACAGAAGCCCGAACCTTTACATAGTGGGCATACGGTGGTGTCATTGCACATCTAGCACTTATACTCGGGAACGTTCTCCGGGTCGCAATACCGGCAAATCGTTGAACATCGCTCCCGCGGCATCCACTGCAATCCCCTGCGATATATGACGTCCAACCCGACCCGGAGCAGGTTCCACAGAGAGGCTTTCTTCCCCAGCCCTTGCAGTCGGGATATTTCGAGCCTTCAGTCGAAGACATCGCCGTGGAGGAACAATAGCTTTTGGCAATGTCGCCTGGTTTGGATTAGCGCTGAACTCTCGACCCCGACCCCAAGGAACTGGGTAAACGTGTAAAGGTAGGGTATCTTAGCAACTACAGTTTTGAAGTTGGAACGACGTCGAATTCCAGTCTTTTCCGATTGGCGTCGGAGAAGTATTGGTACGGGGAGCAATATGACCGTGGAGTGGAATAATTTGCCAAAAATGTCCGGCTAACATAAGTCACAGAATTGGGTTATTTCGGGATGGAGGTCGATATTGATGTTATTGAAGAAGTAAGGAATTCCTGTACCTGTGATGGGCCAAGCAAACCGGCATCTCGCAACTTTGTAATTCTCCAGCCACGACAGAAACCAATCAAGTCACGCTACGTTGCGTTGTTTCGTGTATGAAAGCCCGGTGCTCTCTCCCACTGTGTTACACGGGTGCTCTCCAACCAAAAGAAATATCGATTAATGCTGGAGTCTAGGCGTTCGTCAGCCTCTCCATTCCATCCTCCTCGTCTCGGGCTCTTTTTACGTTACGTAGAAATCCTTTATCCCACCTATCGTATAAGCTATCTCTTAGCCTTAGCTCGTAGCGTCCTGACTTGCCCTGTTCTTGGTCAGACTGTCAATCCTATCCATGATTCCAACGTATTGTATTGAATCTTAACCTATCGACTGAACGCGGGTATCCTCGAGGACCCAAATCCAATGTTACAGTGGGTTATGAGTTAGTTGGGTAGCCAAGCCTGCTACGGGTTGGTGGGCTCCCGGCCTACCGCGGCCTACGCTGAATTGGGTAGTGCGCGGATATTCCGAACCCTAGCTGCAACGCTGTCCTTGGTCATTTTGAACCTAGAAATCCGGTTTCAAGCAAGTAGGGATTATATTCCGGTCACCTATGCCGTCTCTTATCTAGCGATGTAGTTTCTTCGGAGATACTTTATCCGCCACCCGGAGTAGGTAGCATATCGTATCCGAAGCAGCAAATATGAGTGAGACTAATATCTATTCTAAGCCCCGAGCCCTCTCCACTCTCTAGTGAGATGTCGAGGTTCGCTCTAACCCATACACCCACCCTCACAGGCTTTTGGAAGGTATCCTTCCACGTTTCCAGTACTTCCACGGGAACCGTAGACGCGCCGAGTCAGTGTATGAGTCTTCGAGGTCTTTTCCATCGAACTGAATGCGCTCGTATTTCATCCTCTTCTGCCGTCTCTCGAACCAATACCAACCTATGGCAATACCAAATGTAATCGCCATCAATGGAATTGACACTGCAAAGAACATTTTCAGGGCTCGACTGGAATACTGCTGTGGCGGACTTCCAGACTTTACCTCATCGTCAGGCTGAAATTTGATGACATCTGTGCTGAAAAAGGTCTAAAAAGAACAAACACACTTAGCTCCACTGCTTCCGCTCAATGGTAACTTCTGAGGACTTACTGAAACAAACGTGGCCGGAAGGAAGACCAAGGTTATCACCGCTATGACTCGGACGGCAATGGCTTCAAGTCCCATGGCATGTGCCACCCTCTCCTGCTGCACTACTGTTTGGATTTGGAGATGTTGGATCAGCTGTAAACGAGAAGTGTCAGTTCGAGACCCGGGTCAGTTCAATAAAGTATTATGCCACCTCAACTTACCATGTTTTTCCGGTCAGTAACCAATTTCGATAGTATTTGAGCCCTTGAGATTTGGGACTCCAAGTCGTAAGTAAGCTCTTCAAGACGGGAAGTGAAGTCGAAAACGCTTTGCTCGCTCGCTTCCTTCTCTGGGAATCCGGGATTCTTTACGAGAGAGCGGAAGAATTTCACCAGTCGAGTAATAATCCCCACGTTTGATTTCAACGCCATGATTGTTGCGTTAACTCGTTCCTCTTCCTGTTGTAAGATTCTCACGCCTTCAGGATCCCAGATAATAGGGTTCTCCCCATTAGTTCGAGGCGGAAGAAGACAATGGATAGTCTATGAATTCTTAGCATCAAGAATCCCAATACAACGTGTTCAGTTTTTCGTCGTTTGACTCACCAGATCCTGAATTTTGTCTTCCATTGAGCAGATGAACCAGCGCCAGTCTTGACATGCGGACCGGCAGTAAAGGAGATGTGTATCCAAGCTTGTCTCGAACGCCTGTTGAAAGGTACCGAATCTTTCCGGGTATCTTTGTCCCTTTGCCAACTGCGTTCCTAACAACGTGTGCAGCTTCACCTTCTGATCCCCCAGAACCCATAATTGGGTGTGGGCCTCCACGTCGAATTGATGGTGAAACGCAGCATTGCGTATCTTCCACTGCCCGTGCCCGTGCGCCTTTTCATCGAGGTCTTTATTTATACTGACGCTCTTGAGTGAATAGCACATCTGATACCTCCTCCCGCTTCGGTTGAGAGACTTGATGATGTGTGCCGGATTCGGCTCAGATACTGCCACGTCTGTTCGGAATCCACTGGATCTAAGCTCGGAGTCAAGCCCATCGCGCCGACCGAAGATGTAGAGGAATTCGAGAAATTCGGGCATGACTTGGAAATAGGCCAGGATCCGCTTGAGTGACTCCCGAGTCGTTTCCAGGGGCTGAGTGGAGCCAGCGGTTATTAGGGAGCTAATTCATTGAAATTAGTAGGTTGCCTATCGATGGAAATACCCGCACGAGGCGTGAAACTACTGAGAAGCTGGAGTGTATCAACTTACATGGTGCGGAATACCGGATCTCCAGATGAGCCAGGCACGGATCTGAGGTCACTTGGGTCCGTCAAATAGCTCGACACGTCGGCGTCGCTCCATAGAATTTCTTCGATAACTCGATGATCCTTCCCGATTTCTCGATACGGTATGTAGACTTCATGTTCCACAAACAGATTGAGGGCTTCAGACCTCTCTAGAAGACGCCCGTCGTACTCCTCTAGAAGTGCGCCTCCATACTTCGCTCTATCGATGATGCATTTTGGATAACTCTGGTAGTCCTTGTATGAAGCTATGAAATCATTCGGCACCCCTAGATCAGACATAGCTTCGTTAGTCTCGGAGACTGCAGGTTCCGCTATTTAGAGCGGTATTATGGTAGGTCCAGTTGTAGCGAGAGCGTGCCGAAAAGCGTTTCTTGGTTTTAAAAGGAGAGACGTCAAGACAAGTTCTTTATAAACCCTCCGTGATAGTAGCATAGATCGTTCGACCGTACGGTATCGGGCAGTGCGGCTCGGGTGAAGATTGCCGAGGCGCTCTTCAACTTCACTTCCGTGGACGAGGTGGTTCGAGCTCGCAGATTCTAAGTCTCATTCGTGTAAGATACACGTGGGCGAACCGGAAATTGCCTCTTTCGGAAACGGCTGGACACATGCCATACCTGGCGCCTCACTTTTGCATGTCTGGATGCCAAACCTGGTCAGTAGTGATGTCATGCCGAAATGTGATTAAGAATTGGTGGATTTTGTGGATCTTCCATCCCAATGAACATCGCTGTCCCTGCGCCGTCAAGACCGGGATTATAATTTTGTTCAATTTTTATTGGTGTTGTGTTCTACGCTGGGCAGCAATGCGAGAGCCTGCCTGAATATGCTCATTCACCGGTGTCAACGCCAAGCCAATCACTCTGATTGCCAAACTGCTCCTTTACAATCGTAACAAGACATGTATTGGTACTTTGATATGCATGATGAACAGAAACTGTCCAGTCCAGGACGGGTGGTAGTCTTTTGAGGAGGGTTCAGGCCTTCAGGCTCTCCACCAGCAAACCGGGAGGCGGTTCGCTTCACCCTCCCAACCCAAGATTTCTTTCCCGCAGTTGAAAGCGTCGTTCTCGTTCTAGCTTCCGAATCATTTGGGTTTTGTCGATTTTTTGAAGGCTATAGATGTGGTTTTTCTCCCTCTAGGAGACGGCCAAGTCAGCCACAGACTCACAGTCCAAAATTACATGGCAAGATGCGAGCCAAACTCAAGATTGGAAAAGGAAATAGAAATGGGTGTTGTCTCACCGGCGTTAATTTTCGTGGGAGAGTCATGGAGAAGTAGTCTGCCTCTGGTACCTGCGTCACATCCGTCATCAGTGATCAGTTGTCTCCATGGGCGGGGTAAACAACTGCTCATACCAAGACCTGCGGCACTCTCCAAAAGGGATCCTCGGTTTTAAATACCCCGCTCAAGTAGTCTCGGACATCACTCCAGTCGAGTCCGTATGATGAAATCTTCTCTTCGACCATTTCGCCTTGATTAGGACGGTAAACGGACTGGGGCCGCTGTATGCTGCTCGGTGCCCAGGATTCACTCGAGCTGTGAGTGTAAGCCGTTTGGCTGCGTGCCGGCGTCGACGTGCCACTCTTAGTGGACTTTCTAGATCTGAAGAACATGTTTGCGCCGAATCACTCCCGTCGTGTTAGGTTACAAGGGAACGCGCCCCCACGTCGAAGGACTGAGTTTTGTGGCAGAGAAGTAGGCTTTGCAAGTGTAAGTGGAAAGTGAAATAGAACGAGCTGCACGAGACGATAGGCCGGTGAGAAGTGCGAGGGGCGGGGACTCGGTTGAAAGCAGAAAAATACAAATCGACATCACCATCGACACAAGACCTGAGATTTATAATTACAAGTGCCAACATGGTGTAGATGGTGCTCGCCCGTGGCTACATGTGCAATGCGGACAGGCATCAACTATCCCAGCAGGCTGCCGTCGCCTTCAGACCCTCCCTTAGCATCATTCGTCTTATCCCCAGGGAGTTGAGCCGCATTCACTTCTCGCCCAGGCTGGTCGCGGCCCAACTCGGGGCTGATTTTTCATCACACAGGCTTCGATATGTTATCAGTTATGATAGATTACAGAGCCAGCCGGCTCTCCCAAACTTTTGCGAGGTATAGGTACAACCTAAGCCCTTACCGGTTTAGGAGGCGTCTGTCCAATGTGCAGACGTAGTGATTCTGCAGACCACCCTTGTGGTGTCGATGAAGTGTTCAAGCCGTTGACTGCAAGCCGGTTTGCAGACTGCCTCTGGATGACGTCTTCGAAATTCTAACGTGCCGGCACCTTTAATGTTGCGCTAAGAGGTTACACGAATATAAAATCCACATTCATTGCCTCACCAAACGGCTCGCCGCGTATTCCCTGTTGAAGGAGACACATTTGGGCGGATGTATCCCTGTTCACCCTCTTTTTCCAAGGTCCCCGAGAATACACCTCGCAATACCCCAAAGATCCCCTGGCATATCACATTTCACCATGAATCGCAGTCCACTCAAACGCGTGGGCACTGGCTCCACGACCATCCACCTCGACGAGATGGCAAAGCAATACAGCCAGGCGCGGGACCATTTCATCCAACTGATACTTCCTCGATTCGAGCGGCGGAATGCAGATCAGAGGAAGTTCTACTTGGTGAAGTCCATAATCAAATATCTCCGCGAGACGGGGCCGCAACAGGATCCTATACTCAGAGGATGGACGTCGGCCTTTGACCGTCTTTGGAAGTCCTCGTTCTACATGATAGACGTCAGCCCGCCACAGCTGACGGCAACCGAGCTTGCTCCTCGCATCACATTGTTCCTCATACTAGTCTATCTAAACTGTCCGGAGGAAATAGTCCGCTTTCGAGATGGTGCCATCGACGATAGGGCCTTGCCGTTCACCAAGGAAATTCTCGAGAACGCCGTTTCCGCACACCACTCATATTCCAGGCTACGTGGCGATATCGAACGTGACCTCTTCATACGGGCATTCCTCAGAGAACAAAACCCCTGGTGTGCCATACAGCTCACGATGGGCATGGAGAAAATCCACAATGGCTCCCGCATCTTTCCTTTCTATGCCACGGATCTCCATGAAAAGTCCTCACTGAGGGTAAGCCCACACAA
>Ga0164243_10007442_pt1 | contig 16355 bp, 12 predicted proteins | sample OricompcompostOP_FD_108781 | JGI IMG/M metagenome (GOLD analysis project Ga0164243, IMG submission 108781) | Organic Plus compost microbial communities from Emeryville, California, USA - Original compost - Organic plus compost (OP) | ecosystem: Engineered > Solid waste > Mixed feedstock >...
ACGGTCAATCCCATCCGAGAGATGATCGCCGACGCGCACGCGCTCGGCATCCCGGTGCTCGTCGACGGCGCGCAGGCCGTGCCCCACACAAAGGTAGACGTACAGGCGCTCGGTTGCGATTTCTACTGCTTCTCCGGCCACAAGATGTTCGGTCCGACGGGCATCGGTGTGCTCTACGGCAAGCGGGAGTTGCTGGAGGAGATGCCGCCGTGGCAGGGTGGCGGGGATATGATCGAGCGGGTGAGCTTCGAAGGGACGACCTTCAACGAACTGCCCTACAAGTTCGAAGCCGGCACCCCCAATATCGCCGATGGGATCGCGCTTGCTACGGCCATCGACTACCTGGAGCAGATCGGGATGGAACGCATCGCGGCCTACGAGCACGACCTGCTTGCCTATGCGACCGAGCGCGTGCAGGAGATCGAAGGGGTTCGCATCGTGGGTACGGCCAGAGACAAGGCAGGCGTGCTCTCGATGACTATGGAAGGTATCCACCCGTACGATGCCGGAACGATCCTGGATCAACTGGGCATTGCGGTGCGAACGGGCCACCACTGCACGCAGCCGCTGATGGAGCGGCTGGGTCTACCGGGTACGATCCGGGCCTCGTTTGCCTTCTACAACACACGAGCGGAGGTGGATGCGCTCGCAGACGGACTGCGTCGCGTACAAGCGCTCTTCTCATAAGGGGCCGGGCGCATTGCGGACTGCCGAGACTCCGTGGTGTTGTCGTCAACTCCTCCGAGGCTCTACGTCTCTGAAGGAGCCTGCGTGATAGCACGAGCGAATCTCCATAATGTCCGGTACCCGCATGAAGATGCTTCGCTACAGCCTGCTCCTTCTGCTGCTGTGCTCGGTTCAGGCCTGCTCCTCCAACGACGCATCCGAACGCTCCGTAGATCCTGAAATGAGTATCGAGCCCGATACGTCCGTGGAGCCCCAGATCGAGGAGATCGTCCTGGAGGACAGCGTCGATCCGGAGATGGTTCAGCCGCGAGACCAGGAGTAGGATTGACGAAGGTGGAAGGCTGCCGCCATTATGCTAGAGGCCTGTCGATCGTGATACGAGGAGCGGAGCCCGCCAGGGCCGTAGCCGAGGAGTCCTTCGGCTACGCTCGGGATGGCACCTGGTAGAGATAACAGATAACCCGGTCACGACTGGCTTGCTCTTCCTAAGAGGCTTGCCCCTGGCACTATCATCCTGAACGGGATGGGGTGAGCAGTGTCCATGAGATAGCCCGCGCATGCCCACCTTGCTCATCGAATTGCAGGGAGATTCCGAAACAAGTTCGGCATGAGGGAGTGAAGACTATTCGACTGTCTTTCTTGAATCGAGTGTTACATGCAGACAGATGATATAGCAGCCCGCGAGAGACAGATCGTCGAGGAGTTCAGTTTTTTCGACGACTGGATGGGGCGGTATGAATACCTGATCGAGCAGGGCAAGAACCTCCCCCTCATCGAGGAAGCGTATAAGACCGAGGACTACAAGATCCACGGTTGCCAGAGCCAGGTGTGGGTGCGGGCAGAGGAGCAAGGGGGATTGCTCTATTACAAGGCCGATAGCGATGCCCACATTACGAGGGGCCTTATCGCCCTGCTCATTCGCGTGCTCAACGGCCAGCGACCAGAGGCCATTGCCTCGGCACGACTGGAATTTCTGGAGCAGATCGGGCTTCAGGAGCACCTCTCCCCCACCCGCAAGAATGGTCTGGCGGGTATGATCAAACAGATGAAACTCTACGCCGTGGCACAGCAGGCCGTCACGGATAGCAGGAGCGACTGAGCCCGCCCTCCTCAATGGACAAGCAGACTGTGCCTACAGCTTTGAGATGCGTTATGGAAGAGAAGAAAACGACTACACCCGAACAGATCAGCCTGGCTGAACTCGAAGACAACGTCATTCAGGCCATCCGGGAGATCTATGATCCAGAGATCCCTGTCAACATCTACGACCTCGGGCTCATCTACGAACTGACGGTCAACGAAGATCGGTCGGTATACATCAAGATGACGCTGACGGCACCGGGCTGCCCGGCTGCGGGCTTTCTTCCGGCCCAGGTACGGGAACGGGTTCAGGAGGTACCGGGAGTAGCGAGCGCGTGGGTAGAGTTAACGTGGGACCCTCCCTACCACCGGGATATGATGTCCGATGCGGCGAAGCTCGAGCTGGGGTTGATGTTCTAACGAAGGGAGCCGCGGGAATGAATCGAACATGCGATATCCCGCCGCTCACCTCCCCCGTTTGACCCGCAATTCGTTTCGAAGCTCGTCAATGTCGTCGTGGCGGACGGCTACGCCGCTGCGTTCGAGGAGATGACCGCACATGTGGATGGCTTCGATGATGCCCTCTGCGAGGTGGCCGCTCTTGATGCCGTCCCGGATGCGGAGGACGACATCAGCCCAGTCGTCTGCCGAAACCAGCCGGTTGATGCCCGTATCGCCGATCACCTCGATGCGGTGCTCGAAGAGCGAGATGAAGATCAGGATGCCCGTCCGATCGCGGGTATTAAAAATTTCCTCCTCGACGAACTCCTGCAGAGCCCGCTGGTGAACGGTACGATCTAGCAATGCCGAACCTGCCAGCCGTCGTTGCAAACCCGGAATGAGTTGCGCGCATACGGCTCCCGCCATGCCCGCAACGAGAGCCAGGAGTGCCGTTCCCCATCCGGTATACACCCAGGCCAAGCGCCAGCCATCATAGAACTGCTGGATGAAAACCGAGACGGCCAGCGCTAACACGGCGGCTATCGACGCGGCACGCCAGATGGCTACATCATACTCGCCGCTCCGATCGACGATGTAGGGTACGATTTCGCCCGACGTGCGCTGCTCCGCCTCCGTGACAGCCTGCTTAATCCGCTCCAGTTCTTCGGTCGTAAATGGGTTTTTCATGCGTCGTTCTTCTGAAAGGCCCGATCCCGGGTAAAGTACGTCGATTTCCCTGAGAGAGCACCATACGATGCACCGGTACCAGTGCACTACACGGAAGAATTGAATTATCCTTCGACGTGAAGCCCGTTTACGGAGAAGATAACGCTGTCTTCCTACTCACCCTGCCGTCGGACCTTCCAGAGATGGTAGGCATGCTAACGCACAAGGAAGACCTGTGGGCTACCGGCAATCAAACCCGTTCACCGTGTAGTACTGTACGCTACGCAAGTGCCACTACAAGGCCGATGCTCTGCCGGACCCGGTACGACCGGCGCTGCTGCGCAGTGTTTCGATGGCCGCATTGGCCTGACGGTAGTTATCCGAACCCTCCGGAACGAGCGTTTTTACTTTCTCGAACTGAGCAAGCGCCTGATCGACACGGCCAATCATGCTGAGCATGACGCCGTAGTTGAAGTTCGCCTGGACGTGGTTCGGGTCGGAATCGAGCACCTGCTTGATCTGGTTGACCCCTTCCATCGGGTTGTTCGTGTACAGGAAGGCCGTTGCCATGTCGGTGCGCACGTCGTTATTGCCCGGCTCCTGTTCGAGCACACGCCGGTAGGCCGCGATGGCTTTCTGTCCGGCAGCCACGCGAGCCTGTCCTTCGACCTGCTCCATATAGCCGTAGTAGTAGTGCCCAGCGTTGGCCCACGCTTCCGTCGTGTTCACATTTTCAGCAAGACGCTCCTGCTCCTGCGCGGCGAGATCGAGGCGGCCTGACTGCAGATAGAGGTTGACCAGTTCCTGCTGCTTCGCTGTTTTCTCTTCGCCTGTCAGCGAAGCGATCTGATCCTCGAGGCTGGCAACTTGTTCGGCAATCTGAGGAGGTGGCGGGGCAGCAGCCGGCATATCCTGAGGAGTAGATGGCGGACCCGCTTTGGCAGCCTCAGAGATGGCCGTATTCCGGCTGAAGACGGTGATCAGGTAGAGCGCGATGACCAGCAACGTGCCTGCGGTGACGAGGATTACCACTTGCCGCGTAACCGCACTGTTGTTTTCCGCCGCACGTTCAGAACTACCACCCGCATCCGGCTGTCTCCGAGACGGCAATCCGGACGCTACCGGAACACCGCGCAGGTTCGCGGGCCGTTCTGGCCGAATGGCAGCAATATTCTGAAGCTGCGCACCGCACTGGCTACAAAAGCGGGCCCCGGCTGGATTCTTCCAACCGCACTGGTTGCAGAATACCCCCTCAGCACGGTTCGCCTGCACGGTCTCGTTCTCTTCCGATCCGACCGCCCCCGCCACCTCCTCGTAGACACGTTCAGCGGGAGTCTTATCGCCATTCAGAGGGTTGCCGCACAGGTCACACACCTCTGCACCAGGTGCTACCCGCGCGCCACACTCGTCACACACGGCCATCGATTTGTTGCTTGCCATCGTATACGTACTAAGGAAACTGCAGAACAGCGTCCGGAATAGTCCCGGTAGTTACGCGAAGCCTCTATGAAAACTGATCGCCCCCAATATCCGGCAAAATGACCCGGAAACGTAGCATCGCGAGATATCTTCACCCGAACTCCGGTAGCCTGATGCCTTCCTCCATCCAACCTCTCATTCAACCTTCTCGCCCTACTCTTCCTGGTTGGTACCGGATCCACTTATTCTGAACGAACTGCTGTTCCCGACCCGAGATGCCTCTCTCCGTCACGGGTTAGCCGCACGCTCTCTGGCGGCACGGTCGACCTCGTCACGGAGTTCGCGAGACGGTTTGAAAACGGGAACGTAGCGCTCCTCGATTTCGATCACCTCGTTTGTCCGAGGATTCCGTGCACTCCGGGCAGCGCGGTGCTGGATCCGAAACGAACCGAATCCCCGAATCTCCACGTCCTCTCCGGACATGAGACCTTGAATTACGGTAGCGATGAACCCGTTAACGACCGCCTCGGTCTCGATCTTCGTGAGACCGGTCCCAGCAGCGATACGGTCTATGATCTCGGCTTTCGTCACGTCTGTTCGATCCGATCCCGGTACGGATTGCACTTTATACCGTAGCTGAGTACGCCGCGAGCGATTACATGATTCCGCAAATCATCAAGGATCGGCCGCTATCGGCATACTGGAACCCGTGAGCATCCAAAAAAGGAGAAAGGGCGGGTATTCGTCTTTAACTTATGGGAGTGAGTCCAGCCCTAATGGAGTCCCCCTGCAGGGTATTCTGTTCCAGCCCCCTCCTACTTCATGCTTCGTACCACCAGCATCGTCGTCCTTACCTGTATCCTGATCTCTGGACCGGCCTCCGCGCAAACAGCCATTGAATGGCAGCAGAGGGTGCGCTATGAAATGGACGTGACCCTTCTGGCAGATCGGCATCAGCTACAGGGTGAGCAACGTCTCACGTACTACAACAACTCACCTGACACGCTGCGTGAGGTGTTCTATCACCTTTATTTCAACGCATTCAATCCGCAATCCATGATGGCGGAGCGAAACCGCCATTTGCCCGATCCGGATCCACGTGTCGTGCCACGCATCTTCGAACTCGGCCCGGACGAAATCGGCTACCAGCGTGTGGAACACCTGACGCAGAACGGACGCCCCGTCTCGTTCGATGTGTACGATACGGTGATGCAGGTCACCCTCGCAGAACCCATCCTGCCCGGCGACTCCTCCGTGTTCGAGATGCGTTTCCATGCGCAAGTGCCTCTGATGACCCGACGCACAGGGCGGGACAGTAACGACGGGATCGACTACTCGATGGCCCAGTGGTATCCGAAGATGGCTCAGTACGACCATACGGGGTGGCATGCCGATCCCTACATCGGGCGCGAGTTCTACGCCCCGTATGGAACGTTCGACGTACGGATTACCCTTCCTGCCGAGTACGTCGTAGGCGGTACGGGCGTGGTGCAGAATCCGGATGAGGTCGGCCACGGCTACGGCACGCATGCTTCTTCATCTGCGCCCGCCACGTCCGGCGATTCGCTAACGTGGCATTTCTACGCGGAGAACGTGCACGATTTCGCCTGGGCGGCCGATCCGGAGTACATCCACGACCGCTTTACGGACCAGCAGGGCATCACCTACCACGTCCTCTATCTACCTGCCTACGCAGAAGTATGGAAGAATCAGCGCACCTGGCTTCCTGCGCTGACAGAGTTTCTCGGGGCGCGGTACGGACGGTACCCTTACCCGCAGTTTACGGTCGCCCAGGCCGGGGATGGAGGGATGGAATATCCGATGGTGACATTCATCACCGGTAACCGGAGTCCGGGCTCCCTTCTCGGCACGACCGCGCACGAACTGGCGCACGAGTGGTTCTACGGTATCGTCGGCTCCAACGAAGCCGATTACGCCTGGATCGACGAGGGCTTTGCGAACTACATCTCCACCGAGGCGCTCGCCCACGTGAGCGGCCAGGGCGAGGCGAGCCATGCGAATGCGTTGCTTTCGGTCGTACGCGCGCGGCGTTACGGCTTCTTCGAGCCCCTGAATACCCCCTCCGACTGGTTCGAAACGAATTCGGGATACAGCGTGGCCGCCTACGCCGGTGGAGAGAGCCTTGTGGAGATGCTGGGCTACGTGATTTCCGAGCCATTGCGCGAACAGTGGTTACGCGAAGTCGTACGCCGTTTTCTGTTCCGTCATCCTCATCCTCACGACCTTGAAAAGGTGGCCGAGGACGTGAGCGGCGTGCAGCTCGACTGGTTCTTCAGCCAGCTTCTGAACACACCGTGGGACGTGGACTACGGCATTCGAGACCTGGACTCCCGCCCCGACGGCTCGGGTGGCTGGACGACGACCATCTCCTTGAAGCGGCATGGCAGGACCGTGCTGCCTGTCGACCTCGTCCTGGAACTGGAGGATGGCCGCTACCAGTGGGTCAATGTGCCACTTACGATCATGGCGGGCCACAAGCCCGTCCCGGAGAACTGGATCATCGGCGAACCCTGGCCGTGGACTTCGTCCGAGCATGCCGTGACCGTGACATTACCTGCTCGACCGGTAAAGGCCTATCTGGACCCGCTCCTCATGACACCGGACGTGAGCAGGCTGAACAACGAAACGGGCATTCCCCTCAACGCGGCTTTTCTACAACCGCCGGTTCCGAACTGGCTGGCTTATAGTCTGGGCTACCGTCCGCTCGGGCAGTATGCGCAGGGCTATGGGTTCGCCCTTGGCGCGCAGGCGCGCGGGACGTACCTGTTCGACTATCTCCAGACAAAAGCCATGGTGAAGGTGTGGCCGCAGGTACTCTTCGGTGAGGGCGAGTCGCTCCGTCCAGAGATCGGACCGTTTACAGACGGATCGGCGGGCGACGGGATTGACTACGAAGTGTCTCTGCGCAGCCCTGTCGAACGGTTCGGCCCCTTTGCAGAAGCGTCCTTCTCCTCGCAGAAGCACTTCGGCTATCTGCAGAATGAACTGGCGTTTCAGACCAGGCTGGGACAACGCCTCTTGTTCAGCGCGTTGGAACGGCGGATCGCGTTCACCATCAACCACCGATACGGTACGGACCCGCGCATCTATTCACCAACGGCCTTTCTCCCCCTCTATCCCGAGCACACGCTTTCGGCGGGAGCCGGCTATCTCGTGGCACGAGGCAAGAACCGTGTCCGGCTCTCGGTAGAACTCGGTTCCAGCCTTTCGGACGACGGCTTTACCGGAACGACGACCCGGATGCTCGCCGATGCCGTCCAGACGGCTCCGCTGGGTCCGTTCCGAGGAACAGCGAAACTCCGGCTGGGCCTGAGCGGGCGCGACCTCGTGCCGAGCCGGCTCAACCGGCTGGGGCTGGCGACCGTGCTGGACGCGTGGCAAAACGATGCATTCCGAACGCTGGGAGCCGCTTTTGACGATGCCGTGGAGAACGGGCGCTTCGCTCCTCTCGCAGGCGTGGGTCCGGCGGCCTACGTTCTGGGTACTGTTCCAACCGGCCGGCACATTCTGGCCGGGCGACTGGAAGTCTCGACAACCGGGCTCTTCTCCAATCCATGGCTGGCCCCCTTCGACGCGCAGATCTACAGCGGTATCGGAGAAGTGTGGGATGGCACCATGACAGATGTCTTCCGGAACGACCTCCCGCTCGCAGCAGACGCGGGATTCGGCGCAACATACGACGTGGCACGGCTAGCACCGCTCAGCCGCTGGATTGCGCAGTCGGACGTGCTCTCCACGTTGCGGCTGGCGGCCCGTTTCCCGGTGTGGGTAAGTAAGCCGGACTACCTCGATGAGGACGATCAGTTTGGCTTCCGCTGGCTGATCGGGATCGAAACGGACCTCTGATTGAATCCGTCACCCCTGCCGAAGACCAATCCCTGGGAGGTTTATAGCCTCCCAGGGATTTTTTATTGTCGCTACGTCACTTATGTGCGCACCTGCGGGAATACCGATCAGTAGATGCGCGCCACATAGGCGAGGTACAGATACACCAGCGGAGCAGCCAGGATCAGCGCATCCAGGCGGTCGAGAAGCCCGCCGTGACCGGGGAGAATGGTACCGGAATCTTTGGCTCCGACGGAGCGCTTGAACTTGCTTTCGACGAGGTCTCCAAACTGGCTGATGATGCCGCAGATGAGGGCAACGGCGAGGGTGTCGACCCAGGAAAAGACGTACTCCAGTAGTGTTAGCTTCAGGACGACCGCAACGATGACCGCGCCCAAGGCCCCGCCGATAGCCCCTTCCCACGTTTTCTTGGGCGAGACGCGCGGCGCCAGAGGGTGCTTCCCAAACGAGCGCCCCGCGAAGTAGGCAAACGTATCCGTAGCCCAGACGAGGAGAAACACCGTCAACGTGATGTAGAAGGCCTCAGTATTGCCGACGAGTCCTCCCTCCAGCAGACGGAGATCGCCTATGAAACCCAGAAAGGCAGCGGGATAGACGGCACCGAACAAGGTGGCCGCCATACCGGTGAGAGGCTGTACGTTCTCATGCCGGAGCGGATCTATTGCCAGCAGGAGCAGCACCAATGCGACGGCAAGCGGCAGCGCCCAATCCAGCGCTGCGTGGAGCGCCAACAACCCTCCTACAGCCATTCCCAGCGTGCGGTGGGGCTGGACGCCTGCGAGCCGCATGAGCCCGTAGAGTTCATACTGGGCGCCCAGCGCCGCGGCGAGCAGCAAGATCATGAAGGGCCAGCCACCCACATAGAGCAATCCCAGAATGAGGGGAACGCCCAGGATGGCTGTCAGAATACGAAGTGCGAGATTCGACAAGCGGTACGACGTGATGTGGCTATGGGTTAAAAAGGACGCCCGCCCTGCTCGTGCTCGGGCGGGCGGCGATCTGACGTAAGATCGTGCCGTAGCAGCCCTATGATATAGGCGTGTGTGCAGTAATCGAACAGATCAAATGCCAGTCGAGGAGTCCGAGATGGCTAAATCCCAGAGATGCGCACAGGCGGACACGATTCACTTTCCGACTCATCCCCGGCCTGCTCCACGGTCGACCAGCACACACGGGATTTACGGGCCTTCTTCTTCCTCCTCATCGTCCGGCGCGGTGAATTTGATCTCTTCGATACCGGAATCGAGCATGGCTTCCCGTTCACGATCATGCGCGGGTGGCGCGGCCGGGTCGGACGTCATAGCTGCTTCATCGAGTTCCGCGTCCGAAAGGGGGCGCGCATCCAGCAGGGCAGCCGCCTCATCGACCCGTTCCGGCGGCACCATCACGTTAACGGAGGCCATATCGCCGACATTCAGATTGAATGCGTGATCGCGCTGGGTAAGAACGACCGCAGGTATGCCAGCGTCATCGAGCCGATCCCGCACGATATCTGCTTCATAATCGGTGCCGGTCCGAAAAACGGACACCCATCCCTGGTATGTACGATCTGCCATGAGCAAGTATCTTCAGATGAAAAAGTCGCGCCGTTCAGGAGCACCGGGAGTGCCCGGACCGGTCCCGGGTTCCAGGTTCAGCCGAGCCAGCCGCATAGCGACGGGGATGAACACGGCAATCCCGACCACTATATAATACCACGGCACCTCAAATTGTTCGAGATCCGCCGGATCGTACTCAGGACTCGAACTGACATAGCTAGATAGTATGATAGCAAAGGCATTGTTGGCGAAATGAACCAGCATAGCCGGGTACAGGCTTCCCGTACTCCAGGTCAGGAAGGCCAGATATAACCCGAGCGTTGCAAGTGGAAGCACTTGCGTAAGGCGGAGGTGGTACAATCCGAAGATGATGCCGGAGAACAGGATGCCACCAACGATGCCCAGACTCCGCTCCGCCTGGCGCTGCACATAACCACGGAACAACAGTTCCTCACAGATGGCGGGGGTTACGGCCAGCATCAACAACGTCAGCCAGACCGCCCCCCCCTGTAGCAGCACCCGGTCGATCAGATCAATCTGTGCTTGCTCCAATTCTTGCAGAAAATCCGGCAGGGGCAAATGTTGATTGACGCTGCCAAGAAACTGCACTACGGGAGTGAGGGCCACGAGGCCGACAAACGCGAGCCCAAACGCATACGCAGATGTGGGCCGGAGATGTAAGAAGTCAGCCCACCTGGAGGAGTGCAAGCGAGCAATGAGCAGCGTGGGTAGTGCGAGTCCGAAGATCTGCCCGATGGTATTGGCCACCAGCACGAGGTTGATCCGCTCCTCCATCAGGGTACCCAACGCCTCCATCATCTCACCAGGAGCCAGCCCCTGCGCCAACAGGCCGACGATGATGACAATCGGGCTGATGACGACCTGAAACAACAGAAATGCAAAAAACAGTACGGCGATTGCCGTAAAGAGAGGTGCGAATTTTTGCCGTTCCAGCACCCCGTCCAAAGGAACAGGCGGGCGGTCCGGACCGCCCGGGATGTAGGGCACTTGCGTACGCTCGGATGGATAATCTTCTATCATAGAAAGGGAATTGACACAGGCGATCCGTAAGGGAGGAAATGACCGTACCCCTCACTGTATGCGATAGCTGAACAGCCCCGTGAAAATACGCTGCGGGCTTCACGTACCCAAGGCCGGCACGTAACGAGGCTGCGTTCCACAGACCGGGCCGACTCGCCTGCGATACCTTTGCAGACACAGGCCACCGCACAACATGGTGGGCAGGCCCATGGTACGGAGTGACTATAACGAAGGAAGTCGCACTCGATCTGGGCTCGTTAAAGAATGCCCTGACATCGGGAAAGCCGTTCAAGATGGGATTTCGCAGTGCAGCTCCCCGCGAGGTCAATCTTCCTCCTCCCCCATTTGCTTACGGAGCCGGGCTATAATGGTCCGCAGGCGGGTATAGACGTATTTATGGCTTTCCAGGCGCATGACTTTGGCGATCTCAATGGCCGACATCCCCTGCTCGAATCGAAGCATGACCATCAACTGATCATTCGACGAGAGCGTCTTCAGCGCCTGCGTCAGTCGCTCAATCCGATTGCGTTCACGCAGGGCCTCTTCCAGCGCCGCGAAGTCGTCGGGCGCCGCCGGGTGGTATCCGATTTCACTCAGTTCATCAATGGAAAGCGGAGGGCGATTGGCGTTGAGTGCACACAGGAGAAGCCAGCGCTTCTTGATGCTCAGGAGGTCATTGATCTTACCGATCGCGCGGACGACTTCCAGAGCCGTACATGGAAGGCCATGTTTGCCGCTCACGATCTCCGCAATGTCCTCATGCGGCATTCGCTCCATGTAGTGATACCGGAAGATCCACTGCTCCTTCTCATCCAACTTAGCAAGGACGGATTTCGGAATAGACGTGGCTCTACGCTTCCGGAACAAGTCTCGAGCCGCATTGGCCGCCACTACCCCCAGCCACGGTAGCAGGGCTCCATCCTTCCTGAAGCGACGCAGGGATTGATAATCATTGGCACTCAGACGCTCACAAATGGCGGTATAAACCTCCATCACATCATCCGTGTCTCGCACATGGCGGCGTATCATGCGGACGAGTTCAGGAGTGTACCGGTCGAGCAGTTCCGTAAAGGCGCCTTCCGGATCGTACTCAAAGCGATCGATCAGGACAGCGTCATCTCCCATCGTAGTACTCCGGATGGATCGGTCCGTTATGTCTCGCAGGGGATGGCCCATGGCGCTTTGCGGTACTCCGCTTTCTTGTGCTGTTGCCGATGCCTGTCAGGACCTTTGAAAGTTCAAAATCAAGCACAAGCTACAGAAACTTATATGCTTATACCAGGTTTTAGGGGTTCGCTGCAGCTTGACGGCAGGCAGCGGGATGTCTATATTGGAAATATGTGCCCGTAGCTCAGCTGGATAGAGCGTTGGATTCCGGTTCCAAAGGCCGGGGGTTCGAATCCTCCCGGGCACGCTTCGAATGAAACAGACGCCTCGATACCGGTTTGCCCCGTGTCGAGGCGTTTTTCGTTTCCACGCTCCCATTCCTCGACTCGCACGCTCGCGTCCCCTTTACCATCGAGTCGACCGCTCGATCCGCATTTCGAAATGTAACGGGAGGGTTCATTTCGTAATTCAGTTCGCCCCAGATGAGCCATTGCCCTCCCATCGACAATCCCTGCCAAAAGCTATGCCATCAGGCATATCGTTTGTGTCAGGCTACCACCAGAGCATCAGGATCGCCTCGAACCGGCTTAGCCGGTTGGCTCTAGACTGCCACATCACGATGGAGAAAACATTGGGATGCGGCACTCACCATTGGCAACAGCTACCCCACTATTCGCTACAGCCGACTGCGGTTCGTAACAACTTTGAACATGAGCGCAACAATCGGCGTTAATTCCCGTGAAATCAAGAAGGCGCGCCAAGGAGAGGCACGCCATCTACTCCGTCATGATGTGTGGCATCATCGAATGGAATGGGAAGCCCGGTTCTGTGGGGGAGCCGGGCTTCTTGCATGTTCAAAAAGGTCGTTTTTTTGACTCTTTAAGTCAAGTTCTTTTCATCAGTTAGCTCCCTCAATGATGAAAACAGGTCATCCAAGAGTCACTGAAACAAGCATGCAGTCCAATCTTCACGCCTTTCTCCTTGGCTGAGTCGACCAGAATCACGTTCTTTACGTGCTGGTCGGCTTCGGCCGCAGCATTTCCATAGCCATTCAACTCCGTACTTCATCGGCAACGCTATTTCGGCGCACATCGTAGTTCCTCGTCCGCAGCGTACATGTCCGAACCCCTTGCCTCGTCTGCCGCATCCGTTTCTCTTCCTGGTATACATCCACAGCCCGGTTTTCGCTTTCGCCGAGGGCAATTCGAGTTCCTCGCCAAGCTGGCGGAAGCCTTGCAGCGTGGGGAAACCAACCACCTGGGCGTATTCGTACCTGGCTACGGAAAGACGATTACGGCCCTTTCGTCGTTCGTGATCGCTCATAGCCTGGGGCTGGCCGACAAGCTCGTCGTGTTCGTTCCTCGCGGCAACTTGCGAGATCAGTATGCAGATCCCGAAGAACTTTCTCGCGTTTTCCGCAACCTCGGCGCACCGGCTTTCTCGTTCTGTGTGGCCGACTCCGAGCGCGTGTTCCTGAAGAACCTGGATACGCAGATCATCGTCACGACCTACCAGTATGCGAGTGGAAAGGGCGGCAACCAGGCGCTCCTGAAGTACTGCCAGTCCGCACGCGCCATGTTCATCTTCGACGAGGTACATCACCTGTCGGATGACGGGCTCTGGGCGGAGAAAATCCAGCTTCTTCCCTATGCCTGCACCGTCGCGCTCTCCGGTACGCCGATGCGCTCGGATAACAAGACGCTGTTCGGCGTCCCTTTCGAGATGCGGGAGGATGGGACGCAATACTACGTCGCGCTGCACGAGGTGACCATGCGAGATGCGCATGAGGAGGGCAAGATCCTGAAGCGGGTCAAGGCGCACGTGGTCGACTACAAGCTGAAGATGGTGCGCCAGGACACCGGTCAGGAGGTTGAGATGACCCTGTCGAAACTGGCGGAACTGGCTAAGACGAACAAGGAGATCGATGCTTTCCTAGCCCGGCGCAAGCTTCGCTTCCACGAGGTCTACCTGGAAAACATGCTCGGCCCCGCCTTTGAACGGTTTGCCGAGAAACGGCGACAGCAGGCCATCCGGTCCGGTGGGCGTAGCAAGCGGAATCACCAGATGCTCATCATCGCGATGAGTAATCGCCATGCGGCGGCTATTCTCGACTTCGTCCGCGAGCGGTTTCCCAACTTCTCCTCGGCTCGTATCGGACAGGACATCCCGACGGGTGAACGACTTGCTCTGCTGGACAGCTACCGGGAAGGCCAGATCGACGTCATGGTGCAGGTGGACATGATCGGTGAGGGCACCGACATCAAACCGATCAGTGTCATCGTGAAGGCGGACCTGGTCCGCGCCTACTCCAAGACCATGCAGCAGGTATTTCGCGGCATGCGCTACCTGGAGGATTTTGGTGAGGAAGGCAACCTCTGCGACATCTTCGCGGCGAACGACTCCGAGGTCGTCCACACGCTGGAGTGGATCACTTCCGAGGAACAGATCGGGGTTAAGCTCAAGCAGGAGCGAGAGCGCCGGGAGCCGACAGGTGCACCGGCCACGGAGCATTCCGTCTGGGAGCTCAAGGAAGTGCAGCACCGGGAGATGAAGACCCACTCCCTGGACCTCTTCCAGAGCCGCGGATCGCGGCAGCCGGTATCTCACCAGGCACAGCCAGAAGGTATCGTAGACGTACGGCAGCAGGAGCAGAATCTGCGAAAGGAGTGTGCGACCCTGGCCTCAGAGCTAGCTTTCGTGCTCCAGGCTGCAGGTCGCCCCATCGAGATCCGCCAGATCCATGCAGAAGCCAAACGCCGGTTTTCAAAGGCGCAGAACGAATTGAGCATCGTGGAGCTTCAGCGGAAGCGGGACTGGCTGCAGAAATGCCTCAGCGCGGAAAGGCTCGTTTGAGAATGGGTCCGGTGAACTTATGCGTGATGCGAAACGAAGGATGAGGGCGAACTGACTGCCGGTAGTCCTTCACAGCTTCTTGAGGCCAGCTTTCGCGCTTTGCTCCAGGGCCTGATAGTAGTCGTATTTTCCTTTGTACTCGAGGGCAGCCTTATAAGCCCTGGCTGCCTCTTGCCTCCGACCCTGATCGGCGTAAATCTGGGCGATATAAAAGTTCGCCCATGGCGCCCAGCGGGCATTCGGGTCCTGTGCGTGCTCGATGGCCAACTCATAGGCCGCAATGGCTTCATCATATTTCTGCTGGGCCTCATACAGGCGCCCTAACCTGTAAGCCGTCTCGGCACGCTCGCCTTCCGTGATGCTATCGGAATCCCAGAGTGCCCGCAGTATGCGCTCCGTTCCGCTATAATCGCCTGACCCGAAGGCGTTTGAGGCAAGAAGAAGCTGGCGCTCCGGCTCGGTCATGGGCCGAGCCATTCGCCGTTTGGCTTCCCGTTCGGCAGCATCGTCGGTATCCATACCACGCGTGGATTTCACCATCGCATACTGCTTCAGGGCCTCGGCACGGCGGTTCTGCATCTCAAGTGAAAGTCCCAGCCCCAAGTAGGTAGGGGCCTTGAGCGCCGGGCCCTTATGCCGACTCAGATATCGTTTATAGTGCTCTTCCGCCTGTACGAACTCGTTTTGCTTGAAATGCGCCTCGGCCAGGTGGTGTTCGTTATAGTCGAGGAAGAAGTACCCGGCACGCTCATCCTTTCGGACTGCCGAACTCAGCACCCGTTCCGCCTCTGCGGCATCCCGCGTCTTCAGGAGCATGAATCCGTAGAAGAAGGCAAAAAGAGGACTCTGGTTGTTTTGCTCGTATAGCGTTCGCAGAGGCGGTACGGCTTGCTCAGGCTGGTCGTACATGACCCCGTTTACCAGCGCGAGCAGCACGTGTGCTTCTTCCCGGTTATAGGCACTCTTCTCAGCAGCCAGTCGAAGCTCTCGCAAGCCTTGTTCGACCTCTCCAGAAAACCCCAGAAGCCCGAGTATGCGCCGGTAGGTGCTTGGCAGCGAACCAATACTCAGGTGCAGTAGCCCCATTCCTTTGTATGCCTCGTAAAACGAGGGAAACCGCTTTACCACATTCCGAAAGCGGCCATAGGCTCCTTTGGCTGCGAATGCGGCTTTGACATTGCTGCCCTGCTTGGCATACACGATCATCCGCTGCAGTTGATTCTCCGCGTCGAGGTACGTGCGCCACGGTTCGTCGACTTCCCGCAATGCCAGCTGTAACGAGTCCGCGCGGCGGTAGAACTCGTCGTAATATGCCGGTACGTCCGTCATCAGAAGCTTGAGCATGGACGATAACGCGAGGTGGTGATATGCGGCAGCACCACTACCAGGCATGCGATTCAGTGCCTTGAACACCCGTTCAGCCTCGTTCAGCCGGAACTGAAGCAGTGCGCTCCTCCCCTCCTCTACGAGGTGCTCGGCAGCCTCAGTTTGCACGCTGAACGGCCTGACCGCCTGCTGCGCACGACCGGGCACTGCTCCGATGAACAACATCACGAGGAGGGCCGTAACCCTGGCGGCAACACGTAGCGAGGGATCCCTGGTTGCCACGCTCTCCTGCCGCGAATGATATGCTGTAATACCGTATTCACGAGGATA
>Ga0164243_10007443_pt1 | contig 16355 bp, 14 predicted proteins | sample OricompcompostOP_FD_108781 | JGI IMG/M metagenome (GOLD analysis project Ga0164243, IMG submission 108781) | Organic Plus compost microbial communities from Emeryville, California, USA - Original compost - Organic plus compost (OP) | ecosystem: Engineered > Solid waste > Mixed feedstock >...
AGTCGCTGAAGACCGGCGACCCGGCCGCGATCCTCGGCTCGGTGCAGTCGAACCTCTCGGCCGTCGTCAAGTGACACGACCCCTGTGGCGACGAAGGCCCGCCGCGTCGGATCCTCCGGGATCCGGCGCGGCGAGGCCGCCGCAGGATGGCTCTTCACCGCGCCGGTGATCGTCGTCCTCGGCCTCTTCCTGCTCGTCCCCGTGCTCATGGCGCTGTGGGTGAGCTTCTCGGACTGGGCGGGCCGGGGCAGCCCCTTCGCCGGCTCGGTGTCGTTCGTCGGCGCGAAGAACTACGCCGCGGTGCTCGTCGACGGCGGCCTCGCGACGAGGGACTTCGGCACCTCGCTGCGCAACAACGCCTGGTACGTCCTCCTCGTGGTGCCGCTGCAGACCGTCCTCGCGCTGTTCCTGGCGCTGATGGTGAACCGCTCGGTGCTCCGCGGGCGCGGACTCTTCCGCACCGCCTACTACTTCCCCTCCGTCACGAGCTCGGTGGCGATCACGGTGCTGTGGCTCTTCCTCTTCTCCGCCACCGGAGCCGTCAACGGCGTGCTGGGCTGGCTCGGGATCCACGGCCCCAACTGGTTCAACGACCCGCGCGGCATCGTCCACCTCCTGCTCGGCGCGTTCGGGGCGAGCGACGGCCCGGCGGCGCTCACCCAGGGCGGCGTCCTCGGCGTGAGCTGGTGGGGCTGGCTCGCCGGCCCGTCGATCGCCATGACCGCCTACATCCTCATGGCGGTCTTCACCACCTCCGGCACCTTCATGCTGCTGTTCCTCGCGGGTCTGCAGAACATCGGCGGCGACGTCGAGGAGGCGGCGATGATGGACGGCGCGAACGGCTGGCAGCGGTTCTGGCGGATCACGCTCCCGCAGCTGCGCCCGACGCTGTTCACCGTGCTCACCCTCGGGCTCATCGGCTGCTGGCAGGTGTTCGACCAGATCTACACCGGCACCCAGGGCGCGCCGGGCAAGACCACCCTCACCCCCGCCTACCTCTCCTACGACACGGCCTTCCGCACCCAGGAGTGGGGTCAGGGCGCGGCGATCGCGTTCCTGCTGTTCGTGATCATCGTGGTGTTCACCCTGCTGCAGCGGTGGGTGCTGCGCGACCGCCCCGTCTCGCGCCGCCGGATCCGCGCGTACGAGCCCGTCCCCGCGAAGGAGGGCACGCGATGAGGCACCTGTCCGCCCGACAGCGCGCCGGGCAGATCCTGCTCTACGCGCTGCTGATCGCGATCGCCGTCGTCTACGTCTACCCGTTCCTGATCCAGATCTCGACGAGCTTCAAGACCGACGAGGACGCCGCCACGAACGGCATCTCCCTCCTCCCCCAGGTCTGGTCGTTCGCCGCCTACGAACGGCTGTTCGCCAACTCCGACTTCCCCCGCTGGTTCTTCAACAGCGCCGTGGTGACGGTGTTCGTCACCGTCGGGCGGGTGTTCTTCGACTCGCTCGCCGGATACGCCCTCGCCCGGCTGCGGTTCCGGGGACGGAGCGTCGTCTTCGCCGCCCTGGTGGCGGTGATGTCGGTGCCGACCGTGGTGCTGCTGATCCCGAAGTTCCTCGTGATCAACCAGCTCGGCCTGTTCAACTCCTACGCCGGGATGATCCTGCCGCTCCTCGTGGACGCGGCGGGGGTGTTCATCATGAAGAACTTCTTCGAGTCGATCCCCGCCTCGGTCGAGGAGCAGGCGCGGATCGACGGCGCCGGCACCTTCCGGATCTTCCGGTCGGTGGTGCTGCCGATGGCCGCCCCCGCCCTCGTGACGATCATCATCCTGTCGTTCCAGGGATCGTGGAACGAACTGAGCCACTTCATCGTGGCGACGAACGACCCCGCCCTGACGACGCTGACCAAGGGCGTCGCCTCGCTCGCGAGCGGGCAGCTCAGCCAGGGCTCGCAGTTCCCTCTCAAGCTGGCCGCGGCCCTCATCATGACGCTCCCCGTCGCGGTGATGTTCTTCGTGTTCCAGCGCCGCATCATGAACTCCACCGAAGGAGCCGTCAAGGAATGACCCTCACCCCCGCTCTCCAGCCGCTGCTGAACGACGCCGTGATCGTGCTGCAGGCGCCGACCCAGGTGTGGTCGGACGCCTCCGGCGCGATGGGGTCAGCCCCGATCCACGGCGTCTACCACGGCGACGTCCGCGCCGTGCGCGCCGTGGTGGTCGAGGTCGCCGGCACCCAGGCGGAGCCGATCGCCTGCTCGACGCCGTCGCCCGGGCGCGCGCTCTTCACGAGCGTGCTGCGCGGGATCGACGACGACACGGCCGATCCGAAGGTGCGGCTTGACCGCGAGCGCACGGTCGAGCCCGGCGTCCTGCGGGAGCGGCTCGTGCTCTCCTCGCACCGCGACGAGGCGATCCGCACCGCGGTCGAGGTGCGGATCGAGCCCGACTTCGCTCCGCTGCAGCTGGTCAAGGCCGGCCTGTCCGGCACCGCCGCCTGGGAGTGGGACGGCCGCTCCGCCCGGGTCGGCGAGGCGTCGTTCGCCGTCCGCGCCGAGACCGGGACCGTGCGCGCCGACGACACCGCGGTCACGGTGCGCTGGGAGGTCGACCTCGCTCCGCGGGGCCGTGTCGCGCTGGACTGGGCGATCGAGCTGCACGACGCGTCGCTCGTCGTCGCCGCTCCCTCCGTCCCGGCCCGCACGGCGCCGCTCCCCCGCTCCGCCGACCCCCGGGTGGACCGCTGGCTCGATCGTGCGCGGGGCGACCTGGACGCGCTGCGCCTCGCCACGCCCGCGCATCCCGACGAGGTGTTCTACGCCGCCGGCGCGCCGTGGTTCTTCACCCTCTTCGGCCGGGACTCGATCTGGGCGGCCCGGCTGGCGTTGCCCCTCGACCCCGCGGTCGCCGCGTCGACGCTCCGCGTGCTCGCGCGTCTGCAGGGCACGAAGAAGGACCCGGCGACGGCCGAGGCCCCCGGCAAGATCCCGCACGAGCTGCGCAGCGGCGCACTGTCGATCCCGAACGAGGGCGTGCACCTTCCGCCGCTCTACTACGGCACCGTCGACGCGACCCCGCTCTGGGTCTGCCTCCTCGCCGACGCCCACGACGCGGGGATGGCCGAGGACGAGGTGCGCGCGCTGCTGCCGAACCTCCGGCGCGCGCTGGAGTGGATGATCGAGCACGGCGACGCCTCGGGCAGCGGCTTCATCGACTACGTCGACGAGACCGGCCACGGGCTGGCCAACCAGGGCTGGAAGGACTCCGGCGACTCGATCCAGTGGCGCGACGGCCGTCTCGCCGACGGGCCGATCGCGCTCAGCGAGGTGCAGGCCTACGCCTACGAGGCCGCGGTGCGCGCGGCGGACCTGCTCGACGCCCTCGGCGAGCCGGGTGCCGGCGATCTGCGCTCCTGGGCGGCAGACCTGCGCACCCGGTTCCGCGCGGCGTACTGGGTCACCACCTCGGAGGGGCGCTACCCCGCGATCGCGCTCGACGCGCACGGCGCGCCGGTCGACTCCCTCACGAGCAACATCGGGCACCTCATCGGCACCGGGATCCTCGACGAGGAGGAGGAGCGGACCTGCGCCCGACTGCTCGCCGGCGAGTCGCTCTCGAGCGGGTTCGGCGTGCGGACCATGTCGACCGGGGCCGCCGGCTACTGGCCGCTCAGCTACCACGGCGGCAGCGTCTGGGCGCACGACACCGCGATCGCCGTGCACGGCCTGATGCGCGCGGGACTCCGCGCCGAGGCCGCCGGGATCGCGCGTCAGCTCGTCGACGCGGCCGAGGGGTTCGACTACCGGATGCCCGAGCTGCACGCCGGCGACGAGCGGATCCCCGGCGCGCGGCCCGTTCCGTATCCCGCCGCCTGCCGCCCGCAGGCCTGGTCGGCAGCCGCCGCCGTGGTGTGCGCGCAGGCGCTCGCCTGAGCCGCACCGCGCAGAACGGAACGGCAGAACGGAACGGCGCGGGCCCGGGTCAGGATACGTCCTGCCCCGGGCCCGCGCCACCCCCTGGTCCGATCCGCGTCACCGGCCGATCCTGGTCCTCCGAAGAGAGATCGAGAGGAGCCGATCATGACCGAGACGCCCGAGAGCGCTCTGAAGGACAAGGACTACGACCTCGTGTGCGTGCTGGAGGCCTCGCTGCGCAACGCCTGGCGGATGGCGGCCTTCGCCGAGGACGCCGCGCGCAACGGAGACGACGAGCTCGCCGACTGGTTCCGGAAGGTCCAGCACAACAGCCTCAAGGCGGGAGAGCAGGGCAAGCGCCTGCTGCGGGCCCGCCTCGACGCCTCCGCGGAGGTGCCGGCATGACCGGCCCCGCGGTGACCGGGGCGAGCCCGGCCACGACCACCCCCGACGTCGCCACCTGCGACGTGTGCGGCAACGCCTACGACAAGACCATGACGATCACCCACCGCGGCCGCACCGGCGTCTACGACAGCTTCGAGTGCGCGATCCAGGACATCGCCCCCGTCTGCGCGCACTGCGGGTGCCGCGTCCTCGGACACGGCGTCGAGTCCGAGGGCCTCGTCTTCTGCTGCGCGCACTGCGCGCGGACGCAGGGCGAGCAGGAGCTCGTCGACCGGGTCTGAGTCCGAGGGCGCCCCTCAGACGACGGGAGCCCCGTCCTTCCACACCCGTGCGACCAGCGGCACGCCGGGGCGATAGGCCAGGTGCACGCGCGTCGGGGCGTCGAGCAGGACGAGGTCGGCGCGCATCCCCGGCGCGATCCGCCCGACGTCGTCCCGGCGCAGCGCCAGGGCGCCGCCGGCGGTCGCCGCCCAGACGGCCTCGGCGACGGTCATCCGCATGTCGCGCACGGCCACGGCGATGCAGAACGGCATCGACGAGGTGAAGCTGGACCCCGGGTTCGTGTCGCAGGCGAGCGCGACCGTGACCCCGGCGTCGATCAGCCGCCGTGCGTCGGGATAGGGCTGGCGGGTGGAGAACTCCACGCCGGGGAGGAGGGTCAGCACGGTCGAGGACCCGGCGAGCGCGGCCACGTCCTCGTCGGAGAGGAAGGTGCCGTGGTCGACCGAGGCCGCCCCCAGCTCGACCGCCATCCGCACGCCGTCGCCGGGGCCGAGCTGACCGGCGTGCAGGCGAGGGAGGAGCCCCCGTGCGATGCCGGCCTCCAGCACCCGGCGGGACTGCGCGACCGAGAAGGCGCCGGTCTCGCAGAACGCGTCGATCCAGCGCGCGTACGGGGCACAGGCGTCGAGCATGGGTCCTGTCACGAGGTCGACGTAGGCGTCGGGGCGGTCGGCGTACTCGGCCGGGACCACGTGGGCGCCGAGGAAGGTGACCTCGGGCGTGACCTCCGCGGCCAGGCGCACCAGACGCTCCTCGGTCGCCACGTCGAGCCCGTAGCCGCTCTTGATCTCGACGGTCGTCGTCCCCTGCGCCCGCAGCTCGGCGACGAAGCCGCGCAGCCGGGCCCGCAGCTCGTCGTCCGTCGCCGCACGCGTGGCCGCGACGGTGGACCGTATGCCGCCCGCGGCATACTTCTGTCCCGCCATCCTCGCCTCGAACTCCGCCGCGCGGTCTCCGCCGAAGACGAGGTGGCTGTGGCTGTCGACGAAGCCGGGGACGACCGCGCGACCGGCCGCGTCGACGACCTCGGCGGCCGCCGGGGCCTCTGCCGCCGGGCCGACCCAGGCGATCCGCCCGTCCTCGACCAGCACGGCGGCGTCGTGCAGGGTGCCGCACGGATCGAGGTCCTCGACGCCCGTCGGCGGCGTGAGCGCGGGGTCTGCGACGTTGGTGGTCAGCTCGCCGATGTTCGTGATCAGGGTGCTCATCGCGGGGTTCCTCTCCGGACGGTCAGAATCCCATCGGGATCCGGAGGCCCCGCTCCCGGGCGACGTCCTTCGCGTGCTCGTAGCCGGCGTCGACGTGCCGCATGACGCCCGTCCCGGGGTCGTTGGTCAGCACCCGCTCGAGCTTCTGCGCCGCGAGCTCAGAGCCGTCGGCGACCGTGACCTGACCGGCGTGGATCGAGCGGCCGATGCCGACGCCCCCGCCGTGGTGCAGCGAGACCCAGGACGCCCCCGACGCGGTGTTCAGGAGCGCGTTCAGCAGCGGCCAGTCGGCGATCGCGTCGGAGCCGTCCCGCATGCCCTCGGTCTCGCGGTACGGCGAGGCGACCGATCCGGAGTCCAGGTGGTCGCGGCCGATCACGATCGGCGCCGAGAGCTCGCCCGAGGCGACCATCTCGTTGAACCTCAGGCCCGCGAGGTGGCGCTCCTTGTAGCCCAGCCAGCAGATGCGGGCGGGCAGGCCCTCGAACGAGACCTTCTCTCCGGCCTTCTGCAGCCACCGGTGCAGCGCCCTGTCCTCGGGGAAGAGCTCGGCGATCGCACGGTCGGTCCTGCGGATGTCCTCGGGATCCCCCGAGAGCGCCGCCCAGCGGAACGGGCCGCGGCCCTCCTCGAACTGGGGACGGATGTAGGCCGGGACGAACCCGGGGAAGGCGAAGGCGCGGTCGAAGCCGCCGAGCTGCGCCTCGGCGCGGATCGAGTTGCCGTAGTCGAACACCGCGGCGCCCGCGTCCTGGAAGCCGACCATCGCGGCGACGTGCGCGGCCATCGACTCCCTGGCCCGGCGGGTGAACCCCTCGGGGTCACGGGCGGCCTCGGCCCTCCAGTCGGCGACCGAGATCCCGATCGGCAGATAGGCGAGCGGGTCGTGGGCGCTGGTCTGGTCGGTCACCACGTCGATCGGCACGCCCCGGCGGAGGAGCTCGGGGAACACCTCGGCCGCGTTCCCCACGACGCCCACCGACAGCGCCTCTCCGGCCTCCTTGGCGGCGACCGCGCGGGCCACCGCCGTGTCGAGGTCGGCATGGTACTCGTCGAGGTAGCCGTGCTCGACCCGGCGGGCGAGGCGCGACTCGTCCACGTCGACGATGAGCACCGCGCCCTCGTTGAGGGTGACGGCCAGCGGCTGCGCGCCGCCCATGCCGCCCGCGCCGGCGGTGAGCGACAGCGTCCCCTGCAACGAGTCGCGCCCGAGCGATCGCGCGACGGCCGCGAACGTCTCGTAGGTGCCCTGGAGGATGCCCTGCGAGCCGATGTAGATCCAGGAGCCCGCGGTCATCTGCCCGTACATCGTGAGCCCCAGCGCCTCGAGCCGCCGGAACTCGGGCCACGTCGCCCAGTCGCCGACGAGGTTGGAGTTGGCGATGAGCACGCGCGGCGCCCACTCGTGCGTCCGGAACACGCCGACGGGCTTGCCCGACTGCACGAGCAGCGTCTCGTCGGGCTCCAGCTCGTCGAGCGTGCGCACGATCGCGTCGAACGCCTCCCAGCTGCGGGCCGCACGGCCGGTGCCGCCGTAGACCACCAGGTCCTCGGGGTGCTCGGCCACCTCGGGGTCGAGGTTGTTCATGAGCATCCGCTTGGCGGCCTCGGCGCCCCAGCTCTTCGCGGTGCGCTCGCCGCCGCGGGGAGCGCGCACCGTGCGTGCCCCTCCTGCGGTCTCGGACGGGTGACGATCAGACATTCGCGTGCTCCTTCGCAGTGCGGGCGACCTCGCCGGAGCGGACGAGCTCGGTGACGGCCTCCATGTCGGGTGAGAGGAAACGGTCGGGCCCCGGGCCCGCGGCGACCGTGCGGACGAGGTCGCGGACCGCCCCGGTGGCCGGTCCCGCCGCCAGCGGGGCGCGCAGGTCGAGCGCACGGGCGCCGGTGAGGATCTCGATCGCGAGGACGCGGGCGAGGCCGTCCACGGCCCGCCGCAGCTTCCGCGCGGCCGCCCATCCCATCGACACGTGGTCCTCCTGCATCGCCGAGGACGGGATCGAGTCGACCGAGGCGGGCACCGCCAGCCGCTTGAGCTCCGAGACGATTCCCGCCGCGGCATACTGGGCGATCATGAGCCCGGAGTCCACCCCCACCTCGTGCGCGAGGAAGGGCGGGAGCCCGTGGCTGCGGGCGGGGTCGAGCGCACGGTCGGTTCGCCGCTCGGAGACCGAGGCGACGTCGGCGACCGAGATCGCGAGGAAGTCGAGCACCGCGGCGACGGGGGCGCCGTGGAAGTTGCCGTTGGACTCGATCCGGCCGTCGGCGGTCACGACCGGGTTGTCGATCACGCTCGCGAGCTCTCGCTCGGCGATCGCCTCGGCGTGCGCCATGGTGTCGCGGGCGGCCCCGTGCACCTGGGGAGAGCAGCGCAGCGAGTAGGCGTCCTGCACCCGTCCGTCGTCCGGCCCCTTGTGGCTGGCGACCATCGGCGAGGCCCCGAGGAAGGCGCGGAGGTTCGCCGCCGACACCGCCTGACCGACCTGCGGGCGCAGGGCCATGAGGTCGGCGGCGAAGACCGCGTCCGTCCCCAGCTGCGACTCGATCGACATCGCGGCGGCGAGGTCGGCGGTGAACAGGAGCGTCTCGAGGTCGTGCAGGGCCAGGACGAGCATCCCGAGCATCCCGTCCGTGCCGTTGATGAGGGCGAGACCCTCCTTCTCCACGAGCACGAGCGGGTCGATCCCCGCGACGGCGAGCGCGTCGGCGGCGGGAACGAGCGCTCCCGTGGTGTCGCGGACCTCGCCCTCCCCCATCGCGGCGAGGGCGACGTGGGCGAGGGGCGCGAGGTCGCCCGAGCAGCCGAGGGAGCCGTACTCGCGCACCACCGGGGTGATCCCGGCGTTGAGCATCGCGGCGTAGGTCTGCACGACCAGCGGGCGGACCCCGGTGTGACCGGAAGCGAGGGTCTGCAGGCGGAGCAGCTGCAGCGCCCGCACGACCTCCTCCTCGATCTCGGCGCCGGTGCCGGCCGCGTGCGAGCGGATGAGGCTCGCCTGCAGCTGCTGACGGCGGTCGGGGGCGATGAACGTCGTGGCCAGCGCGCCGAAACCGGTCGAGACCCCGTAGTGCGGGTCCGGATCGGCGGCCATGCCGTCGATCACCCCGCGGGCGGCGGCGACGCGGTCGAGCACGGCGGGCTCGACGACCACCTGCGCGCGATGCCGCGCGACGGCGACGACCTCCTGCGGGGTGAGGGGAGCGAGACCGAGGGAGACGGGCGTGGAGCGGGACATGTCTCGATTCCACACCCGCGCGACCCGCTCCGCATCGCGCGTCCGCCCGGTTCCGTCTGGGATCCCAGACGTTCTCCCCGTCTCAGCTCTCCTTCACCCAGGCGTACCAGGTCCCGCCTGCGCGGGCGACCTCCGCGGACCCGCACGTCCGCCGGTCGTCCGTCGGCGCCCGGTGCGGCCACCAGTCCGCCGAGATCGGCGGGGCGACCGGCGTCCCCGTCGGAGCCGCCGCGCAGCCGTCCGCGAGACGGACTCCGCTCTTCGAGGTGAAAGCCAGCAGGTACCCCGGCCCCTCGGCGGGAAAGGCGAGCCGGATGGCCTTGGCGTCCTCCGGCACCCAGTCCGGGACGGGCGAGTTCCCCGCCGCCATGGCCTCCTTCTTGTCCTCGTAGGACGCCGCTCCCCGCGAGAGGAGCCCCGCCACGGTGCTGCAGCCGGTGAGCGCGAGCGCACCGACGACGAAAAGGGCGGGCAGGACCAGCAGGGGACGGCGTCGCGGAGGACGGGATCGGAGGGGCATGCTCTCACCCTAGAAACCGCGTCACGCCGCCACATCCGTCTTCGGGATGAGACCCGCTCCTCCCGAAGATCGACGCCGTCCGCGGCGAGCGACAGTGCGTTCTGCTGGTCTGCACCATAGATCAGTGCAGATCGCACATGGCTCACGCGCCTCCTCGTCATTACCGTGTACGCAACCCGATCTCCCCCTCCCCGAAGGATCCGCCCATGGCCCGCATCGCGCCGCACGACGACTTCGCCCTCTCCCGCGTGCCCGCCGGAGCGCGCAAACCCTGGTTCGGCATCGCCGTCCAGCGCTTCGGCCAGGTCTCCGCTCTCTCCCAGTTCCTGCTCGGGGCCACCCTCGGCTACAGCATGACCTTCGGCGAGGCGGCCCTCGCCTTCCTCTTCGGCTCGATCATCCTCGAGGTGATCATGTGCGTGGTCGGCGTCATCGGCCAGCGCGAGGGACTGAACACCGCTCTCCTGGCCCGCTGGACCGGCTTCGGCGAGATCGGCGCGTCCCTCGTCGGCCTCGCGATCGGCATCAGCCTCATCGGCTGGTTCGGCATCCAGTCCGCGATCTCGGCCCAGTCGCTCGACGCGCTCATGCCCGGCGTCCTCCCGGTCTGGATCTGGAGCCTGCTGTTCGGCCTCGCCGTGACCGGCATCGTCGCGTTCGGCTTCCTCGGCATGCAGTGGCTCGCGAACATCACGGTGCCCCTGTTCCTCGTCCTCGTCGGCTGGTCGGTGATCTCCGAGCTCTCCCGGCACGACGTCGGCAGCCTGCTCACGAGCCCCGCCCCTGGTCCGTCGATGAGCGTCTGGGCCGGCACCGGCATCGTCGCGGGCGGGCTCATCGTCGGCGCGATCATCACCGGCGACATGACGCGCTTCAACCGCTCCGGCGCCGACGTCGTCAAGCAGACCGTCGTCGGCGTCACGCTCGGCGAGTTCGTGATCGGCCTGGCCGGCGTCCTCCTCGCGCACGCCGCGGGCTCCGGCGACATCGTGGCGATCGTGACCTCCTCGGTCGGCCTCGTGGGCCTGGTCATCGTGATCACCGGCACCCTCAAGATCAACGACTGGAACCTGTACTCCTCGACCCTGGGGCTGGTGAACTTCATCTCCACGGCCTTCGGGCGGAACCTGGGCCGCGTCGGCACGACGATCGTGCTCGGGGTCGTCGGATCCGTGCTGGCCGCCGCCGGGATCCTCGGCCAGTTCACCCAGTTCCTCACGGTGCTGAGCGTCGCCTTCCCGCCGATCGCCGGCATCATGGTCGCGGAGTACTTCATCGTGCGCCGCTGGCGCGGAGAGCTCGACGAGACGCGGCCGGGAGGCACGCTGCCGGCCACGGCGCCGAGGATCGTCCCTGCGACGATCGTCGTCTGGCTCGTCTCCGCGCTCGTCGGCTACTTCGTCACCTGGGGCATCCCGTCGCTGCTGAGCCTGTTCCTGTCGATGGCGCTCTACGTCGTCGCCGGCAAGCTCGGGCTCGTCCGCGGCGTGGGCACGGCCCCCACCCGCCAGCAGGCGACCGCCCCCGAGACCGCGCCGGCCTGAGCCGCGCCCCGACCTCCCACGAGAACGAAAGCGAGAACAATGCACATCGGCATCGACGTCGGCGGCACCAACACGGACGCCGTCCTCATGGACGGGACCCGCACCCTCGCCGGGGTGAAGCACTCCACCACCCCGGACGTGACGAGCGGGATCGTCCAGGCGATCGAGGACCTTCGTGCACGGCATCCCTTCGAGGGAGGCGACATCGCCGCGGTCATGATCGGGACGACGCACTTCATCAACGCCCTCGTGCAGGCCCAGCGCCTGGCCCCGACCGCGGCCCTGCGTCTCGGCCTCCCCGCCACCCGCGCGCTCCCGCCGCTGGTGGACTGGCCGGAGGTGCTCGTCGAGGCCACGAAGGCGCGCAGCTACCTCGCGCACGGCGGCTACGAGTTCGACGGGCGCCCGATCTCGCCGATCGACCCGGAGGAGCTCCGCACGGCGGCCGAGGACATGAAGGCGCACGGGATCCGCTCGGTCGCGATCTCGTCGGTGTTCAGCCCCGTCAACCACGACCTCGAGATCCAGGCGGCCGAGATCGTCGGCGAGGTGCTCGGCCCCGACGTGGCGATCTCGCTCTCGCACGAGATCGGCCGGATCGGCATCCTCGAGCGCGAGAACGCCACGATCATCAACGCCGCCCTGCGCGAGCTCGCCGCCGAGATCGTCGACGGGCTCACCGCCGCCGTCCGCGCGCACGGCATCGAGGCCCCGATCTTCCTCAGCCAGAACGACGGCACCCTCATGGACGAGGAGTACGTGCGCCGCTACCCGGTGGCCACCTTCGCCTCCGGCCCCACCAACTCCATGCGCGGCGCGGCGGCGACCAGCGGCCTGCACGACTGCGCGGTGATCGACGTGGGCGGCACCACGGCCGACATCGGCCTGCTCATCAAGGGCTTCCCCCGGGAGACCGCGAACGAGGTGAAGGTGGCGGGGATCCGCACGAACTTCCGCATGCCCGACGTGCTCTCCCTCGGCATCGGCGGCGGCAGCATCGTCGACGAGGAGACCGCGGAGGTCGGCCCCGCCTCCGTCGGCTACCGCCTCACGACCGAGGCGCTCGTGTTCGGCGGCTCCACGCTGACCGCGACCGACATCGCCGTCGCCGCCGGCCGGGCCGAGGTCGGAGACCCCGCCAAGGTCGCCCACCTCGATCCCGCGTTCGTCACCCGCGTCCTCGACCGCATCGCCGAGCGGGTCTCGGAGGCCGTGGACCGGATGCGCACCTCCCCCGACCCGATCGCGGTCGTCGCGGTCGGCGGCGGCTCGATCCTCCTCCCCGACGAGCTGCCCCTGTTCGGCACCGTGCACCGGCCGGAGAACTACGCGGTCGCCAACGCGATCGGCGCCTCGATCGCCCAGGTGGGCGGCGAGATCGACAAGGTGTACGCGATCGCCCCTGGCGCACGCGACGAGACCGTCGCCGCGATCAGGGCCGAGGCGATCGACAAGGCGGTCGCGGCGGGCGCCAAGCCCTCCACCGTCCAGGTCATCGACTTCGACGAGGTCCCGATCCCGTACCTCCCCGGCAACGCCACGCGCATCCGCGTGAAGGCGGTCGGCGACCTGGACATGGAGGTCTGAGATGGGCTGGGAGATCACAGCCGACCAGATCGGCGACCTCGCTCGCGGCGCCGCGGTGTTCGGCACCGGGGGCGGCGGCGACCCCTACATCGGCGCGCTCCTGGCCCGCCAGGCGCTCGCGGGCGGATCCGTCCCGGTGCTCGACCTCGCCGAGGTGCCCGACGACGCCCTCGTCCTCTTCGTGGCCATGATGGGCGCCCCCACCGTCATGGTCGAGAAGCTGCCCAGCCTCGACGAGGTCGTGCAGCCGGTGACGGCCCTGGGGACCTATCTCGGCCGTCCCGTGACGCACATCGCCTGCGCCGAGGTCGGCGGGGTGAACTCCACCATCCCCGTCGCCGCGGCGGCCGCGCTGGGGCTGCCGCTGATCGACGCCGACGGCATGGGCCGCGCCTTCCCCGAGCTGCAGATGGTGCTGCCCACGCTGTCGGGCATCACGGCGTCGCCGCTCGCCCTCAGCGACGAGAAGGGCAACGTCGCGGTCCTCAACACCGTCGACAACGGCTGGACCGAGCGCATCGCGCGCGTCGCGACGGTCGAGATGGGCTGCTCCACGATGATCGCCGGCTTCTCGATGTCCGGCGCCGAGGCCCGCGCCGCGCTCGTGGGCGGCTCGCTCTCGCGCTGCGCGACGGTGGGCCGCGGCATCGCGGAGGCCAGGGCGGACAAATCCGACCCGGTCGCCGCGGCGGTGGCCCTGCTGGGCGGCCGCGAGCTGTTCGGCGGGAAGGTCGCCGACGTCCAGCGCGCCACGACCACCGGGTTCGCCCGGGGCACCGCGCGGATCGAGGGCGACGGCGGGACGGCGCTCACGCTGCGGTTCCAGAACGAGCACCTCGTCGCGGAGCGCGACGGCGAGATCCTGGTGACCACGCCCGACCTCATCATGGTCCTGGAGTCCGAGACCGGCGAGCCGGTGACGACCGAGGGCCTGCGCTACGGACAGCGGGTGCGGGTGATCGCCGCCCCGGCCGACGAGCGCTGGCACTCCCCCGCGGCCCTGGCCATGGTCGGGCCGGGGTACTTCGGCTACGAGACGGCGGCGCGGAGGTTCGACGGCACGGTGTCGGAAGGCACGGTGTCGGAAGGCACGGTGTCGGCCGGCGCGGGCTCGGCCGGCACAGTCTCCCCGGCCGGCGCGGGCTCCGCCGGCGACGCGCCGAAGGAGGACGCCGCGTGAGCTGGCTCCTCACCGCGGACGACCTCCCCGACCTCGCCCGCGGGGCCACGCTCCTGGGCACCGGGGGCGGCGGCGATCCCTACATCGGCTCGATGCTCGTGAGGCGCGTGCTCGGCGACGGGGCGATCACGATCCTCGATCCCGACGAGCTCCCCGACGACCTGTTCGTGATCCCGACCGCGCAGATGGGCGCGCCGACCGTGATGGTCGAGAAGATCCCGGCCGGGACCGAGCCGACCCTCGCGCTGCGCACGCTCGAGGAGCACCTCGGGCGCACCGCGGACGCGACGATGCCGATCGAGTGCGGGGGCATCAACTCCATGATCCCGCTCGTCGTCGCCGCGGAGACGGGCCTGCCCGTCGTGGACGCCGACGGCATGGGACGCGCGTTCCCCGAGCTGTCGATGGAGACCTTCGCCGTCTACGGCGTGCACGGCTCGCCCCTCGCCCTGGCCGGCGAGCGCGGCGAGCGGGTCGTGATCGACACCGGCGACGACGACCGGCAGATGGAGTGGCTCGCCCGCGCGGTCACGATCCGCCTCGGCGGGGTGGGGCACATCGCCGAGTACGCGATGACCGGAGCCGACGTGCGCCGCACGGCCGTGCCGCGGACGATCTCGATGGCCCTGTCGCTCGGCCGGGCCATCCGCCTCGCCCGCGAGGAGCACCGCTCGCCGTTCGAGGCGATCGCCGACGTGCTCGCCACCACGCTGTACCCGCACGTGCGCGAGCTCTGCGTCGGGAAGGTCGTGGACGTCGAACGGCGCACCACCGACGGGTTCGCGAAGGGACGCGCCACGATCGCCGTCCCGGGGAGCGACGTCCCCCTCGAGATCGCGTTCCAGAACGAGAACCTCGTCGCCCGGCGGGGCGGGGAGACGGTGGCCATCGTCCCCGACCTCATCTGCGTCGTCGACCACGAGAGCGCCGAGCCCGTCACGACCGAGGGCCTGCGCTACGGGCAGCGGGTGCGGGTGCTGGGCGTCTCCACCCCGCAGATGATGCGCACGCCCGAGGCCCTGGCCGCCTTCGGGCCGGCCGCCTTCGGCCTCGACGAGCCGTTCGTCCCGGTCGAACGCGGGACGTCCGTCCCTGTGGAACGCGGGACCGGCGCCGCACCGCGCCCGCCGGCCGAGGAGCAGGGCGGACGACACGCCTAGGCTGGGCAGATGGCGTGGCGACTGCGACCCGAGGACCGGACGGCCCTGGCCCGCGGCTATGCCCTGCTGGGATCGGGCGGCGGCGGCAGCACGTCGCTGCTCGAGCTGATGACGGCCGGGGAGGTCCCCGGACCGGTCGAGATCGCGGACGTCGACGACCTCGACCCGGCGACCCCCTGCCTGGGCGCCGCGTTCGTGGGGTCGACCATCCTCCTCGGCGAGCGGATGCCGGGCACCGATCCCTTCGCGCACCTCGTCGCGGCCGCCGAGCGCTGGCTCGGCCATCCGGTCCCCGCGGTCTGCTCGCTCGAGGGCGGAGGCATGAACGGCCTCTCCCCCCTGCTCCTCGCGGGCTCGCGCACGGTGGTCGACGCCGACTGCACCGGCCGCGCGGTGCCCGACCTCGACCAGATGAGCCTGTTCGTCGACCGCGTGCCCGGCCTGGTCTTCACGAGCGACACGGGCGCCGGCGGCGTCGCCCTCGTCGAGACCGGCCGCGCGGTCGACGCCGAGCGCATCGTCCGCTCCGCCATCATCCAGGCCGGCGGGACGGGCGCCGCCGTGCTCGCGGGGTTCACGGTCGGCGACCTGCGCGAGCACGCGATCCCCGGCCACCAGCGTCACGCCCTCGCCCTCGGCCGTGCGTTCCTCGACGCCTCCTCCGCGCCGCTGCCCGAGCTCGCCGCCGCCCTCGGCGCACGGCTGCTCACCGCCGGGCGCATCGACGCGATCGCCGGCCACCTCGCCGATCCCCACGTCCAGGCCGTCGAGCTCACCGGCGTCTCGGGCAGCGTGGACCGGGTCGTGACGCGTTCCGAGGCGCTGGCCGTCCTCAGCGACGGCACGCTCCTGTCGGCCTCCCCCGCGATCGTGATCCTGCTGGACGCGATCTCGCGGGAGATCCTCCAGGTCACCGACCTCGGCGTCGGACGGCAGATCGCCGTGCTCGACCTCCCCGCCCCCGCCTGGTGGACCTCGCGCCCGGAGCGTCTGCGCCGGGTGGTCCCCTCCGCCTACGGCATCGCCGAGCTGGACGCCGCATGACCGCCGCGCTCACGCTCGCGAACCTCCTCGCCCATCCCGACGCGGGCGGCCTCCGCCATGTCGCCGGCCCCGCGGACGCGGCCTGGGACGCGGTGCGCGTCGAGACCGCCGAGGCCGACCTCCCCGCGGGCGACGGCGCGGGCCTGGCCGTGCTCATGACCCCGGCGCCGCCCACGCCGTGGCAGCAGGACGCCCTGCTGCGGCGGATGCACGAGCGCGGCTACCGCGGCCTCGCGATGCCGGGCGCCGCGGAGATCGACGCCGGCGCCCTGCGGCTCGCCGGGCGCCTCGGGGCGTGCCTGCTCGACGTCGAACGGCCGATCG